>Ga0114922_10002571_pt1 | contig 16991 bp, 17 predicted proteins | sample AartaG_FD_100975 | JGI IMG/M metagenome (GOLD analysis project Ga0114922, IMG submission 100975) | Deep subsurface microbial communities from Aarhus Bay to uncover new lineages of life (NeLLi) - Aarhus_00045 metaG | ecosystem: Environmental > Aquatic > Marine > Oceanic > Sediment | place...
GATCGAAGAGCGCACGGAGCGGATCGAGCAGCGTCTGCTCGAAGATGAGATGCGGGAGTCGTTCATCGACTACTCGATGAGCGTCATCGTGCAGCGGGCATTGCCCGACGTGCGGGACGGGCTCAAGCCCGTTCACCGACGCATCCTGTATGCGATGCACGAGCTCGGGCTGTCGCCGAGCCGACCATACAAAAAGGCCGCGACGGTCGTGGGTGACGTGCTGGGCAAGTACCATCCACACGGCGATTCCGCTGTGTACGATTCGCTCGTCCGGATGGTGCAGGACTTCTCGCTTCGCTATCCGCTGATCGACGGCCAGGGAAACTTCGGCTCGATCGATGGCGACAGTGCCGCGGCGTATCGGTATACCGAGGCGCGTCTGGCATCGATCGCGACGGAAATGCTGTCCGACATCGACCGGTCCACGGTCGATTTCACGCCGAACTTCGATGATCAGCTCGAAGAGCCCGTAGTCCTGCCTTCGCTTCCTCCCAACCTGCTGATCAATGGCTCATCGGGAATCGCCGTGGGGATGGCCACCAACATTCCCCCGCACAATCTCCGGGAAGTCGTCGCGGCGGTCGATCTGCTGATCCAGGACCCCGACGCCACCGTCGAAGACCTGATGGAGCACGTGAAGGGCCCGGACTTCCCAACCGCCGGCCTGGTGTACGGGCTGGACGGGATCCGGGATGCGTACACCCTGGGTCGTGGACGGGTCGTGATCCGGGCGCGCGCCCACTTCGAGGAGCGGCCGAACGTCGGTGAGCGCATCGTGGTGACCGAGATCCCGTTCATGGTCAACAAGAGCCGCTTGATCGAGCAGATCGCGCAGCTCGTGCGGGACCGTCGCACCGAGGACATCGCGGATCTCAGGGACGAGTCCGATCGGGACGGGATCCGGATCGTCATCGACCTGAAGCGGGATGCGATCCCGCAGATCGTCCTCAACCAGCTGTTCAAGCACACGCAGATGCAGTCCACGTTCGGCGTCATCATGCTCGCGCTGGTGGATGGCGTGCCGAAGGTCATGGACCTGAAGGAGGTCCTGCAGCACTTCATCGATCACCGCCACGAGGTGATCGTACGCAGGAGTGAGCACGACCTGAAGGCGGCGAAGGCCCGCGAGCACATCCTCGAGGGGCTCAAGATCGCGGTCGACAATATCGACGAGGTCGTGGCGATCATTCGGGGGTCGAAGGACTCTCCGGACGCCTCCGAGAATCTCCAGGCCCGATTCGAGCTGACCCAGGAGCAAGCGGGCGCGATCCTCGCCATGCGCCTGTCTCGACTCACGGGTCTCGAGATCGAGAAGCTCGAGGATGAGCTCCGCGAGGTGCGGGCGTTGATCGAAGAGCTCGAAGCCCTGCTCGACTCACGCGAGATGCGAATGTCCATGATTCGCGAGGAGCTCCGGCAGTTCACGGAGCGGTACGGAGACGACCGCCGGACCGAGATCGTCGGTACGGCTGCGAGCTTCCGGGCCGAGGACCTGATCGCCGACGAGGAGATGGTGATCACGGTCAGTCACGAGGGCTACATCAAGCGAATCCCTCCAGCCACCTACAGGCAGCAGCGGCGCGGCGGACGCGGGATTGCGGGGATGAGCACCAAGGAAGAGGACTGGGTTGAGCACCTGTTCGTGGCTTCGACCCACGACTACCTGCTGGTGATCACCGCCCGAGGTCAGCTGTACTGGCTGAAGGTGCACCAGATTCCGCCGGCCTCCCGCATGTCCCGCGGCAAGCCGATCGTGAACCTGCTGAATATCGAGAAGGACGAGCAGATCGCGTCGATCGTCCGGGTAAGAGAGTTCCCGGAAGACCAGTACCTGTTCTTCGCCACCCGGGACGGCCTGGTGAAGAAGACGAGTCTCGCCGCCTACTCCAACGTTCGCACGGTGGGGATCAATGCGATCAACATCGTCGAGGGTGATCGACTGATCGACGTCCAGCTGACGAGCGGTGAAGACGATGTTCTCCTCGCGACCCGGCTCGGAAAATCGATCCGGTTCGCCGAGTCCGACGCGCGGGTGATGGGTCGGGCGACGCGAGGCGTTCGCGGCATCAACCTCGCAAAGGGCGATGCGGTGGTGGGTCTCGTGGTCGACCGACGGGACGCTTCGGTTCTCACGGTGACCCGGCTCGGGATGGGTAAGCGGACCTCGCTGAGCGAGTACCGCACTCAGCGCCGAGGCGGGAAGGGCCTGATCAATCTCCGGCTGACGCCAAAGACGGGCGAGGTGATTGCGGTCAAGGAGGTCACCAACGAGGACGAACTGATGCTCGTAACCCGGGCTGGTGTGATCAACCGCCAGCCAGCGTCGCAGATCCGGGTGATCGGCCGAAACACGCAGGGCGTCCGGCTGGTGTCGCTCGACAAGCGTGACGAAGTAATGGACGTGGCCAGGATCATTCCGGACCTGGACGATGACGAGCTGGAGGAGCTGGTCGAACTGGACCAGGAAGGCGTGGGAGATGCGCCCGTGACGGCCGAGGTCGCGGTGGTTGAGAGCCCACCGACGAATTCTCCGGAGTCATGAGTTGAGTCATTCGCCCTCGAGCCTGGTCGGTATCGATGCGATCCGGCGGGCTGCCGAGCGAATTCGACCCGTCGCGCGTCGGACTCCTCTGCTCGATGCGCCATTCGCGCCCGGGAACGGGAGTGCGAGCGGCGGGCCGACCGGCCGGCTGTGGCTCAAGGCCGAATCCCTGCAGCACGTCGGCGCCTTCAAACTGCGCGGCGCGTATAACTTTCTGTCGGCACAGGATCCGAGTGCCCTGGCTGACGGCGTCATCACCTATTCCTCCGGCAATCACGCCCAGGCCGTCGCCTGGAGCGCGCGGGAATTCGGTGTCCCTGCGACGGTCGTGATGCCGACGGATGCTCCCCCCGTGAAGCGGGCTGCGACTCTCGCCTACGGTGCCCGGGTCGAGGAAGAGGGGACCACGACCGTCGAGCGGAAAGCGCTGGCCGAGGCGATTCTGGCGAAGGAAGGCGGGGTCATGGTGCCGCCATTCGATCATCCCGAGATCATCGCAGGCCAGGGGACGGTCGGACTCGAGATCCACGAGCAGTTCGCCGAGGAACGGGCGAGACGGGTCAAGGCGAGGCCTGAGGTCGGTCCGTTGGCGCTGGTCCTGGTCCCGATCGGTGGTGGTGGTCTGATCGCCGGAGTTTCGGCAGCGATCCGCTCTCTGTCCCCGGGAACCCGAATCGTCGGCGTGGAACCGGAAGGCGCCGCCAAGATGAGTAGTTCGCTCGATGTCGGATTCCCGATCACGCTGGAGAAGGTCGACACGATCGCGGACGGACTGAAACCGGTTCGCCCCGGTGACCTCACGTTCGCACATGTCCGGGAGCACGTGGACGACGTCGTGCTGGTCGACGATGAGAGCATCCGCCGCGCGGTGGTATGGTGTTACGGGCAGCGGCTGGTAGTGGAACCCAGCGGCGCAGCGACCGTTGCCGCACTGCTCTCCGGGCGTGTGCCACTGGCGGCGGACGGCGAAAGCTGTGCGGTCCTGTCGGGTGGAAACCTGGACCCGACTCTGCTACGCACCTGGCTGGGTGACGGGTGATACCCGGTCCGTTCGTCGCTCTCACCGTGCCGGTGCGCGACAGCGATATCGGCATGCCTCGCGTCATGGTGGAAGTCGGATACCTGCGGGCGCTCGGCGCGAAAGACCTTCTTCCGCTAGTGCTCTCGCCGCTCGACGATCCCGGAGTTCGGGACCGTCTCTTCGATCTTTCCTCTGGACTCCTCCTGTCCGGTGGAGAGGATGTCGATCCCGCGCGATACGGCGCAGAGCCGGATGGTGCCAGGACCGTGTCTCCTGTTCGGGATGCGATGGAGCTCGATCTCCTGCGGCGGGCTCTCGATCGCCGGCTACCGGTGCTCGCGATCTGTCGTGGCGTTCAGCTGCTGAACGTGGCCCTCGGCGGCACCCTGTATCAGGACCTCGAGACCCGGATGGGAACGAAGATCGATCACGACAGGTTTCGGGAATTCGACGGACAGATCCACTCGATCCACTCGAGTGGGGAGGAACTGCTGTCAGGTGTATTCCCGGCCGAAGAGTTCGTTCAGAACTCGGCTCATCACCAGGGGATCGCGACACTGGCGGACGGTTTGACAGCCGTGGCCCGGGCGCCCGACGGGTTGGTGGAAGCTGTCGAGTATCGGGAACCTGGCGCTGCATGGACGGTCGGTGTTCAATGGCACCCGGAGCGCAAGCTCGAGGACTCGAGCGGAACGAACCAGCGGTTGTTCGAGCGCTTCGCTGCCGAGGTGCGAAATCGGTGGCTGGATGGGACGGGCTGACGTGGCGCGGACGCTCCTGTTCGATATCGATGGCACCCTCGTCGACACGCTCGGGGCGGGTCGGGCAGCGCTGACCCGCGCGTTGATCCAGGTCTATGGGGAGACGGGTCCGATCGAAGGATTCGACTTCCACGGGAGGACGGATCCTTCGATCGTGCGAGAACTGTTGCGGGCGCGCGGCCGGACGGATCCATGGATCGAAGCCAGGTTTCCCACTTTGTGGCCGGTATACTACGATCACCTCGACAGGGAACTCGCCGATCGTGCAGGTGAGGTGTCGGTATTCGCCGGAGTCCAGCCGTTGCTGGACAGATTGATCGTGGACGATCGATTCGTGCTCGGGCTCGTGACGGGAAACATGGAAGAGGGCGCATGGCGGAAACTCCGCGCTGCGGGCATTTCGACTCTGTTCGAATTCGGCGCATTCGGGTCCGACTCTGAACGCCGGGCCGATCTTCCGCCGCTCGCGGTGGCCCGGGCGTCAGAGCGATTCGGGAAGCGGTTTCGGGTGGCGGAGGCAGTGGTGATCGGAGATACGCCGGAGGACATCAAGTGCGCCCGGGCGAGCAACGCACGAGTGCTGGCAGTGGCGACCGGCCGGCACGAGCCCGCTGAGCTCCGATCTCACAGACCGGACGCCGTAGTGGAGGATCTCTCGGATACGGACGAAATCGTGCGGATTCTGGCCGAATGACTGGGGACGCCCTGACGCTGGATGTGTTTGTCGAGGGACGCGGCGTCCAGCGCGGCGCTCGCGTCGCGCCGGCCGTGGACGGTTTGCACTGCGGAGACCGGTTCTTCCGCTGGGCGGAAGTGTTCTTCGTGTCGCGACGTTCCGGGATGATTCTGCTGTTCGGGACCTCGGGTGCAGTAGTGATCAAGGGAAGTGGCGAGACACTCGATCGGCTCGATGACTGGGTCGGGCAGGCGGTCGATCTCACAGAGGTGCGCCGGCGCCTGGTGCGCCAGCTTGGCCACGAGGTGGTGCTGTTCACAGCCGCGTGTGCCGCGAGCGGCCGCCTGGATGGTCGCCGGCTGAACGGCCTGTTCGTCGCGGCCGCGACGCGACGTGCCCTGTATCTGATTTCGGGTCGGGAGCAGTGGTCGCTCGTCTGGCCGATCGAACGAGTGAAACGGCAGCTGGCGAAGCCCGACGAGCCTGGCGGAGATGCGCTGATCCTCATGCGTGGGGACGACACGCAGGTCAATCTTCGATACCTGCTGCCCGAAGAGGTGATCTCCCTGGCGACGACCGCCCGCAAGGAACGTCCGAGCCCTGCCGGGAGTCCGCCTGCCCTGGAGTTGTTCGCCCGCAAGGAAGTGACCCCGCCGCATGCAGCCGAGCTCCCTGAATTCTCGCTTGCGGCCGGCTCACTCCAGGCGGTTGCCGAGCGAGCCGCCGCCAACGTGCCGGGAGAGCTCCAGTCGCGAGCCCTGCTTCCGACAGACTTCTTCGAGCTCCACTTTCAGGAACTGGGAGAGATTGCGCTTGGACCACTTCTGCTGCGCAAATCAGCCGCGGGGGGCGCAGACAGCCTGCGACGCGCGGTGATCGCGATGGATGCCGTCGGCCTGCAGGAAGACACGCGCGCCGCCGTGGCGAACGCTACCGACCGGACTCTCGCGGTGTACGACGAGCAGGTCGACAGGCTGCTGTCGATGAGGGCCGGCCCGAGTAGGACAGACCGGGAGTTCCGGGTTGATCCGGTGGAGCGTGACGCGATCGTGGAGCGTATGAGGGCTCCATTCGAACGGCTCTGGGTCCGATTCGAAGGGCTCGAGGAGCAGCAGGAGAAGCTGTTGGCCCGGCTCGAGGAGTTCGAGGCGGGACCGCCGGGCGAGGATGATGCCGAGGTACAGGAGGCCGCAGAAGACTGGCGATCGACGCTCGGCCGTCTCGACAGCGGTTACGAAGGTGCATGGCGGGAGCTGGTCGAGGAGATTGAAAAGAGCTGGTCGACGACGCTGCTCCCTCGACTTTCGAGAGCGACGGAGGTGCAATCGGGAGGGCTGCCCGAGTGGGTCAAGCTCGCCGGAATCGCCGCCGTCACCCTGATCGTGGCAGCAGCGATCATCGCGTTGTTGATTATGTGACCCGAGGCGTACTCGCGAAAAACAGCCCGAGTCGTATCTTGTCGGCCGGCCAATTCGCGCACCGGCCGGTGACGGGTGACGTTTGACTTCGACTGACCAAGGAGCGGGTGGTGGCAACGAAGCAGAAGCAGGGTGGCGGGAACAAGTGGTTTTACGTGACGCTCGGGGTGGTGATCCTGATCGGCATCGGGTGGCTCCTCACGGCCGGCAGGTCCGGAGGCGAAGCCGAAGAGCTCCCCCCGCTCGCCGTTGCACAGACCGCGGGTATCGTAGCGGACCCGAATTCGGGAACCTCGATCGGACCTGATGACGCGGTCGTGACGATCTACGACTTTTCGGACTACCTGTGTCCGCACTGCCGGGAGTTCAACTCAATGGTCGGCAAGCTCCTGCGACGGAACTACGCCGTTCCCGGTGGTCCGTTGCGCTGGGTGTCATTCGAGTTTCCGCTCCAGGATGCGTCATTCCCGGCCACGGTCGCCTCGCTCTGCGCAGAGGAGCAGGGGAAGTATTGGGAGATGCACGACATGATTTTCGCCAGGGTCGAGAGCTGGGCGACCCAGACGAACCCGACCGGCGAATTCGTCGATCTGGCGAAGGACATCGGGATGGACACGGGTGACTTCAAGAGCTGCCTCGACAAGCGTGAGAATACCAGGCGCATTCTCTCGTCGAAGCAGTATGGAGTGGATCTCGGCGTGACCGGTACGCCAACGGTTTTCATTAACGGACAGGCCGTGCCCCGGACGAACCAGTTCTATTCGTACCAGGGCCTGGAGCAGGTAATCCAGCAGGAGGCCGCGGCTGCGGCGAATGCCAGCGAGTGAGCGCCACCTCGCGGTACCGCGGCGTATCGTTTCTCGCGCTGGTGGGCCTTTTCGTTTCGGTCTACCTGCTGCTGTACCACATGGGATTCTACGGGGTGCTGGCGTGCGGGGCGGGTTCATGCGAGGCCGTCCAGGCTTCGAAGTACGCCGAATTCCTGGGGATATCGGTCCCGGCGTGGGGAGTCGCGTTTTACGGCGCCGTGTTCGTGCTGGCGCTAATGCTGCAGGCTGGTCGCGGAGAAGCGAGCCTGCCCGGGCGGCTGCTGGCGCTGGCGGCGCTCGGCGGCCTCTGCTTTTCTATCTATCTCACGGCGATAGAGTTGTTCGTGCTGCATGCGGTCTGTATGTGGTGCGTCGTGAGTGCGATCCTGGCGGTGGGGATATTCCTGCTGGTCGCGCCGTGGCGGGCAGTCGGTGGGCGGGCGAAACAGGCCGCGACCTGACGGGTTGATTCCCAGAGCGGCGATGCATCAAGGGGCGACAGATCAAGAGATCCGTCGCCCCTTCGGCATTCAGTTGTCAGCGAGCCCGCTGGTAGTGGTCAGGCGCTGGCCCGCCAGAATCCTTCCAATGCGTCCCCGTGCATCGAGCCGCGGAGCTTGTCGAACGCGCGATTCCGGATCTGGCGAATCCGTTCGCGCGTGACACCGAGAAGCTCGCCGATCTGTTCCAGCGTCATCTCCTCACCGTCGTCCAGCCCGTAGTACAGAACGAGAATCTTCCGCTCGCGCTCGGTGAGATACTTCTCGAACATCTTTTCCAGGAACTCTCGCCGGGCCTGTGCCTCGACATCCTGTTCGATGTCCGTCTCATCCGCGCCCGAGAAGCGCTCTCCGAACGAGGCGCTGTCCCGGTCCGACTTGTCCAACGGAGCGTCGAGACTGAGCTCGGCGGAAGCGACGCGCCGCAGGGCACGTACCGTTTCAACCGGCTCCTTCATCTCCTCCGCGATCTCGCGATCGGTCGGCGTGCGCCCGTACTTCTGCGTGAGGGCCGTCTCCGTACGAGACAGCTTCACGAGGTTCGAGTTCTGATTCAACGGAATCCGGACCGAGCGGGTCTGCTCGGCCAGCGCCTGGAGAACCGTCTGCCGAATCCACCAGACGGCGTAGGAGATGAATTTCACCCCCTTGTCCGGATCGAATTTCTTGACCGCCTTGAGCAGGCCTTCGTTTCCGATGCAGACGAGCTCGGCGAGATTCAGTCCCCGGCCCTGGTATTTCTTAACGTACGAGATGACGAACCGGAGGTTCGCCGTCACCAGTCGTTCCGCTGCCTCACGGTCACCGGCACGTGCGCGCCGGGCGATTTCACGTTCCTTCTCCGGGTTTTCGATGAGAGGATACCTCTCAACGTCCTGGAGATACTGGTCAAATGAGTCAAGAGCACGTGCGTCGAAGAACATGTTCCTCCCGTCGTTGTTCAGACGAGACGAAGAGAGCGGCGGTCCGCGACCCGTCCGGGTCACCGGCGCTCGAATCCTCACCTCCAAACCGACATGATACCGAGAGAACCCGGTCGGGTTCCGTCCTCCTGACCGGGTCAGTTATCGCGTAGAGCTTCCTGCAGCCAGCGCTCGTTTTCAGGTGTAAGATCGGGAGCGCCAGTCAGGTCCACAGATTCGTCGTCGGGGCTCGAAGCCGTCCAGCGGCGGAGCAGCATGATTGCGAACGCCCCGCCGGAGATCAGTACGACGAAGGGCAGCCCCCAGACGAGCCAGTTGATTCCACGTCGCTGGGGTTCGAGCAGGATCCACTCGCCGTACCGGCTGACGAAGTATTCCTTTACCTCGTCGGGCGTATCCCCGGCAACGAGCCGCTCACGGACGAGTGCCTGCATTTCTCGCGACAGGTCCGCATTGGACTCGACAACGGACTGATTGCGGCACACCGGGCAACGCAGCTCGGCCGCGATTTCCGCGGCGCGGGCATCCAGCTCCTCCGCATCCCGATCCATCAAGGCGGGATCGTCGATCGGGGGAGCTGGTCTTGGCTGCGATACCTGGGACAAGGCGGGTGCCGCGAGGACACCGCCGATCGCCGCCAGGGTGAGCAGCGCAGCGATCTTTCGCCCCACGGCCGTTCGGTTCACGGCGAACCTCCGACCGCTGCCGCCGCCGGCGTCGCCGCGGCGATCAGTGAATCGAGCGTCGGCTGGACGATATCCCAGGTGACCGGACCGACCTTCTTACGGGCGATCTGGCCATCCGGGCTGATGAAGAACGTCTCGGGAACGCCGTACACCCCGTAGTCGATCGCCGTGCGCTGCGTCGGATCGAGTAACTGGATCCAGTCCCCGCCCAGCGCGGCCAGGAAGCGCCGCGCATTTTCCTCGGAGTCCTGGTAGACCACGCCGAGGACGAGCGCCTGCTCCGGGTCGTACGTCGCCTCCGCGAGCTTGAGCACGTCGTGCTCCTGGCGGCACGGAATGCACCAGGACGCCCAGAAATTCAAAACAACGGCCTTCCCGCTCAGGTCGGCCAGATCGACCGTGTCGCCGTCCATCGTCTGCAGGTGGAACCCCGGTGCGACATTCCCTTCGAGGGGCGATGGAAGCGTGTACTTGTCAACGCTCATGCCCTGAAACAGCAACCACAAGACAGGCAGCGCCGCCAGTGGCAGAATCCACGTGAGATGCTTCCTCATGATCCTATTCCGTCAGACCGTTACCGGCTCTTCGGCCGGCGGCGCGGCCGCCAATTCTTCAAGGCTGGTGGAAACGACAGGCCGTCCGGCTCCGCGCTGCGGAGCCACGGCGAGAATACCGCCGAGCGCCACGATCATGCCGCCGATCCACAACCACGGCACCGCCGGGTTGACGATCGCACGCACCGTCGCGTACGCACCACGCTCCTGGTCGAACGCCATGAGCGTCAGATACAGGTCTTCCTTCAGACTGGACTTGACCGCGGGCGTGGCAATCGGCTGCTGCGAGCCCGTGTAGTAATTCATGCGAGGTTGCAGCTGCCCGACGTCCTTTCCCTTGCGGAACACGGTGAACGTGCTTCCGACAACGAACCGCTGCGGCTGCTGCTCGCCCCAGACCTCATCGAACTGAACGACATAGTCGCCGAGCACCATGTGCTCGCCCTGGTTGAGCGTCACTTCCCGCTCGGCACGCCAGGTTCCGGAGATCGCCAGTGCGACGATGATGATCACGATCCCCGCATGCACGGTGTAGCCGCCGTAGCGACGATTGTTGCGCGTGAGAATCTGCCATAACGCCACCGGAGTCGAGACACCGGCAATTCGCTTCCTGGCGTTGATTCCCTTGCGGAACTCTTCGACGATCGTGGCCATGACGAAACCGGCGAACCCGATCGTGACCAGGGGCCACACGGCCCGCATTCCGAGCGCGAACACCACGGCGACTGACGCGAGACCGACGAGTGCCGGCACGATGAACGTGCGCCGCAGCTTTTCGGGGGTAGTACGTCGCCAGGGGAGCGCCGGCCCGACACCCATGAGAAACAGGAGCAGCAGGCCGATCGGTATCGAGACCTTGTTGAAGTACGGTGGTCCGACGCTCACCCGATTCCCGTTGACCGCTTCGACGATGAGCGGGAACGTCGTGCCGAGCAGCACGGTGAACGTGAATGCCACGAAGAACAGGTTGTTGAGGATGAACGCGCTCTCACGCGACACCACGCCATCCAGGTGTCCCGGCGCGTGCAGGCGGTCAGACCTCCATCCGATCAGCGCCAGGGAGACGATCGCCACGATCGCGATGAAGCCGAGGAATAGCGGACCGATGATGCCCTCGGTGAACGCGTGCACCGACTCGAGCACCCCCGATCGCGTCAGGAACGTCCCGAACAGCACGAGAAGGAACGTGCTGATGATCAGCGTCAGGTTCCAGGTCTTCAGCATTCCCCGTCGCTCCTGCACCATTACTGAGTGCAGGAAGGCGGTCGCCGTGAGCCAGGGGAGAAACGAGGCATTCTCCACTGGATCCCATGCCCAGTAGCCGCCCCAGCCGAGCACCTCGTAGGACCACCACGCACCCCCGACGATTCCCACGGACAGGAATGCCCACGGTGCGACCGTCCAGCGGCGAGTGGTCCGGATCCACTCCTCGTCGAGCTTGCCGGACAGGAGCGCGGCGATCGCGAACGCGAAGGGCACTGTCAGGCCGACATACCCGAAATACAGCATCGGGGGATGAAGACCCATCAGCGGGTGGTTCTGCAGCAGCGGGTTCGGACCGGGACCGTTGGCCGGCACCGGGAACACGGTACCGAACGGACTCGCCGGACCCACCAGCAGCCCGAGGAAGAATATGGCCACGAATCCCATCACGCCGCTCGCGAATGGCGTCAGGCGCGAACGAGAGTCCCGCTGCACGTACGCGACGAGAGCTGCGTAAGCCGCCAGGATCCAGCCCCAGAACAGGATCGACCCGTCCAGGCTGCTCCACAGGGAAATGGCCGTGTAGTAAGCCGGTGTCTCTCGACTGCCGACCCGAGATACGTATTCGACGCTGAAGTCGTGCGTCAGGAGGGCAATCTCCATGGTGACGAACGCGACGGTCATCGCCGCGAACATCAGGTAGGAGCCCCACCGGGCGACATCGATGAGCGTCTGGTTCCTGCGGAAGCCGCCGACGATCCCCGACACCGTAACGACGATGGCGGCGAGAAACGCGACGATGACGGAGATCGACCCGATCATGCTCAGCATTCAGGCCCCCCCGCTACTCGTCGCCGGGCTTGACGAGTGACTCGTACATCTTCTCTGGAGTCTGTCCCTCGTGCGGAGCCTCGTATTCGTTCGAGTGCTTGACCATGACGTTGTTCGACTCGAATGTGCCGTCGTCACGGTAGTGGCCCTCCATGATCACGCCCGCCCCCTCCTGGAACATCGCAGGCGGAGCGCCGGTGCTCCTGACCTGGACTTCCTTCAGGCTGTCCTGGACCACGAAACGCAGGTCCATGGCTTCGGCGTCCCACTCCAGTGACCCTGGCTTGACCTGCCCGCCCAGTCGCAGGGGCTGGTCCACCACTTCCGGGCCCCGCGCGAGCAGTTCGCTCGGGGTGAGGAAGTAGACCACGTTCTCTTTCAGGCCTCCTGCAATCAGGAAGGCCAGCGAGCCCAGAATGGCGAGGATTCCCAATCCCGCCCAGATCTTCTTTGAACTGCTCATTGTATTCGTCTCTCCGAAGTTCAGGCGGGCGGGGCGTCGGCCGTGCGGCCGTCCGTCAACCGTCGCTCGATTCAGTCCACTCGGACAATGCACGCGCCGCCACATCGAGGCGACGATTCGTGCGCCACGCATACCAGACCAGGGTGACCCAGGTAAGCGAATACCCGGCCACGATGAAACCGAGGTTATCCATGATACGCCACACGCTGTTCGAGTTCCCCTTCGAGCTTCGCCAGACGGACGCGGCGCATCATCAGGTAGACATAAATGACCGTGAATGCGGCCAGGTTGAACATCAGCGTCCACAGGATTTCAGGCGAGACCGAGCGCGGGCTCGACGGTGGCTGGTGAAGCGTACGCCACCAGATTACCGACAGGTAGACGATGGGCACGTTGGCGAATCCGATGATCCCGACGATCGCCGCCCAGCGGGCTCGCTTGTCCGGATCGTCGGCGAAACTCCTGATCGCCAGATAGCCCACGTAGATCGCCAGCATGATCGCCGTCGTCGTCAGCCTCGGATCCCAGGTCCACCAGACGCCCCAGGTGGGCTTCCCCCACATAGAGCCGAGAGCAAGGGTGAGAACGGTGAATATGACTCCGATCTCGGCCGAGCCCTGAGCCACCCGGTCCCAGCGCAGGTCGCGCTGAATGAGGTACAGGACGCTCATCAGAAACACGACGAAGAACGACAGGAACGCGAGCCACGCCGCCGGTACGTGAACGTACATGAGGCGCTGGATGTCTCCCTGCATGCCGTCCGCCGACACCACGAATAACCCGACGAAGCTCCCGACCAGGAACAGCGCCAGGGCGGCGATCCCGATTACGTTCGCCAGGCCCGATTTACTAGTCACGATCATTCCTCCAACGCGATCGGAAATATCCAGAGACTGATTACGAAGAATATCACATCGAATGTCACGAGCAGCCGGATCCAGATCCCGGAGTCCAGCATCGGATCCCCGACGACGATCAGGGTCGTGGCGTTCACCGCCCCCAGCAGCATTGGAATGAGGGCGGGAAACAGCAAAAGCGGGAGCATCACTTCGCGCGCCCGGAGATTGACGGTGAGCGCAGCGTAGAACGTGCCCACGATCGAGAATCCGATCGTGCCGAGAATCGCGACTCCCGCGAGTTCGAGAGCGTGCGGCAAGAGCTGGATCTGAAACAGCACTGCCGCAGCGGGAAACAGGACCATCTCGACCGCAAGGAGAATGATGATGTTCCCGAACAGCTTGCCCAGGAATATCGCCCGCGGGTCGCCCGGATACACCCGCAGACCCTCGATACCGCCGCTCGTCTCCTCGCTCTGGTAGGTCCGGTTGAGCGACAGGGTGCCGGTGAACGCGATTCCGACCCACAGCAGGCCACCGGAAACCTGCTGCAGCAACTCCGTATCCGGCCCGAGCGCGAAACTGAAGATGAACAGCACGAGGGCCGCGAAGAACACCATGGCGTTGAACGCCTGCTTGGTTCGGGCCTCGATCAGCAGGTCCTTCCAGACGATCGTCCAGGCGCGACGGAGAAGTTCCACTCAGCCCTCGCTCGCGCCGAGGCTCTGGTACGACAGATGGGACCGCGCGGCTTCGTCGTGGTCCATCGGAGAAAGCTGTCCGTCCTTGAGGATCAGCGTCTGCTCCGCCGCGCCGGTCGCTTCTCCGGCCTGGTGCGAAGCGATGATCACCGTCGTTCCCTCGTCACGGAATTCCCTGACGAACTCGTCTACCAGCGCCATTCCCTGCGTATCGAGCCCTGCATAGGGCTCATCCAGGAGCGCGAGCTCGAGAGGCCGAATCCGGAGCTGGGCCAGTACGACCCGTTTCCTCATCCCGGTCGAGAACGTCCGCACCCGCTGCTCCGCCACCCGTTCAAGGCCGACTCGTGCGAGAGCCGCACGATACTCATCAGGCCCGAGCTTCAAGCCTGACATGCGGGCTGAAAAACGGAGGTTCTCCTCGGCCGTGAGATCGTCGTATACGTACCCGCGCACCGTAACGAGACCGACCCGCGCACGGATCGCGTCCCCTTCTTTGCGGAGGTCGTACCCGCAGACCGTGCCGCCGCCGTCCGACGGTTGCAGCAGAGTAGCAAGACACTTCAGCAGGGTCGTTTTTCCAGCGCCGTTTGGCCCCACGAGTGCGAGGGTGGTACCGCGATCCACGCGCAGATCGATGGCGCGTAGAACACGGTTCCACCCGAACCGCTTCGAGAAACCGACCAGCTCGACGGCGGGGCCTGTGTTGGACGTGGGGGTTATGGCCGCCTCCTGCGCCCCGGCTACTGTTCCATCCGACGTGCCAGTTGCTCGGCCGTATACTGGACATATTGCCAGGCCGGATGGGCCGACGGCAGCGTGCGAGTTCTCGACCAGTTGGTCGGCTCGGTCGGCAGATCGGTCGGATCGTAGATGGGCTCTATGTACAGGACCGTACCGCCTCGGAACGGCTGGGCCCAGAATAACATCTTAATGTACTTCTCCGACTCCGGCAGCGACCCCAGGGGTGCCGTCGGATAGACGTTCGGAACGTAGATCCACTCGCTTTCCATCGATGCTACATTCGCTGTATCCCCTGTTGAGCGCTGGAACGAGCGCGGAGTGACCCCGTCAGCCCGCAGTGTCTCCCAGGCCCGCTGGATGACCGTGTCGGGCGGTGCGGCGACCCGGGCCTCGAGGGCTCTGTCCGAAGGTCCCCGAGCTACCCCTGTGGACTGACCTCCACTCGAGCACGCGCCGATGATCAATGGGGCGACGAGCAGTGTCGTGAGCACCGGGATGCGCCAATGTCTGTCCTGCATCTGATCGCCTCCTCAGATCACCGACGACTCCATTCTCGCCTGGTGCGAGGACTGGTATCGCCCTGAGAAAAAACCGGGCGGGAAGATACGAGGACCTAGGCCTCGCTGCCACTTTGTGCAGCCGGCTTTCCGAAACTCTCTGTCCCGTTTCCGAGGAACCAGCCATGCGCGACACAGTTTGGCTCTCGAAGCGCGGTGGGAGCCCCGGCCGCCACCGCGCTCACACTCCGCTCCGGGCCCGAATACGTGCTCGCGTGCGGGCTGTTCCGTCAGTATGTTCGCGTGCCTCATCCGCGGTCCTGCCGGGCCGCGTTCGACTATTTCTCCGCCCGCGACAGGGCGTTTCGATGGAGGTGCCGGGTGGATCTCCAGGATGTTCGAAAGCTGGTGCAGCCTGCCGACTCGAAGGCCCTTCTGCTCGTGCTCGACGGGTTGGGTGGACTTCCGCGCGAGACAGGCGGCCCGACGGAGCTCGAGGCCGCACGTACGCCCAACCTAGATGCCCTGGTAGCTCGTGGAGACCTCGGCCTCCAGGTGCCGGTGGCGGTCGGTGTCACGCCGGGCAGTGGGCCCGGACACCTGGCCCTGTTCGGCTACGATCCCCTGGTCTACCAGATCGGGCGGGGAGTCCTCGAAGCACTCGGAGTCGGATTTGATCTCCAGCCAGGGGACGTGGCCGTGCGCGGAAACCTGTGCACGGTTGACTCCGCGGGACGAGTAATCGATCGCCGGGCGGGTCGAATCTCGACGGAAGACGCGATACCGGTGATCGCGGCAATGGATGGAATCGAGGTCCCCGGAGGTGAAGTGATTGTCCGACCGGTGAAGGAGCACCGGTTCCTGATCGTGGCCCGGCCCGACGAACCGTCCGCCGCCGAAATCGGTGACACGGATCCCGGTCGTAGTGGACTCGAACCGCTGGGAATAGAGGCGAGAGGAGCCGCCTCAGAGCCCGCCGCCCGGCTCGTTCGGGCATGGCTGGAGAGAGTTCCCGAAGTGCTGGCGGGACGCGAACGCGCCAACATGGGCCTGTTGCGCGGATTCGCTCAGCTGCCGGACTGGCCGCGGTTTCCAGAGGTGTTCGGCTGGCGTTCGCTCGCCATAGCTGCCTATCCGATGTACCGTGGCGTCGCGCGACTCGTCGGGATGGACGCCGTGGAGGTACCGGACTCGCCCGATGCGCTCGCTCCGGCCCTCGAGGCCGCGCGGGACGATTACGATTTCTTTTTCCTGCACGTGAAAGGCACGGACAAGGCTGGCGAGGACGGCGACTTCGACAAGAAAGTAGCGACGATCGAGCAGGTAGATTCGGCCCTGCCAGGAATCCTGGACGCAGGGCCCGATGTAGTCCTGGTGACGGGTGACCATTCGACACCGGCTGTGATGCGCGCCCATTCGTGGCACCCGGTTCCGTTCCTCATGGCCGGTGGGCCGGGCCGTGGTGAACCGGGCGCTCCGTCATTCGGCGAGACGGCCTGCAGGTCGGGTTCGATCGGGCTGATCCGGGGATGCGAGTTGATGCCGTTGCTCGCCGCCCGTGCCGGCCGCCTGACGAAGTTCGGAGCCTGATCGGAGCGATCAGCGAGAGTGTGAGGTCCTGCGGGTCCCTCGGGGACCCGCTTCTGCGAGCGAACAGGAGTGGAGATGCGTTGTCCGAAGTGCGGTAGCGACGAGCCCGGGAAGTTTTGCTCGAAGTGCGGTGCGGCGATCAAGAGCTCGGGCCCGAAGTGTGGGAAATGTGGGGCGGGCCTGGATACGGATGCGGTGTTCTGCGCGGAGTGCGGGACCCCCACCGGGCATAAGCC
>Ga0114922_10002572_pt1 | contig 16988 bp, 12 predicted proteins | sample AartaG_FD_100975 | JGI IMG/M metagenome (GOLD analysis project Ga0114922, IMG submission 100975) | Deep subsurface microbial communities from Aarhus Bay to uncover new lineages of life (NeLLi) - Aarhus_00045 metaG | ecosystem: Environmental > Aquatic > Marine > Oceanic > Sediment | place...
ATCCGTTACATCGTACTTTGACATCGGCGTATCCTTTCTCTTTTTTGTTAAAAATTTTAGTTTTGTTAAGAAAGGTTACGCTACTTTTTTATAAATTTCCACACCTTTTGTAATTAACTCGTCATTTCTTCCTACATTTTTCATTATCAAATTTATTTTTATAACAGAGTATTTTCGTTATAAGTAAAGTAGTAAAATATTTCTAATTAATCAATAATTTTTAATTAATTATGCTTTAATAGCAGGCCGTTACCCGGGTGCCCCATCCGCTTGCTGTGGGAATATTACAATTTCACAAAAGGGTAGCAGGGGTAGATCGGGTTTTGATTCCGTTGTAAGCCGGGTGCCCCATCCGCTTGCGGTGGGAATATTACAAAATCAAACAAACCAACAAATCCAAACCATGCTCACCCCTCAGCAAGATGGGGTGGTCGGATTCTGATCCGCCTCAGGCGGAGAAAAACCCGACAGGTCAAAACCTCCGACGGTCCCAGGCGGGTCTCCGACCTTGACGGTTCATGGTTTTAATAATTTAATTGCTGGGGCGCTCCGGGCTATGATAACAGCGTAGGGATTTGATTAATCAAATCCCTACGATACTCCCCCATCCCCCTACACCACCTGGATTCCCCGGGTGCCCCATCCGCTTGCGGCGGGCTTCTTACAAAATCCAAACCACGCTCACCCCTCAGGTGAAATACCCCCTCCACACTCATCCCCCTCAAAAATAATAGTTGCCGAAACCGCATGGTTGTTTATATTGTCTACGATAAGATGCAATTATTAAAAGTTAATGGTCAATTGTAAAAAACCGCAAGGGGTGTTGGCTTACATTACTGCCGGATACATGATTAAAAAAATCGAACAAGTATTACAAAAGTATTGGGGCTATGACCGTTTTCTGCCGCTTCAAAAAGAGGCCATGCAGTGTGTTGTCAGCAGTCAGGATTCAATAGTCGTTCTGCCGACCGGCGGCGGGAAATCGCTATGTTTCCAGGCGCCGGCATTAACTCGCCCTGGACTGGCAGTCGTTGTTTCACCGTTAATCTCCCTGATGAAAGACCAGATAGATGCCTTAACCGAATACGGTGTGCCGGCGGCGCGCATTGACAGTTCGCAATCATCAAAAGAACAGAAAGACGCTTATAATCTTATCAACAACAAGAAACTTAAACTGCTTTATGTATCGCCGGAACGCCTTCTCTCCAACGGGTTCATCGAGTATCTGAAAAACGGTAGCGTGTCTTTTGTCGCTATCGATGAGGCGCATTGCGTCAGTATGTGGGGGCATGATTTCCGGCCTGAATACCGGAAACTCGGTCTTCTGAAAAAAACCTTTCCTGATATAACAGTTCACGCCTACACTGCCACTGCCACCGAACAGGTCCGGCGCGATATTGCCATGCAGTTAAACCTGACGACCCCTAAAACGCTTATCGGCTCGTTTGACCGGCCAAACCTGGTTTTTAAGGTCGAACGTACTGGCGACATAATTAATCAGGTCTGCAAAGTTCTTGATCGCCATAAGGGTGAATCGGGCATTATCTACTGTATTCGCCGTTTGGATGTTGACGAGATGCATGAGACCCTGTCGGGGATGGGTTACAAAACAGCGCCCTATCATGCGGGTATGGAGGCCGGTCAGCGTAAGAAAAACCAGGATGCTTTCATCAAGGAAAAAATCGACACTATCGTGGCGACAATCGCCTTTGGTATGGGAATCGATAAATCAAATGTTCGCTATGTGATTCATACCGGTATGCCGAAGTCGCTCGAACATTATCAGCAGGAAAGCGGCCGGGCGGGGCGTGATGGTTTGGAGGCGGAGTGCTGTTTGTTCTATTCGGGAGGTGATTTCAATATCTGGAAATTCCTCTTAAAAGATATGGAGGATAACGCAAAAAACATCGCCTTGAAAAAGCTGAACGATATGTACAATTACTGCACCGGCGTAACATGCCGTCACAAGGCGATAGTCGGCTATTTCGGTCAGAAGCTAAACAAAAGCAATTGCGGCGGTTGCGATATATGTCTTGGCGGCTTCAACCAGATAAGCGATTCGTTAGTTGTTTCCCAGAAAATACTCTCCTGCGTTGTTCGTCTCGACGAAAGGTTTGGCGCAGACTATACAACCCTTGTGCTTATCGGGTCGAGCGAAAAGCGAATCCTTGATAACGGCCATGATAAACTAAGCACCTACAGTCTGCTGTCCGATTACTCCAAGCGCGCCGTTCGCGGATGGATAGAGCAGCTCGTATCGCAGGAATTTATAAACAAAACATCAGAATTTAATATACTGAATCTTACCAACAATGGGAGGCTTGTCCTTAAAGGAGAAAAAACGCCCAAGCTGTTTGAGCCGGTAGAGAAACAAATACCCATGAAAACATCAAAAGCCGCCGAGGAATCATGGGAGGGCGTTGATAGCGGTTTGTTTGAGGCTTTACGTATGCTGAGAAAAGACATAGCCGATAAAAAACAGGTTCCGGCATTTGTTGTGTTCAGCGATGCCGTGTTGCGTGATATGGCGCGGCAGAGACCATCCACACTGACAGACTTCCGCAGAGTCAGCGGCATTGGAGAGCAGAAACACAGGCAATATGGTAAAATATTTATTGCAGAAATTGTAGATTATTGCAAGGCAAACTCGATTACAATGGATGTCGAGCCTGCGCCGGTAATGTATTCCTCAAGAAAACGTCGTAAGTCATCCCGTTCCAAACCGAATCCGGCTAAACAAACCGCATTTAAAATGTTTACTCAGAAACAATCAATAGAGAAAGTGGCAAAAAGTATTGAAAGAGCGGAATCAACAACCGCTCAATATTTGGTTGAATATATTCAGAAAGAAAAGGTGAGCGATCCGTCCCCATGGGCTGCTGCTCAAACCTTTGAACGAGTAGTAAATGCCCTGTGTCATGTTGAAAGCAGGAGACTTAAGCCTATCTATGACTATCTCAATGGCGAGATAGATTACAGCCAGATTCGAATATGTATAGCCTGTCTTGAGAATAATGAATAACCGGGTGCCCCATCCGCTTGCGGTGGGATTTTGCTTGCATTGTTAATGAGCGGAAACTATAGATGAATAATTATTGTTTTCTGACATTGAGATAGAAAGGGAATGGAGGTACAATGGCCAGCGAATTTAAAGACCAAAAAGAAGCATTAGCGATGTCGATTGAGATGGAAAAAGAGGGATACAGCTTTTATAAGAAAACCGCTGAAAATGCCGCTCATAAAATGACTAAAGACGTTTTCGAGTTTTTAGCCGGGGAGGAATTGAAGCATATCGAGGCCATCAAAACATTCTATGACGCCGAGATAACGGGCACCACGACCGATTTCAATAGCCTGCTGGGTTCATACGCCCCTGAAGCTGTCAGGAAAGCGATAATGAATCTGTTTGATGGGTTAGATAAAAAGGCACCGATAGATAAACCTGATATGGAGGCTTATCGTTTTGCTCGTGATTTCGAGAAAAACAGCGAAAGGTTTTACCGTGAAGCCGCCGCCAAAGCCACCGATCCGAATGTCAAAAAACTGTTTGAGTTCTTAGTCGAGGAGGAATTCCGTCACTTCCAGATGATTGATGATTCAATGGCTTATCTGGAAAATCCTGCGGAATGGTTCCATCGAATTGAAAAATGGCATGTAGAGGGGTAATCGATTTATTTTCTGTCACAGGTTAGCATCACCCGACAATAGTAGGGGGCAGAGCTTGTCTCTGCCCTCTCGACTTGATACGGAATTTATAATCAGGAGTCGGAAACTCCTGACCTGCAATTCTTCAACCTATCCACGCTGTAAATCACCACCGAGGTCAACAACCCGGGGTAGATCGGGTCTATCCCCCAATAATATTCAATCCCCCAGAATAAGTTTGGTACAATCCATATGAGGGCGACAGCCGGCGCAAGTATCATCGCCAGCATCGCCATACGTTTACTCATCCGCCATTTTTCAGAAAAAGAGGAGCCGAGAGGTATTAGCATAGCACAAGTTCCCAGCGTACCGAATACATACCAGATATCAATCACCGACTTAAAATACAGCGCTATTATAATTGCCAGCGCCCCCGAAAGTAGGAGTCCGAAACGGCTGTATTTGGTAATATCGCCGCCTTTGAGACGCCAGATAAAATCCTTGCCGATAGTCGTTCCAGCGATAAAAGTATATGAATCGACTGTCGACATTACTGTGGCAAAGAGGCTTAACAAGAACACCGCCTGAAAACCCCGGGGCAGAACCTTCGCCGCCAGAGCCGGATAGGCGGCAATCGGATCGGCTAAATTGGGCAGCAGGGCACGGGCATACATGCCGGATGTGGTGGTCATAAAATCAAACGCCGCCCAGAAAGCGATAGCGATAAGGATTCCGTTTCTGGCAGTCTTCTCGCTTTTGGCGGCGAAACATCGCTGATAGAATGACGGCTCGACCAGGGTGGCTAAAGCAATAAAATACCAGACAAAAATATATGACGCCGGCCTGGTTCCCCGCCAGATGAAATGGGTTTGGGGTATATTTTCCTTAAGAAAAGATAACCCGCCGTAGCTGGAGAAAAGTATAATAATTAGGACTGCAAAACCGCCAAACATTAGAATAAATTGAGCCTTATCGGTAAAAACATCGCCGCGCAGGCCGCCGCTGAAAATATAAACAATCGAAAAAAGAGCGCCACCTATTACTCCGACAGCCAGCGGCCAGCCGAATGCGGTTTCAGTCAGGACTCCAAGCTGAAGAACATAAGCGGCGGGCACAGTCGTAACGAACACAAAAAACGCCCCGACTATCGAAACGTTTTTGCCATAAGCTTTATCGAGTTGATCCGGTATGGTGTGAAGTCTGCTTTTCCGAGCCCTCTTAGCCAGGAGAATGGCGAACAGAAACGCCGCTAAGTAATATGGCAAGCCAAACACCAGCCAGTTAGAGAGGCCATGTTTGAAAGAGTATTCGCCGACGCCCAGTATCCCGCCGTACCAGGTGGAGACAATACTGGCCACGAACGCCGGCAGTGACAGCCGTCGCCCCATGACCAGGTACTCGTCGGCGTTGGATTTATTGCGACTGAAAAAACGAAGTCCTACCAGCAGCAGGAATGTTAAATAGGCCGCCAGCAGGACTGCGCTTTCTATGCCATAAGAACCCGTCATTTAAAACATAGCGCTAAATGAGAAATAGAAATTACGGTCAGCGCCCACCATATAGCGCGGCAAACCGTCATCCACCTCGATATAAGCGGCCTGTTCGTATTCTAAGTCAGACAGGTTGTTAACCCGTAAAACAGCTTTCAGTGAATTAACGCCAACGAGTTTTCCAAAATTATACGAGATATCGGCACTCAGAATATGGTAAGGGTCAAGCTCAAATATTTCGCCGTTATCAATATGCTGTTTGCCAATATACCTGCCGTTTACCCCCATTTCAAGATCCTCTATTACATAACCAAGCCGATAATTTGCCAGCATGGAGGGAAAGCCGCCTATTCGTTTATCTGCCCGATCATATTCTATCGCTTCCCAGGCATCCCAGTCGAAACCGTACTCCTTATATTCAACAAAGTGATCGTCGTTGACGCTGATATTGCCCAGCAGAATCAATTGATTTTGCGCCATAAAATTAAACGATACCTCAACTCCCTGGTGCAAAGTTTTTTTGGCATTGCCGGAGATAGGATAGCCGTTATCATCGACCTGACCCGCATAAGGAACGAGCTCATCGCTGATCTGCATCCGGTACAGATTAATCGTCGCATCAAAAACGAGTTCCGCGACTGAATATTTGAAATCGGCGCCGAGTTCAAGATCGATAAGCTTTTCAGGTTTAAGTTCCTTCCCTACATAAGCCCAGGCTGCACCCGAGGAATCGAAGTTTGCCGATTTATAGTAAGGATTAGACCAGTAATCAGTCGGATCGTAAATATCCTTAAAAGTAGGATGACGTGATGTCATTGATGTATTTACAAAAATATTAACATTATCATTGAATGTATAATTCACCCCGGCTCGTGGTGAAAAGAAATCGTAATCTCGGTCAAAGATAACATTAAACCGCTGATCGTCCTCGAGTTTATAATTGTGACGCTGATACTGGAAGTTAACCATGAGATCAAGCTGGTCGAGAAGTTTATATGCTTCATGGGCATAAACGGTAAAAGTGTTGCTTTTACCTTTGTAATCGTAATAGCCGATATTCGGGGCAAAGTTCTGAGGATATACGCTGGCCCAGAGTACTTCACCGTAATGGTGACCGGAATGGATACGCATTTCCCCGCCGAGTGTAAACGCACCCTTGGTATGTTTAAGAGTAAACCTTGGCAGCCAGCCCCAGTCGTGCTCTTTGACAGTGCGGCGGCGAACCAGATCGACTTTCTCGATACTATAATAACCGCTGTCATCCACCTCGAAGTAGTCGTAGTCATCGGTATCGTAATAATCACGCGGCGCCAGGTTTGTATCTAAAACGGCGATTACATAAATATCCGGGAAATATTCTTCGACATCCTTTCTGTTTCTTTGCTGAGTATAATAGCCATCTCCATGAAAATAGTAGAGAGTGTTGGACAGATTCAGGTCTTCATTCAGTTTCCAGTCGTGAATAAGCTCATAATGCGGCTGATTAAAGTGGTCGATTTCATCATCATATTGAAGCTCATTAAATTTGCGATTGTCGCTTAGCTGGTTCTCGGTGATTCCCTTATAAGCGAGGTGGGATTCCTCCGGTCCACCGTAGGTATTGAATTTCCAGGTCATATTTTCGTCATAGCGAGCCAGACCGATAAAGTATGAATACATCTTAGACCACGAATTATCACGGTAGCCATCTGTTTCGATACGGGAATAGCGGCCGTAAAAGACATAAGAATCATTTATCAGACCGGAATTTCCTGAAATCGACAGTTTTCCAGTGTTATAACTGCCATAACCGGTTTCCACTTTCAATTGCGGTACTGCCGAGAAATCACTGGTGATAAGGTTCACCGATCCGCCCATCGAGGAGGCTCCATACATCGATGAACCAATTCCTCTTTGCACCTGGATATCGGCGACATTGCTGGCGAAATCAGGCAGGTCGATCCAGAAGACCTCGTGTGATTCGGCATCATTCAGCGGAATGCCGTTTAGCATAACCGAAATCCGTTTCTGATCGAAGCCGCGGATTTTTATATAGGAATAGCCGACTCCGTTTCCGGCATCGGAATACGCAAATACATTCGGCAGTGATGTTAATAACATAGGGATATCCTGCGCCCAGTAATTTTGCCCAATATCTTTATTGGTCATATTCGAGAAAGCCGCCGGCGTCTGCCCTTTCTTTGCCCGGGTGGCGGTTACTATGATATCCTGACCCTTGAGGATTCTCGGTTCGAGTTCAATATTTACAACCGATTGCAGGCTGATATTTACGCCTTTTTTAGCGACATTATAACCGATATGGCTGATTACCAGCCGACCTTCACCCAAGGGTAATCCATCAAGGGTAAACCTGCCATCACTGCCGCTGACAGCGGCGATATCATACCCCATAAGCTTGACAATCGCTCCGGGTACAGGTTCGCCTGTCTCCATATCTGTCAGCGCCCCTGTGAGTGAGCCCCCGAACGTTAAGCCGGTTAAAAGAAAGATCATTAATCCGGCGGTTTTGATTGTTGTGGAAAGCATAATAGCTCCTTTCTGCCCGCACAGGGCGTTGGAGCCGGCGAGGAAACAAAAAAGCCTCCCAACGCAGAGGAGGCACAATCCGGTTCCCTACGCTGGCATTACCCAGATCAGGTTCTTAGGGTTTGTTCTCAGGCTCCCGGCATCAGGCCGGTCACCACCCCGTTATTTTGATGTAAATTATGTTAATGGAAATTATAATGCAAGTAAAAAATTGATATTTTATATTATTTCTTGTAAGAGATGATGCCTTAATTTGTTATAACGAGTTGGCCAATTACCATATTCACTCACCAGCGGGTGAGTTACCGCTTAAAATGTGAAATAGTTAATTAAATATGTTTCAACAAGTTACATGTTTTAAAACAAAAAAACCGGTAAAAATATTATTTTTTTCTTGACAGGTTAATATGCGACCAATATATTTAATGCATAGGAAGGAGATTAATTGGTTTGATAAATAATAATAATGAAACACCAGAACAACGATTTAAGAGGTTAGCTGCTTATAGAACCAATGAAGTTCTTGAACGGTTGAGGGTATTGGGACATTGTTCAAATAGACAAATTTATTCATATACCGAGGATCAGATAAACAAAATGTTTTCGGCAATTGAAAAGCAATTTAAAGAAATAAAATCAAAATTCTATTTTCCGAAAAGGGAGAGGTTTAAGCTGTAACCTAGGAGAATATTATGAGGGAAGTTAAATCAGATCTCAGTAATCTTGATAAAGTAATTTCAAAGCAATACGAAGATATTATCCGGGGGCTTGCAAAAGATTCTATGCAAAATTCTTGGGAGGCTAGAATTAATAGAAAGAGAGGAACTGATTTCAAATTAGCATATGAATTTTTTGATAATTTAGATGGCCATAAAAATGTTTTAATGTTCGAAGATAACGGTACCGTAGGTATGGATGATAGAAGATGGAAAGCTTTCCATTCTCACTGGGTAACCACCAAGGGAGACTACAAAGGTGGGATTGGCCGGTGGGGACAGGGAAAAACTCTATATTTGTATTTTTCTTCTCGAAATAGAATAGTAACTGAATCAATTGATGCTAAAAAAGGTACCTATAGATACTCCGTTAGGACGAATGTAGGATATTGGCAAGAAAATAAAGATATAGATAAAAAGGACCCAAACTGGGTGAAGAATAACAACGGTGATCTCAAAAGAATTTCCGATTTTTTCCCCTCGTTCTCGAAATTGAATCACCCCGGAACTCGCATCTGGATTTTAGATGTGAAAGAGGAATTTGTGGAAGATATAGTTAATTGGTATTTTGCACAACAGCTTTCGGAATCATGGTGGGAATTAATAAGGAATTTCGATACTGAGATCTCCGTCAACGTTAATAGGAACGGGCGAAAAGAATCTAAGAGCATCACTTTACCCATGTTCCCAGCGGTAAAGGACAAGATTATAAAAGAGCATCTAACCATAGACAAAAGTAAGGGGAAAATCAGGAAATTGAAAATTGTGCTTTGCGATGATATGCTGCCACAGTCTTTAGGTGGAATCGCCATTCAGCGCGGGAGAATGACTGTCTGCAGGCACGATTTACCCTCATCTATTCCCGACGATATCAGAAGTAGAGTTTATGGGTATTGTCTTCTGGATGACATTCTTGATGAAGCTATGTGGAAAATAGAAATGCCAAATCATGAAGGATTCACCAGTAGAAACGCTATATGGGTAGCACTAAGATCCAAAATCGATAGCATTTCCCAAGAATTTCTTTTGAAATATTCAAAATCTAAAGAAATTAAAATGCCTCAGATAAAATTAGATGAGTTAATTAAAACTGTTAATAAGCTCGTTGATGAACATCTTCATGGCTTAGGTCGGGGCGGTAAGAAAGGAGATGGAGGCGGCCAACCTAAACCCCTTCCACGAATTCACATTTCACCATGGGGTTATCAGGGCAACAGTAGAAGATTCGATAAAGGCGATTTCATGAAAATTAAAGGGGGGATAAAAAATACAACTGTGCAGGGAGAAATAATAAGTTTACGCTGTAGCATCGAAGACTCAAATAATGTTGAATATTGGTCGTATAATATAAAAAAGCAGAGAATAGAAGCTAATACAAAGAAAACTATAGACATCCCAGAAATTGAAATCGATAACCTATCGCTTTTAAAAGGCAGGTATGCCCTTAAAGCAAGTCTAGAATGTAAAGAACTTGATATCAGGCATGAGAGATCTGCCGTATTTTATTTCGAACAAGAGCCACCCCTTCTCGGGGGTTGGTTAAAGAAATTACTAATGGATCGCTTAGGTGGAACGAAAATTAACCTGCGGAATCTCCCTATCAATGATAAAGGAGTTCTATTTATAAATACAGCCTATCCTGAAATCGAGATCTTATGGAAATCCAATTCCTTAACGAAAAGGCAAAAAATTTCGCAACTCGGCCCCATAATTATTAATATCTGCTTACATGAGGCAACGAGAGCCGTAAGCATTAAATGGTGGACTGATGAGAATACTGACTTTAATATTTCGGAAATTAAGAGATCAAAAGATCTTTTTGACGAGATGTGGGCGGCTTATCTAACCGGGAAATAGAAAATGCGTAAGAAAAATGTAAAAAAAAGAAAAATAACATATACAAACGGTGATGGAGTAGAACACACTTTTGAGGATGCAATAGAAATAGAGCTTGGTTCAGGGTCTCTTGAAGATCTGCTTGAGGAAGCATTTACTCTCAATGAAGATGATGATGTTATTAAAATAAAAGCTGACGAAATAAGGCGTTATGTTACTGAAACATCAAAATCTAAAAATGTACTCAAAAGAAGATATGAAATTGGGAAACTACTTCAATTTGTTGATAATCTTAAATTAAAAGGAGATGATTCTCGCAAAGAAGCCTTTGGCCGTCTTTTTGCAGATCTAAATGTGGACAACGAGAGGAATCCTTCTCTCGCAAAAATGGTCAGGTATCCAGAGCACATGTATGTTTTATCGAAATTTGCTGAGGAGATAGTTTTTTATCCTGGGATGAATTGGTCGAGATGGTTTGATATTCTTGAATATAAGGCTATTGTAGTTAACAGGAATGTTCTTTATAAGATAGTAAAAGAGTGCTGTATTAAAAATTGGCCTGCGAAAATTTTGAGAAAAGAATTGCAATCTCTAAACAAGATTATTAAGAAGAGAGGTCATGAATAAAAGATATTTTGCTATCGATCTCTTCGCAGGCTGTGGCGGTCTCAGTGAGGGATTTAAGCAGGTAGGTTTCGATTCTATAGCCCAGGTGGAAATGGATCATTGGGCCTGCGATACGCTAGCAACCCGTCATCTATATTATGAACTTAAAAAACGAAGGAAATTAAGTCTTTATGATAAGTACATAAAGGGTGAAGTAACTTATGATTCTATCCTTGCTTCTTCTAGTAATATAAGAGAATCTATTCAACACCGCGTTATTAATGCGACGCTTGGTAAGTTAACCATAGAAAATATATTAGAAAAAATAGAAGATTCTCGAATATTCCACGGAGCCCCTGGATTTCACGTTTTTCTGGGGGGGCCTCCCTGTCAGCCATATTCGTTGGCTGGTCGCTCCAGAGACCCTGACAGAATGGATAAGGACAAAAGACATTATCTGTATAGATATTATCTGGATATACTACAGGCTCTCAAGCCCGATATATTTGTTTATGAAAATGTTCCGGGTCTTTTTTCCGCCAGAGCTGGAGGTAAGAGAATTTTTCATAAATTACTGGAAGATTTCAGTAGCCTTACTCCAGCCTATGATGTTATGCCACCTTTAGAGGATGTCGTAGAAAATCCGTCGGGCTATATACTTAACAGTGCTGATTTCGGAGTTCCCCAATCGAGGAAGCGATTAATTGTAATTGGCTATAAAAAGTCTTTAAAACGGAAAAACCCTGATATTAAGAATATTTTTGCCAGCCTGAAGTCATTTTGTGAATCCCGTAGGAAAAAACATGGCTTTCTTACTACTGATGATGCTATCGGTGATCTTCCTCAACTTAAACATGGCGAGGGTAGTGATAGATTTTATTCCGTTTACGATGGTCCTTTTGATCTAAAGGAATATCAGATAAAAATGAGAAAAGATTCTCCGGGAATAATAAATCACTCTGCAAGAAAGCACATGGATAGTGATCTTGAAAGATATAGATTCTTTATTGAGCACCATAAGAATGGCAATAAGGCAGCTACACTCGAGGATCTTAAAATGCAGAGGCCTGATCTGGTTCCGAATCACAACCACTTAGATAAATTTTTGGACAGATTTAAAGTACAGTGGTGGACACGCCCTTCTTCAACAATAATGGCACATATAAGCAAAGACGGACACTATTATATTCATCCTGACATTCATCAGTGTCGTTCATTTACGGTTCGAGAGGCCGCACGTTGTCAGTCCTTTCCTGATAATTTCCTTTTTGCTGGTCCCCGTACTTCTCAATTCATGCAGGTCGGGAATGCCGTGCCACCAATAATGGCTAAGGTAATTGCAAAGTATATCCGAAAAGAACTCAACAAGATATACGCTTGATTTATGATTTCCACACCTGCCAGAAATGATATAGTTTTTTTTAGAGGCCAGATTCTGAAATGGTTTAGAAATAATCAACGATACTATCCATGGCGTAAAACAAAAAATCCATTCAAAATTCTTATTGCCGAAATGATGCTTCAAAGAACTAAGGCTGACCAAGTAGTCCCAGTATATAAGTGTTTTTTCTCTATATTCAAATCTCCAGGTGATGTATCATCTGCTTCAATGCATACAATTAATAGAATTTTAAATCCACTTGGCTTGAAGTGGAGAAGAAAAAAATTCAAAAAGGCTTCATTGGTTTTAGTAAACGAATTTGGAGGTAATGTTCCAAGGGAAAGACATGAAATACTTAATATACCAGGTGTGGGTGATTATGTGGCTGGTATTGTTTTATCAATAGCATTCAATAAAAAGGAGTGGGTTGTAGATAGTAATGTTGTAAGAGTTTTTCGTAGATATTTTGGAGTCAATACATCTAAGGAAGGTCGTCGTGATAGACATATTATCGAAATGGCTCGCACTTATGCTTATAACAGGAATCCAGGCAAAGCCAATCTTGCAATAATTGATTTTGCTTCGGTTATTTGTTCACCTCGTAATCCTAGATGTAATAAATGCATTTTGAAATCTGATTGTTGTTTTTTTAAAGCAAAAACACAAAAAAAGCAGGCGCTTAAATTAAAACACCCGGCAAAAACTATCCCCTCCAGAAAATCTTAATTGCATTCTAATAGCTTAGCATATTTAAAAAATTATATATATATCTTTTCATACCAGCCATTAATGTTTATAAATCCTTTACAAGCGCCGGTTGGGCGCTGATTTAGGTCTACCCTATTTGTTTTAATGTCAAGAAAGTTTTTCAATTTATTTCTTGACATCGAGCTGTCATAAATATTAGGTTTATTCCGATATTTAGATTAATCATGGCGCTAGTGATATTGATGTGCAATATTTAAAGCTCTTGTTTTTGAGTAGTTTTTGATATAGGGGAAAAAAACTAAAGAAATTTTTAGGAGTGTTTATGTATGTCAGCTACATCGTGAGTTCTTATTTTAAAAATTATTTAAGAAAGGAGTGATCAAAAAATGACAAAAAAACTTTTAGCGCTATTTGCGGTATTAATTGCCGTTAGCGCATCGGCCGCTGAAGTTGACGTTTGGATTGGCGGTGATTTTGATGGCGATGTCTGGAACAACGCCATGAATGTTGCTCCCGACACGTGGATCGATATCCCGGTATACATAAAGGGAGAGGATCCGTCCGTTTATGTTTCCGACATTATGATTCCCTTAGGCATTAATAAAACATACATCGATCAGTTTGATATTGATAACTGCTGCACTTCGGGTTCTCTGTCCGGCTGGGACGTTGCCTTGTTTTCAAACTTAAATGACGAGTTTGAACCTGGTTGGGCAAGTCTTTCATTTATCGGTTTTGCCAGGATCAGCTCAAGGAATAATCCCACGGGTTACTGGGAAACTCCCACGCAAATTATGTCATTTAGAGTGCATACAACTAATGCATTTTTGAACCCGGATGAAGTCATTTGTGACGCTATTGGTCCTGGTCTGGACATTTATCAGGGGGCCGCCAATGCTGGAGATACTCTTGGATCTATGGGCTATACCGTGAACCTGCATTTCGCATCCATGTTCTTTTCACCGACTGCTATCGAGGAAGAAATAGCAATCCCGGATGAATTTTTCATCACCAGCAATTATCCTAACCCGTTCAATCCCTCAACTAAAATCGATTACGGTTTACCGGAAGATACGTATGTTGCCATTGAAATTTTCGACATACTGGGACGAAAAGTTGAAACTGTTGTCAACCAGGAACAGCCGGCGGGTTATTACCAGGTTGTCTGGCGTGCTGATAATGTATCATCCGGTTTGTATTTCTACCGTATGCAGGCGGGTGATTTCACCGAAACAAAGAAGATGACGCTGTTGAAATAATCTGATTCTGATTCAGGTTCTTTTGCTAATCGATAATTCAACTAAACTGCCGGGCCTTTTTAAATACGAAAGGGCTCGGTATTTTTATCCTGGGTTCCGCTGAAATTGAAATCATTTTATGTTATAATAATTCCTTAATGATAATCAGAACGAGATATGTAAAGATCTTCTTCATAATTACAAATACAGGAGTTCAATATTATGCAAAAAAAAGAGGCTGTCAAGGAAGGGCTGAATCTGGCCAGCAGGTCTGGAATTGCCATGCTGGGTACTAACGGTGATGATGGTTTTCCCAATATCAAGGCTATGCTTAAAGTCGAAAACGAGGGGCTGAAAGAAATCTGGTTCAGCACTAATACATCATCTAAGAGGGTTGCTCAGATTATACGCAACCCGAAGGCGTGTGTCTATTTTGTCGACTTCGAAAAATGGCAAGGATTAATGCTGGTCGGGAATATCGAAATACTTCAGGATATTGAATCTAAAAAACGTCTATGGCATGAGGGTGATGAAAAATATTATCCTCTAGGCGTAAGCGATCCGGACTACTCAGTCCTGCGCTTTACCGCTCAATGGGGAAACTATTACCAGGCCTTATCCAATGTGACTTTTGAATTGTAGATGCAGACATGAGCCGAAAATGCGGCGGTTCTGACTTGCTTAGCCGGCGGCGAATCAGAATATCGCAGCTCTTTCATGCCGATATATAAAAGCTTATTTACACCTCTTGAAATACTCCCACACCGCCGCGGCCAGAATCGAGGCGGCGAACGGGATGGCTTTCTCATCGATTTTAAATTCCGGGTGATGCCATGGCTTATCCGCGCCGATTTTCTTATTCTGTATCCCAAGTAAAAACATGGCGCCGGGAACTTCCTGAAGATAACAGGCGAAATCCTCAGCGCCCATACCGGGACGATCTTTTACCATGACCGCTTTTCCACCATGCATACTTCTGGTTACTTTACCGAAGATATCGTTTATTTCAGGTGCGTTGTTTAAAACCGGATAACCTGTCTGAAAATCGATTTCGTACTTTGCCCCATATGTTTTACAGACGCCGTCAGCGATTTTTTTTATCATCCCCGGGATTTTGCCGGCAACTTTTTTGTCAAGCGATCGGGCTGTACCGTACAGCGTGACTTCATCGGCAATGATATTTCGCGCCTTTCCGCCTTCGATTTTGCCGATAGTCACGACAACCGGATCGAGCGGGTTGACCTGTCGTGAGGCAATAGACTGCAGCGCGGTAACCAGGGACGAGGCGGCCACTACAGCATCAACAGTTTCCTGCGGCCGGGCGCCATGCCCCGAACGGCCGTATACCATGATGTCGAAATCATCCACCCGGGCCATCATCGGACCATCCTTAAGACCGATTTTGCCGACCGGTATCGTCGGGTCGACATGAAGGCCGAATATGGCGGAGACTTTCGGCTTTTTTAAAACGCCGGCGGCAATCATCGGATTAGCCCCGCCGGGCGGCTCTTCCTCTGACGGCTGGTATAGGAATTTCACCGAACCGTCCAGTTCTGATTTTATCTCCGAGAGAATTTTTGCAGCGCCCCAGACAATCGCCATGTGAGCGTCATGACCGCAGGCATGCATACAGCCCTCGTTTTTCGAGGCAAAAAAATAACCGGTCTGTTCGGCGACAGGCAGGGCGTCCATGTCGGAACGAATCGCCGCACAGGGGTTTTGTCTCTTACCCTCAAGCAAGGCTGTTATCGAGGTTTGCCACAAACCGGTACTAACTTTCAAGCCAAGCTTTTTCAACTGGGCAGCCATCGATTTCTTCGTTTCGAATTCCATCAGGGCGGTTTCTGGTATCTGGTGAAGATGCCGGCGAAGGTTTATCATGTTTGAGGCATATTTCTCGCTTAACTTCTTTATTTTTTCATACATTTTTATCGCTCCCATATTTATTGCCGCTCATTATCATAATTTGTATCATATCTGTTTTGTTATCTACATCAAACATAGGGCAAGGGCAATAAAATAATCGGATACAGTTTAATATATTTTAACAACCAGTTTCAGCCCGCATTATTCACAAATCCTGACATGTGCTTCTTCTGCCAGAGCTTTCGGAAGTAACTTCCTACAGCATAAAAATAGGTTTTGTGCACAATTCGGCTTGGCAGGCGGGATTTAATTAAAGAACTTCGTTCGTCGGTATTGCTGCAAGATCAGTGAACGACTGTTATTATTCTTCATCTCTATCCTCAGTGAAATAAAAACCGCATTTTGCAAACTGCTCAAGTATATGTTCTGATGATGGATTCCATTGACCCCACTTGCGGGAAATATGCTCTGTCCAGCTATAATTATCAAAGGTGAATGTTTCCTTGCGTTCTCCCTCAAGACTGATCATGAAATTAGCCTTACGGTAATAATCCTGGGCGAGGTATCCTTCATCCATTTCGGTCATTGCCTTGCTAATCGTCTCTTCGCTAAACTCGGGATATTCATCCTCAAACAGAAAAAACTCCAGAGGATACCGCGGTCGCGGAGGGGGATTTTCTGCAGGATACCCCATAGCCAGTTGAACCAGGGGAAATACTCGTCTGGGCAAATTATATTTCTTTACAATCTTATCAGCTATATTAGGGGCATTTCCAAGAAAACAGCTTCCCAATCCCAGACTTTCCGCGGCTATTACCATGTTCTCCGCCATTAAAGTTGCATCCTGGATGCCGAACAATAACATTGTAATATCATTTGTAACTAACTGCCAGTTTCTCCTGGACATTATGAGTTCAATTTTGCGGCAATCGACACAAATCGTGAACAATAGCGGCGCTTTGAAAGCATTTTTTTC
>Ga0114922_10002573_pt1 | contig 16985 bp, 13 predicted proteins | sample AartaG_FD_100975 | JGI IMG/M metagenome (GOLD analysis project Ga0114922, IMG submission 100975) | Deep subsurface microbial communities from Aarhus Bay to uncover new lineages of life (NeLLi) - Aarhus_00045 metaG | ecosystem: Environmental > Aquatic > Marine > Oceanic > Sediment | place...
CACTCCCTGGAAAATTGCATAGTTGTTAAAAACTCCGCCGCAAGATGCACAATCCCCCATCGAGATCACCCATTTAGGGTCCGGCATCTGGTCATATAAACGACGCAAAACAGGAGCCATCTTGCGTGAGACTCGCCCAGCTACAATCATTAGATCAGATTGACGCGGGCTGGCGCGCATCAACTCCATACCAAAGCGGCTCATATCATAGTGTGAAGCCTGGGCAGCCATCATTTCGATTGCACAACATGCTAGACCGAACAGCATGGGCCACATTGCCCTAGTGCGCGACCAGTTCACAGCTTGTTCCAGCGTTGTAGTTACAAAACCCATATTGCCGAGCTTTTGTTCTACTCCCATTCTAAAGCTCCCGTTTTCCACGCATATACATAACCAATCCCCAAGATAGCTATAAAGATCATCATCTCTACAAGGCCAAAAACCCCTAACTTCTTGTAAACAACTGCCCAGGGGAGGAAAAACACTACTTCAATATCAAACAATATGAATAATACAGCCACGAGATAGAACCGGACTGGCATCCTGCGGGTGCCTGGACCAATGGGTCTCATGCCTGACTCGTAGGGCATTGATTTGCGCTCTGTGGGATGGCGGGGGCCAAACATGTGCCCAAGCGCAATAACAATCCCTGCCAACAATAAGGCAAGGATTAATAACACGGCGACAGGAAGATATTCTAATAACATGGAGACCTCTGTTTATCTCCGAAAAACATGAATATTTCAAAATTGGAGGGAAAAGCGAGTTGACAGTGCATTATTAATGGCGCTTTTAGACCTTATTAGAATGTGTGAAATTGACTTTCTTGTAAGGAAGAACGAAAGTCAAGTTAGTTTATCACAGGCAATTGAATGTGTCAATTTTCACAATGTCCCGGGAGGGACTATTTTAGAAAATCGCGCAGTATTCGACTGCGTGTGGGATGGCGTAATTTTCGCAAGGCCTTAGCTTCAATTTGGCGGATGCGCTCGCGTGTCACGCTGAAGTGTTGACCGACTTCTTCTAAAGTATGGTCTTGACCATCAACAAGCCCGTACCGCATTTCAAGCACTTGTCGCTCTCGATCGGATAACACCGACAGAGTATCTTCTATTGATTCTCGCAACATTTCCCGCGCTACGGCGTCCATCGGTTCGGTGGCGTCTTCATCCATGATGAAATCGCCTAATTGGCTGCTTTCCTCATGTCCCACCGTACTTTCCAGGGATATTGGCTCTTCCATGGCACGCAGGATTCGGTTCACCTTAGCGGTGGCGAGATCCCAACGCCGGTTCACACCTGCTTTAATTGGTGTGGATGCAGCCCGGGCGTTTAATATTTCCTGCCTGTCCTGTGGTTCCAGATAACCGGCTTCCAGAGCAATGTCCTCAATGGTTGGCTCGCGCCCCAACTCTTGGACGAGTTCGCGTTGGACGCGCAGGAGGTGGCTGATGGATTCGAAGACGTGCACAGGTAAGCGGATCGTTCGGGCTTGATCGGCGATCGATCGACTGATAGATTGTCTTATCCACCAGGTTGCATATGTGCTGAATTTATACCCGCGCGCAGGATCAAACTTTGATACAGCCCGCAGCAAGCCTAAGTTGCCTTCTTGAATAAGGTCTAAAAGGGAAGTTCCTCGACCGATATATCGCTTGGCAATATTAACCACCAGTCGTAAGTTTGCCTGGATGATCGCTTGTTGGGCGTCCTCGCTCCGCTTATGGATTTGATCCAGTTCGTTTTGTAATTCTTCATTCGAAGTGAGATGGCTTGCAAATGTATCCTCATCGGGCAAATCTTTCCGTTCGGCAATATGTGTGCGGAGGAGTCCAGCCACTCGTTCCGGCAGCATATATAAATACAAGAACACACTGAAGGCGTTGCGTGCCACGCCGTCCCAAATCGGATCACTACCCCAAAGACCATTGTCCAGGTAGGCGCGCAGGTAAGAGGGCATTTCATTTCCCCAGGTGGTACGCAGCATTTGGGCCTCAGATAGGATCACGTTCAAATCGGGGTATTCGTATCCCAACCTGTTGGCGTCCTCTACGAGTCTGTTCCAGGATGTATTCAAGTCTTCGAACAGGGCGATGTAAATACGATTTGTTGCGTTTATATCCTCGTGCGAATCGGAGGATTGGCTGCGCGCCAGTGGATGCTGCCGGCTGAGTACATCAACTCGCTCGGCGGCTTCCAAACGCGTCGCTAACCAAAACTCCTGATCTGTGGTTAGCAGCTCGATACTTCCGATCTCTTTCAGATAGAGGCGTACAGGGTCATCACCAATGTCAGCCAACAATCCGGGCTTGTCGAGAATATCTGCTGTGCCGCTATATGGCTTTTCTTGTGACTCTTGCTCTTCGCGAGAGAGGCTTTTTTCGTTGATATCCCCTCCAAGTAATAGATCGTCATCAACCACTGTTTCACTAAATTTGTTTAAGATCGCAGGAACATCATTGGTGCAGGAGATACTTTCATCCTCGTCTGCTTGTGCAGCAGGTTGAGAAGTAGTATCAGCTGCATCTTTAGGGGATTGCATGGTTCATCCAACCTGTTGACCCGTAGGCAACGAACGACCCGTATAACGACCAGCAGCAATGTTGAGACGTCTCAATGTTCCTGTATGCTGCACCATCATCTGCAGGTAACTAGTGGTCTTTGTGTCCCCTTGCTCACCCGCTTCTTGCATTAGATAATGTATATATTCGATGTCTTGATGAAGGTTGCGCAAGCGCAACTCGAGCAAGCCGCGCATCAAGTCTTCGATGACGCGTTCCTCGTTCGGGTCGAGTTTGGCAGTAAGTGATAGCAAATCATCTGCAAGCTCCATCATCGGCAGAGAAAGGCTGTTGAACACATAATTAATTGGTTCAGCTATATCTTGATCGACAGACTCTTGGAAGAGGCGCATGATTGCCTGGTGATCGCTGTGCTGGAAATCTTGGGGTGACAAGCGAGCCAACCCGGCTTCTTGTAGACGCCGGTCAACTTGGTACAGGAGGTTGGGGCGGCGTAGTAAAACGCCTAAACAGTGTGCCTCGAGTGCGAAATCGCCGGAGGCACCCGGAGGTTGTGATTCCTGTGTTGCTTCTCCCGAGGGTCTTCGAGCCCTGCGAGCAGACCGGGAAGAAGAGGCAGGAACATTCTCCAACAAAGTTCGTTCATCGACTCGTAGCAGGCGAGCCAGTCGTTGGCGATATGTGTCCCGTTCAATTGGACTCGGTATGTCTTTAATCAGGGGCATAACCCGGGCGGCGATATCTGTTTTGATTTTGGGGTCGTCCATATCGCGACCGACAGACAGAGTCTCCATTACATGTATTACGATTGGACGGGCGTCCTCGACGATGGAGCTCCATTCCTGTGGATTTCGGTTGACAACTTCATCGGGATCCAACCCTTGGGGTAGCATGGTTACTCGGATGTCAGCCTTGAGGCGGGCTTCGTGTCGTAGCAATCCGCGCGCATCAAAGACAGGATCTTGTTCGTGGTCTAAAGCCTGACGAGCGACCTCCAATCCGCGTATTGTGGCTTTGTCACCAGCTACATCCGGGTCGAGAGCCAGTATGATACGGCGGGTGTAGCGCTTTAATAGGTATAGTTGGTGTTCGCTTAGGGCTGTTCCCATCGGTGATACTGCGTTGCTAAAACCTGCCTGGTGCAGGGCAATCACATCGAGATAGCCTTCAACAATCACAACTTGGTCTTGGGTGCGAATCGTTTTGCGTGCCTGGTCTAGCCCGTACAACAAACGACCCTTGTCAAAGATGGCGGTTTGGGGAGAGTTAAGGAACTTAGGGACGTCTTCGGGATTTAGAATTCGGGCGCCGAACCCTGCCATTCGGCCGCGTGCATCCCGAATGGGAAACATTATCCGGTGACGGAAGCGGTCGTAAATCCCGCCAGAGTCACGCTCGGAAACCAGACCACAGGCAATTAACTCGTCATCTCTGTAGCCCTTTGATTTGAAATGCGAGAAGGTGGCATCCCAGGAGTTGGGGGAGTAGCCCAGACCAAATGCCTCCAATGTGTTGTCATTAAGTTCCCGTTTATTCTTCAGGTAGTCCAGAGCTTCTTTACCAGCGGGGGTATTGAGTAATTGGTGGCGGTAAAAGGTGACAGCTTCCTCGAGCACGGTGCGCAATCCATCATGTTCTTCCTCTGCTGCTTGTTCTTCTGGGGTTGGGGGTTTGAGTTGTACACCTGCCCGCTCTGCGAGAAAACGAAGGGCGTCGGAAAAATCCCATCCTTCTTTTTTCATCAAAAACTTAAAGACGTCTCCACCCTCGTTGCACTGACCAAAGCAGCGCCATGTACCGGTCTCTGGAAAAACTACGAACGCCGGCGTGCGTGTATTGGGATGAAAGGGGCAAAATCCAGTGTAATTCTTTCCTGAGCGGCGCAGTTGCACCGTTTCGGAGATCAAATCTACAATTTCAGTCCGGATTTTAATCTCGTCTATTATGGACATATCGAATAATTACTTTGCTTATAGACCACAGCTTGCCATTGCCAGCGTATTTGTCACGACTTTCCTGTTACCAGAATTATACTCCAGCATAATTCGGTTGTTGGACAATAAAACCATAGGTTTTGGTTTTCTCGAATTAAATAAAGATCAAGAATAGACTAGCCGCAACCGAAGCCCCGGCGAGTGAACATGTAAAATTGACCATATCGTTGTTGAGCCTGCGCCAACCGCGCTTATGGTTGGTCTCTGTCCCGCAGATATGGTTTGGGTGGCGCTCGGTCTCTATGCGGCAGGTTGGACAGTAATAAATTGCTTGTACAGTCGCGCCTAAGAATGAGTCAAAAAATGCACCACTCAGCCCTCCAATGGTGATAATTGCGATTAGAAGGAAAAAACCTGTTTGATCCAGTGATATCCAGGTCGTCAAAAGAGCTGCACATATGGCTATCAGCAGCGACCCTCCTAATGCTGCCAAGCTTCCCAAGGCACTGACCGCTCCGGATGTACCTGGTACAACAGTCTTTCCACTGGTGATCAGGTGAGGGAGCGAGGGGCTCAGTATCCCCAGCTCGGTCGACCAGGTATCGGCGTTTACAGCTGCCATTGCTCCTGCATAAGCGATCCACAGCCAAGTTTTTCCAGGCGATAATGTGAATGCTATGACTAGCAGTGCGCCCAGGCCTCCATTTGCCAGCACTTGACCCCGATCCCGCTGGCTTCCTTTTGCGTATTTCTCCACCACAGAACGTTTGCTGGATATGGGCAGGCGTGAAAGCAGGCTCGAGGAAATAAAGAAGACAAGCAGCAATACAGCCCAGGCAAATCCGCCCAGGCCGAATACCAAGCCCCCACTCAAAGTCGCTGCGATAGCGCCACTCTGACTCAGCGTTCCGGTACGCCAAGCCAGAACGCTGATAAGAAGACCTAGAGAAAGACCGATCAATAGCTGCATAGGCTAAAAAGTGTGGATAATTGCTTAAAACCTGTGGATAACTCTTCGAGCATTGGGGATAATGTGTATATTAATGAAATTGTCCGGCTCCCAGGATGAAGTAAACAGCAACCAGGAACAGCGAGGATGTCACGACGCTGCTGCCCCACAGCAAATAGGCTAAATGCTGGCTGCTCTCGTTCCGGAAGAAATACAATCCTATGAAAAGATTAGTCAGGAATATGAATGTGTTTAGGAACGGTAGCAACAGCAGACGAAAGGCTGGAACCAAGTTGCCCGGTGAGCCATCTGGTAAAAACCTGAGGTGGATTTGCGGTCGTGAGGGAATTGATAGGCTAACCCAGAGAAACAGGCTGAGGCTCATGATAGCGCCGGTAAGCAGAACGATTCGGGCAGGTAAAGCCGACCATACTCGGTTGATAAATAATGTTGGGTGTACTGACCGCGCTGCGATCGGAGTGAAAGATCCCATCTCTGTGCAGCGCTGGTAGGTATGCATGAACTCGGCTGGGTTTTGGGGGGATATTGCATATGCTCGTTCGGGAGTGGCAACCAGGATCAGGTTTCTAGTTCTGGATGCCAGGTACTCGACTTGCCCTTCGCCAGGAACGTGACGTACACCTATGACAGCTCCCGGCCAGCGTATCAGTGGGAGAGGTAGCCGTACATCAAGCTGATCTGTGGGATATACCCACTGGATTGTGGTAATCGGGATATCTACAAGTCGAAGTCCCCAGTGAAGGTGAATACCATCCCGTTCGATTTTATAGTGCGCATTGTACAGCGCATATGCGTGATACCCTAATATTGGGACGAATCCTAACATCAGCAGGGATGGCAAGAGGTAAAGCAACATTGCAAACCCAATGTCCGTTTGTAATGCTTGCCACACCCCAAACAAACCAGCAATAAACAGAACGACAGCTATTATCGTTTGAAGCACCAAACCAAATCGGCGCGGGGGTAAAAATTCAATCTCTTCCCTCATTGTTTGTATTTATACCATAATAGATAAACAACTATGACCCCAGGAAAAATAGCTGTTGGAAGAAAAAGAACACAGATAAAATGAGCATTTAAGTGCGGTTTGTATTGTATAATGAGGATGTGTATTAATCTTTGTGGTTGGTTTTAATAAGGAACGAAAATGGACATTTTGCTCAACTCCAATGTTGCATACTTGCTACTGACAGCCGGTTTGTTTTTCACCATCTTGGCCATGTTAAGTCCTGGGACAGGTATTTTAGAGATCCTAGGTCTTATCATGCTGATCCTCGCTGGGTATAGTATATACAATCTACCAATCAACTGGTGGGCGATGTTGGCCCTTTTGGTTGGATTTGTGCTTTTCTTCTTAGCAATCCGGCGACCTAAGAATTTTGCCTACCTGGCAGCCTCAATTGCGGCTCTGGTGGTCGGATCGGCTTTCTTATTCCGCAGCGATGATTGGTGGCTGCCGGCTGTAAACCCCTTCCTGGCTCTGACTATTTCACTCTTTTTGGGCGGATTCTTTTGGGTGGCGACCCGCAAGATCCTTGAAGCCGAAAGTGCCCGACCCACTCACGATTTGGAAGCCTTGATCGGAGAAGTGGGCGTAGCGAAATCAGAGATCCATGATGAAGGTTCCGTTCAAGTCTCTGGAGAGCTCTGGACTGCAATCAGCAAAGAGCCTATATCTGAGGGCACACCAATACGAGTGGTCGCTCGGGATGGTTTTGTTTTAGTGGTCGAAGCGGTTGGTCTGGGAAAAATTTAGCGCTGTATTGGCGTTATGAAGTTTTGGATTTGGTCATGTCTAGGAGGCTGGAAAATTTTTCCGAATTAGTATAAGTTAAACGAGGAGGTAATAAAATGTTGGAAAGTGTAAGTGGAGTAGCACTGTGTCTGGTAGGAGCGGTCGTTCTGATTGCGGTTGCCTTTATTGCCAGTGCCATCAAGATCATCCCGGAGTACCAGCGGCTGGTAGTTTTCCGGATGGGACGCTGTGTTGGAGCAAAGGGACCGGGCATTGTTTTCCTTATTCCGATTATTGACCGGTCTGTGAGAGTGGATTTACGAGAGCAGGTCCGTGAAATTCCCCACCAGAGCTCGATCACCGAGGATAACGCCGCAGTAGGAGTGGATTTCATCTGGTATTACAAGGTTTTGGATCCCACCCAAAGCGTCCTCCAGGTACAGGATTTTGAATCCGCAGCCGCAGGCATGGCGACGACCACCTTGCGGGCAGTGATTGGCAGCATCTTGCTCGACGATGTGCTGTCTAAACGTGAGCATATTAACAACTTACTGCGGGCGCGCTTGGACGAGGTCACGGAGCGTTGGGGAGTGAAGGTGACCAATGTCGAGATCAGAGAAATTAACCCGGAGCGCGAGATTCAAGATGCGATGAACCGCCAGATGTCGGCTGAGAGGAATCGGCGCGCCGTGGTTACAGAATCGACCGGTGCCCGCGAGGCACAAATTAATGTAGCCGATGGGGATAAACAGGGCGCAATTTTAAGGGCAGAAGGTGCCAAGCAATCCGCTATCCTGACCGCAGAGGGCGAACGTCAAGCACAAATCCTACGTGCTGAAGGATACTCTACGGCTCTAGACAAGATATTCGCGATTGCCAAGACGGTTGACTCGCAAACGATGACTTTACAATATTTTGAAACATTGAAGGATATTGGAGCCAGTCCGTCCACCAAGTATATCTTCCCGATGGAATTCACAAGTATGTTGGAGAGCTTTGTTAAAGGTCGCGCAGAAAAATAATAACGGTTTAGAGGACACGCAGTACACATCTAAAAGTGTATTGCGTGTTAATTATTTTGGTTGCTTTTTACAACGAGAATTATGGTTTCAGCTCTATCTGTGATACCTGGATGCCCTGCCTGGGTTGAACTCGCTAATTGGCGTGATATAAATTCACTCCGCTATATAGAGCGAGTGTGCTTCCCAAAAGATGTCTGGCCGTTATGGGATCTAATTGGCATATTAACCTTCCCGAACGTCCTACGTTTGAAGGCGGTTATAGATGATCAGATGGTCGGTTTTGTGGGGGTTGATATGAAACCTTCGCAGCAGCAGGCATGGATTGCAACGTTGTGTGTATTGCCTGTATATCGCCGACGAGGAATTGGTTCGGCATTGCTGCGGGTTTGTGAAGATCGAATTGATCTACCCGCTATTAAATTAAGTGTCAGAGCTTCGAACCAGGCAGCAATTAATCTCTATCACAATTGTGGCTACCAGCGAATTGAAATCTGGACGGCATATTACCAGGATGGTGAAGATGCAGTTGTAATGGAAAAAAGTGCTTAGTGTAAGAAATGGTCTTTTCGATTGAATCTCTTGATCAGGATAAAATGCGGGCGCATGCGCCCGCATTTTTTTCTGTCGAGAATGGGAAATCGGAATGGGCTATAATATTATGAAAAATTGAATGGATCTAAAGCCTTCATAAGGGGCGCCTCATTTATAAATACAAGAAAAAACTATGGACACCAAGATTTTACCGGAACCGATTCTCATAAGACGACCGGCAGCTCTCGAGCGGTTAGCAAATGAACTGAGTAGTGAACCCATCATTGCAGTTGATACTGAATCGAACAGCCTGTATGCGTATCAAGAAAAGGTGTGCCTGATTCAATTTTCTACACCAAGGAATGATTATCTGGTGGATCCACTGGCTCTGGAAAACTTATCGCCGCTTGAACCTGTTTTTCGCAGCCCGAAGATAGTAAAAGTCTTTCATGCTGCTGAGTACGATTTAATATGTCTTAAGAGAGATTTTGGATTTGAGTTTAACAACCTTTTCGATACAATGATTGCAGCTGGGATTTTAGGACGCCAAGCCCTGGGATTGGGTACAATATTGAAAGATGAATATGGGGTGCAGGTAGATAAGCGCAACCAGCGTGCCAATTGGGGGCAGCGCCCATTACCCGAGAATCTTTTGAAATATGCGCAACTCGATACCCACTATCTCATTCCCCTCCGCAACAGGCTTTTAAAGGATTTATTGGAGAGCAGGTTGTTGCCTCTGGCCGAAGAGGACTTTAAACGAATAAGCGATGTAAAGACGAACGCGAATGGCGGATCTCCTCCTAAGAATATTACCGCGGAGTGCTGGCGTATTCAAGGCGCATATGATTTGGAGCCTCAAAATGCAGCGGTTTTGCATGAGATCTGCCGCTACCGGGATGCGGTCGCCAGATCGAATAACAGACCGTTGTTCAAGGTGTTGGGCAATCAGGTTTTGCTTTCCATTGCGGAGCTAACACCCCAGAGTTTGGGTGAGATCAGCCAGATCCCAGGGATGAGCGAAAAAATGGTAAAGCGTCACGGAAGAAAGTTAGTAGGTGCCGTAAAAAGAGGTATGGTATCTGACCCAATTTACCCGCCGCGGCATACGCGTCCGAGTGGGAATTTTCTGCGCCGCTTGGAAGCACTCCGGCGATGGCGTAAGCTGACGGCTCAAGATATGGGGGTGAGTTCAGATGTAGTACTCCCCCGTGACCTGATGTACACCCTGGCAAAACGTCCTCCTCAAAACGTCAACGAGCTGGTCGCTGCAATGGAAAAAGTCCCCTGGCGCTGCGAGCAGTTTGGAGACCAGATTCTTGCGGTGTTAAATCCGTAGTAACACCTTGTCAGTGCATTGTTTCAAATCCGAGGTGGAAGATTCCATTGACTTGTTAGTCACTTGATATAAATTCAAATCCAGGAAAAAAAATGAGAATTTCGTTTCATGGAGCAGCCCAAACTGTAACAGGATCCCAACACTTGATAGAGGTGAATAGTGGAAAACTCCTCCTGGAATGTGGTCTCTTTCAAGGTCGTCGCAAAGAATTCTACCAGCGTAACAGCCACTTCGCTTATGATCCTGGAGAGCTAGATGCGGTCATCCTCTCTCACGCGCATATTGACCATAGCGGAAATCTGCCCCATCTTGTCAAGGATGGTTATAACGGACCGATTTACGCAACCCCTGCAACTGCTCATTTGGCGAATATCATGCTTATGGACTCGGGGCATATTCAAGAATCGGATGTCCAATATGTGAATAGAAGACGAGTCAAGAAAGGGCAGCCACCAGTGGAGCCGCTTTATACAATGGAAGATGCTGCCCTTGTCGCTCAATACTTCCAATGTTTACCCTACGGAGGGGAATTTGAGCCCATTCCCGGTGTGGTCGCCCATTTTGTAGACGCCGGGCATATCCTGGGTTCAGCAGCCGTGGTTATGGATATTGAAGAAAATGGGCGCACAAGACGTTTGTGGTTTTCCGGTGATATTGGACGGCGAGACTTACCTCTTATCCGTGATCCGGTTCTACCTGAGGGGGCTGATTATTTAATTATGGAGTGCACGTATGGGGACAAACTGCACCGCGATCCAGAAGAAGCATTTGATGAATTAAAGGAGGTCGTTTCTCACACCGTAAAAAGAGGTGGTAAAGTGATAATCCCGGCCTTCGCCGTCGGTCGTACCCAGGAGCTAGTTTATTGTTTGCATAGGATGATGGATAGCGGTGACATCCCTCCCATTCCAGTCTACGTTGACAGTCCCCTGGCTGTAAATGCCACCGATATCTTTCGTACTCATCCGGAGTGTTTTGATGAGGACACGCGCGAATTCATTGCTCAAGACCGGCATAAGTCGGCTTTGGGGTTTGATCACATCACGTATACCCGCTCAGTTGAAGAATCGAAAGCTCTTAATGATCGCAAAGAACCCATGGTAATCATTTCCGCATCCGGTATGGCGGAAGCCGGTAGGATACTGCATCATTTGAAGAACAATATCGAGAATCCGTTGAACACTATACTGATTGTATCCTGGCAAGCTCCTCATACGCTCGGCAGGCGATTAGCTGATCGCGATGAACGGGTGAAGATCTTCGGAGAAACATACGAACGACGGGCAGAAGTGCAAACGATCGGTGGGTTGTCAGCCCATGCGGGACAGTTATTCCTGATTGAGTACGTACAAGCGACCCGCGTATCGCTCCAGCAAACCTTCCTGGTTCACGGGGAGGAAAAAGCCGCCCAAGCACTGCGAGCCAGGTTGGATGAAATTGGTATCAAAGACGTGCATTTTCCTGAATTGCATTCTTCCGTGGTAATTTAGGGCGATATTTGCTATAATCAGCCTGTTAGCAAGTGGGAGATGTCTAAAAAGTTGGAGGACAACCCTTAGTCCTATTGCAGGCTTGCCAATGGTGGGCATGATGCCAGCATGATGCCAGCAAGATGCCTGCAAGATGCCAGCAAGATGGCTTCTTGTCATGCAAAAAAAGGAGAGGTGCCAGAGTGGACGATTGGGGCGGTCTCGAAAACCGTTGTGGGTCTCGCATCCACCGTGGGTTCGAATCCCACCCTCTCCGCTGATTGATAAAAACGTTCGGATATACCCGGGCGATCTTATTTGACAATTATTGATCTGCTTGCACTTTCCATATTCTCTCCAATCTAATGAAGGGTTCGCCGCCTGAAGGGTCTAACTCTACCACCCCTTCTAACACGTTTGGTCCCCTATCGGCTAGCTCTGCCTGGTAACGTCGGTATGTATCCGCGTGGATCACAACCCGTATCATCCCCTGCAGATCTTCCAGGGACATGAAGTAAATATATTCACCCTGGCTTGTGCTGCTGCGCCGCCAGGTCTGGCGCATCCCGGCGATGCGCACACGCTGTCCAATTTTTTCGGCGGCTTCTATCGTTGTTGTTTGGTATTCAGATATCTGGCAAGCATACAGCTCCAGGGGATGGGCGGCTATGCTCGCACCAAGGATAGTTTCCTGTGAAGCGGCTTTTTGAGCCAATGTCCAATCTTCGGTTGATTCGTCACGCTCTGCAAATAATGGCAACTGACCTTTCTGCCACCTGCTGCTCTGAAGCTGATTCAGCAGTGCGGGGATGTTCCCCAGATCTTCGAGTGCGCCTGCCCTGACGAGGTTTTCGGCTTCAATTGGGCGTGGATCAACCCGAATTAGTAAGTCGGTTAGCGAATGGAACGGACGTAGTTCTAGAATGCGGGTTTGCGTGCGGCGAGTTAAATCGCGCACTTGGTTTAAACCCATAACAAGACCCTCATCACCATCAATGAAGTGCACACTGAATTCCTGGCGAGCATAATTCACCAGAGGCGGTTGGATTGTCAGTCCCAAGCGCCGCGCTTCGGTTATGTATACCCTCTGGCTGTAGTAGCCGCCCCAATTTGCCAACACCGCTGCCATGAATACAGCCGGGTAATGGGCTTTACACCATGCTGATCGCCATGCCACTTGTGCGTAGGATGCGGCGTGTGCTTTAGGAAAGCCGTATCCCGCGAAGGCAGCCATCAGATCCCAAATCCGTTCTGCTATCCCTTCTGGAACACCGTTTCGCTCCAGAGCCCCAGAGATGAACTTCTTTTTTAGAGTTATCATCTGTTTGCCCGGGTCGAAATGGCTCATAGCACGGCGCAGCAGGTCGGAATCGCTGAGACTCAAACCGCCAAGCTCATTAGCGATGCGCAGCACCTGTTCCTGGTAAAGGATCACCCCATAGGTTTCTTCCAGTAATGGTTCTAGACTCGGGTGCAGATAGGATGCTGGTTCTTGACCTTTATGACGGCGGACGAAAGCATCTTTTAACCCGCCGGAAAGTGGTCCAGGGCGGTATAAAGCGAGTGCGACCATAAGGTCATCGGTACAGCGAGCCTGCACTGCTTTCAAGGTGGATCGCATCCCTGGGCTTTCGATTTGAAAACAGCCGATAGTTTTTCCTTGACGTACGAGTTCAGCCGTGGGTTGATCATCACTTGGTATCGATTCGAGCACGTCCAGCGCTGCATGTATGTTGGGGAAATGATTTTTAGATACAACCATTTCTGCAACGTCGCCCAGCACAGTCAGTCCACGAATACCCAGCAGGTCAATCTTCACCAGTCCCAGGCGTTCAATTGATTCGAAGTCGAATTGGGTGATTGCCATACCTTTAGTAGCCATTTGAGTAGGGGCTAGGTCATTAATTGGACCGGGTGAGATTACTACCCCGCCGGGGTGGATAGATAAATGCCTCGGGAACCCCAGGATTTCCGAGGCATCCTGGAATATTTGCTGGTATCGTGGCGAAGTGTAGCGTTTGGCGAGTTCAGAGTATGGTTCATTTTTATTAGCATCTCTCAGCGGGGGTCCGTACCAGTGATGCGGTAAATGGTCGACCAGTTTGCTGATCTCAATCGCAGGTATACCATACGCTTTGGCCATTTCCCTTAACGCAGAACGGCGGCGAAACCTATTAACAGTAGCGACCATTGCCACACGTTCACAACCATAGCGTTGGTAGACAAAGTGGATCACCTCATCGCGGCGGCGAGAACAGAGGTCCGTGTCGATATCCGGCGGTGTGGCTCGCGCTGGGTTAAGGAAGCGCTCAAAGTATAGATCTAACCGGATTGGGTCTGGGTCTGTGATACCTAAGCAGTGTGCTACCAGTGAGGAGGCGGCAGATCCACGCGATGAAATCGGGATCCCCTTCTTGCGAGTAAAGCTGACAATTTCCTCCATAACCAGGAACAAAGGGGCGTATCCACAATCATCAATTACCTCCAATTCATGATCGAGTCTTGTCTGGATTTCGGGAGTGATATCGGAATACCGCAGGTGTGCTCCGGTTTCAGCCTTCCGGCGCAGGATCTGAATAGTTGTGATACCCTTGGGAAGCGGTAAATCCGGAAAATGTGGAACGCTCAATGGAAGTTCCATCTGGCAGCGGTTTGCGACTTCTAGTGTGGCAGCCAGGGTTTGTGGGTAGTGATAGAAGCGCGCCTCCATGTCCTTTTGGCTTCGAAAAAAAGCTTCAGGGGGAGCAGTTGAGTCGTCTTCCAAACTGGAAAGAGACTGGTTGAGACGGATAGCTGTGAGGGCACGTTGCAGCCCGGCTTGTTCGGGACTTATATAATATATATTGTGGCTAGCGACGACTGGCACGCCCGTGCGCTGTGCCAATTTAATAAGCCCGAAGTTGATTTGATCGTCTTCAGGCGTATGGCGCTGTAGCTCTACATAAAGTTGATCGGGGAACAGTTCATTCAGGTGCTCCAACCAGTGCTTGCTGGTTTCTTCGGAGCCAGCAGAAACCAACTTTGTCACCAGACCGCGAATTCCACCTGTTAGGCAGATTAACCCGCTGGAATTTCTTACAAGCGTGTCAAAAGGTAAGGGAGTTCCGACCGCACTGGTGGGGTCATTCAGGGCAGTGCTGCTCAGGCGGCAGAGATTGGACCACCCGTACAGGTCCTCCGCAAGCAGCACCAGATAACCCGACGTGATGTTTTGAGAGAATCCGAGCATGTTTGCGGGAAGGGAAATTTCGATCTCCAACCCTAAGATCGGAAGTATTCCGACCCCATGACATGCATCGTAAAACTCAATTGCGCCCGACATCCAACGGTGATCTGTCAGTGCTAACGCAGGCATTTTCTGCTGGGCAGCAGTTTGAGCTAACTGCTGGGGGGATGGCACACCCTCCAGGAAGGAATAATTCGAATGAGAATGCAAGTGAACGAACATAAGGTTAATAATTTTTGTCAGGCTGCTGAGATAATATTAGCCGTCTCTGCGAGTTTGCAATACGATGCGTAGGAACTGCATTAAGTGCTTAAAAGGGTGTATATGGCTTTTTTCACCTGCGTAGATTGTGCTAATTGGAACCCAATCGAGAGTGAAATCCCGCTGTACACAAATTTTTATCATCTCAACTTCGAATTCAAATCCACTTTCTTCGCTTTTCAACACAGCGTTCATCAGCCGGCGGCTGATCAGCCTGTAGCCAGATTGGTTGTCAGGGATATTCTGACCAAGAGCCCAGGAGAACGAAATTACACCCAGCGTGTTCGCCAGTCGCCTAACAAGAGGCATTTGGCTGAAATCCCTCATACCGATAATCAAATCAGTTCGTTTGGCGTAGTAGGAGTTTAAAAATTTTGGTATCTCGTTGGGATCATGCTGACCGTCTGCGTCAAGGGTTATGACTGCTTCGGCTCCCTCATCAAGAGCGCGTTGGAATCCTGCCTGGAGTGTGGCGCCCTTCCCTTGATTGGGTGCCTGCAGCAGAACTTCCGCGCCTGTCGATCTTGATATTTGAACGGTCTCATCAGTTGACCCGTCGTCGATGACCAATACAGGTAGATAGGTCATAGAACCCACAATGACGTTCGCAATCTGGGAATCCTCGTTAAAGGCGGGGATAACAACTAAAATTTTTCCCAAATTCCTGCTGTACATAGAATGTATTTTATCCCAATCGTAAAGGTTGTTGCTGTGGTTTCAAGAGGCCTGATGTATTCGCTTATGAATTGGGACATGGGACTGAGGCGGTTATCCCTCACTTGAGTCTGATTTGGTAAACCGCTCATTTTTTAAGTGAAACGCGAGCCCCAACCGGAGCCCGCGTAGTTGTTGGTGATCTAATCGTTCAGCAGTCAATATTGTTATTGTTGAACCTGTTCTGGGAGCATTCCCTCGAAAATGATTTCCAAAGCCATTGTATGGCTGCACCGCCCGCGGGAGTTAAAGAATTCACAGTCACACTGCCAGGTACCGTTCTCAAATTGAACGCTGTGGTCGTTGTTTTCTCCAATGATAGTCACATCGAGCGATTCGACACGGATGCGGTCACGTTGTTCCGCGTATCGCTTTGCCTTATCAATTTTTCCTATCATTCCGTAATCCATATACTTTAGCCTCCTTTACTGCTCAAGTTGTTTTTTAAATCGAAAAGGCACGCATCGCGCGTGCCCTTCATTCCAATACAGTAGTTTTACTTTCTGACAGTAACCCTCGCAAAATGGTTTCTCCAATTTACCTAAAGTATAAACTGAGTTGGATTGAAAGTCAAACGAATTTTTAAATTCGCATACCTTCTTGAAGGTCTAGAAATCTACTGACATCCATATCAAAGTCTGTTGGGGAGTAAAACCCCCATTCTGGATTCCCTGTGCGGAATGCCGGGCTGGATAGTCCAATTTCAAGGATCGCTTTGTGCCAAGCTGTTTCCGTGTGTGATTGAGAAGCGCATGGATGATTTTGTCATCGACATCTGATGGTGCTGCGAGCCACAGCAAATCAGCATAAGAGTTGCTAGTTTGCCAGAGTAGTCCAGCTAACGTCTTGTCATTGTGCTGGGCAACCCATTGGCGATTTCTCGTCTTGTTGAATAGTCGATAAATTGAGCCCCATAAGCCAGATCGTATAACCTTCGAATTGAGAGGTAGATGCCAAGTGACTTCGGGTGGGTAATTTTGTTGAATCCAGTCCCATAGAATTGACCAGTGATGTCCCTGAGGTGTGTAAAAGACAGATTTAACTCCCACTTCATCTTGAGAGGGCTCGGTGGTGCTGACCCATGTTGTACGGCGGGCGTGTTCAACAAAGCCCATAGACTTGTAAAGCTCCAGGGCTTGATCGTTTTCCTCTCGCACATGCAGCCAGACACCCGGAACGCTATGCTTACGGGCATGTTCCATCGCCTGGATGGTTAATTCCCGAGCGATGCCTAGCCTGCGGTAGTCTGGGTGTACAACCAC
>Ga0114922_10002574_pt1 | contig 16984 bp, 13 predicted proteins | sample AartaG_FD_100975 | JGI IMG/M metagenome (GOLD analysis project Ga0114922, IMG submission 100975) | Deep subsurface microbial communities from Aarhus Bay to uncover new lineages of life (NeLLi) - Aarhus_00045 metaG | ecosystem: Environmental > Aquatic > Marine > Oceanic > Sediment | place...
CGTGGAATTTTTAACATTATCACCAGTCACAATTCGGCCACAACTTGAGGGTTTGAAGGTTTCGGTTGATTTATTTCGCTTTTCTAATCGTTGACCTTGTCGTTTTGGGCATGATGTTGAATGTCGTATCAAGGAGCTTGGCGTTGACTTTTTTTCCGAAATTCATAAAAATGCAGAGGTATTTATTTCTTGCATAAGGAGTTCTTAATGATCAAAAAATTTATACTCTTTTTTCTCATTATCACAGGGACTTTGTTTGTGTTATCAACATGCGGCACCAAGGCACATGATGTCGATGCCGCAGTAGCCAGCTTGAGCACAGACGAATTGGCCCATGATGTCAAAATACTCAGTTCGGATGAATTCGAAGGCCGTTTTCCCGCCTCCCCCGGCGAGGAAAAAACCATCAATTTCTTAAAGGCCGAATTTGAAAAAGTAGGGCTTAAGCCAGGTAACGGAGATAGTTTTTTCCAAGAGGTTCCATTGGTCGAGATCACGGCAATTCCCCAGACAAATCTTGTGATCACAGGAGGAGCTAAGGCTCTCGAATTTGCCTTTGAAGATGATTTTGTGGGTGTGACTTTACAGGTTCAGGAAAAAGTGACTGTCGAGGATTCCGATATGATATTTGTCGGTTACGGCATCGTGGCCCCTGAATACCAGTGGAACGATTACGAAGGAATCGACGTAAAAGGGAAAACCGTGGTCATGCTTGTCAACGATCCCGGTTTTGCCACTCAGGATCCGGAGCTATTTAATGGACGAGCCATGACCTATTACGGCCGCTGGACTTATAAATACGAGGAAGCAGCGCGGCAGGGCGCAGCCTGTGCAATCATAATCCATGAGACGGAACCGGCCGCGTACGGTTGGGGTGTTGTCAAAAACGGCTGGACTGGACCCAATTTCAGTCTTGTATCCGAAGACGGCAATGCCTCGAGGTGTGCCGTTGAGTCATGGATTACTCTGGAAACGACCCAGTCCATTTTTGAAGCCGCAGCGAAAAATTATGACGAATTGAAAAAAATGGCGGAAAAACCGGGTTTCAAACCTGTCCCCCTGGATTTGAAAGCCAACCTCACTTTAGAAAACAGAATTCGGAAAGCTATATCAAGAAATGTCATCGGACTCCTTCTTGGCTCCACGCGGGCTGACGAGTTTATCATTTATACAGCCCATTGGGATCATTTCGGCAAAAATCCGAATCTGGAAGGCGACCAAATCTTCAATGGAGCTCTGGATAATTCCACCGGTACGGCAGCCCTGATCGAGCTGGCTGAGGCCTTTCAGCAGCTTGGCTCCCCTCCCCAAAGGTCCATCCTCTTCCTGGCGGTAACAGCCGAGGAACAGGGATTGCTGGGCTCGGATTATTATGCCACGAATTCCATCTATCCCCTGACGAAAACCGTAGCAGTCATCAACATGGACGCCCTTAATATATACGGTCGCATGAAGGATATCCGGATCGTTGGTTATGGACAGTCCGAGTTGGATGACTATGTCAAGGCCTATGCCGAGGAAGTGGGAAGGGTTGTTTTACCCAATCCTACGCCAGAAAAGGGTTCCTTTTTCCGGTCCGATCATTTCCCCTTTGCCAAGCAGGGTGTACCGGCTTTAAGCGCCGGCTCAGGCATTCAGCATCTGGAAAAGGGAGAGGAATGGGGCCTGGCCCAAACGGAAAAATACATTCGAGAAAAATACCACAAACCTTCGGATGAATACGATCCCAATTGGGATCTGAGCGGCCTTCTGGATGATCTGAACATGTATTTCAAGATCGGCTACCGCCTGAGCATGGAAGACACATTTCCCAACTGGAAAGAAGGCAGCGAATTCAAACTCAAGCGCGATACCGATATGCAGAACCGCTGATAATCGTACTGAAGGACTTATTATTTCCTGTCCGTGATCTTGGGCAGAAAGTTTTCCATAACCCATATTTCTGGGAATTCTCCTTTCGAAGGACGCGATGCAAAAGTAATGCGCCGCCCGTCCGGATGAATACTCAGATGTTGGAAATGATTCATGACTATTCCAAGATTTTGAGCTTTCCCTCCTTTCGATGGAATTCGCCACAATTCCCATTTCCCATCACTATCAGTGTCATTGGAAAAGTAGATGTGCCCCCCGTCTGGACTCCAGTCGATATCAATAATCCAGCGTCCCCATTGCGTGAATCTATGGATCTCCTTCGGCGTCCCCCCAGGGAAAGACATGACTTTCAACACCCTTAAATTTTCCTCAGTCCTCAAAAGCAAGGCTAAACGCTTGGTGTCTGCTGATAGTGTATAAGTATTATTATCGAAGGGTGCACGATCAATTTCCTTTTCTTGGTCAGTCTCAAGATTTCGATAAAGGATTCGGGAACAATTTACTTTCTTATCATCCAGGCCATAGACAATCCATTTTCCATCTGTAGAGATTTGAACTGTATGAAAATAGTCTTTGCCCTTGTTTTCGATAAAGGGCACAACCTCTTCAGTTTTTACATCAATCCGATAAATTCCTTGTCCATCTCCAACTGCGGCCTGGGCATAAAGATGGCGCCCATCATGGGTCCAGCGGGGATAAACGAGTTTTTTGTCGAACATCAGCTCACGGACTTCTCCTGTCTCATCCGAATAAATGCAAGTTATGTTCTGTCCCCTGCTTGGTCCGCGTAATGAAGTATAAACAAGGTATTTTCCGTCTGGAGACCAACTGGGAGACATGTTGGAACCTTCATAAGTTAGGGGCTCCTTTTTTGGAGGGTCGACAATTAGGCCTGTTTCTGAATCGAGAGAAGCTGTATAGATATCAAACAAAGAACCCGGCGTAGAGTAGAATAGGGCTCCATCCTTGGTGATTTCCAGCGCTCTAATCAATCCTATATTCCGCCGCACCAATATAGGGGCTCCCCGGGGCTTTCCTTCATCGACATGGATGATCCATGCATCAGTGCTTCCAGAACGATCGCTGGCAAACAAAAGCTTTTTTCCATCTGGCAGCCATCCAAGAATGTAATCATGCGCTGGATGTTGAATCAAGGTAGTCTCGTGGCTGTCATCTAACGAGAGCAAAAAAATGTCGTGTTCAGGAGTGTTCTTATTTAGTGACCTATTACAGGCAATGTAGAGCCCATCTGGAGAAAACAGGTATTCACTTGAATAATAGCGATTCCCTGTTTCTCTTGTTTTGTGAGTACGAAAAGTTCCATCCACTGCAGAAACTAGAACCAAATCACTTTTTTTATCCGATCCTTTATGAATCGTTGCCAGGATATTCTTTCCGTCCGGAGACCAATCCACCGGATCGATCCATTCTCCCTCTTTCTCTTTAGTCAGGATACGAGACTCTGCACCATCAAGCCCGACAGTGCGCAACTCGCTATTATTGTTGGCAGTGACCCAAGTATAAGCGACTTGCTTTGAGTCAGGCGACCACCTGGAAGTGAGAGCATATCCGGGATGCTCATCATCCCAAACTCCCTTTTTTGTGATACGTCGCTGCTTTCCTGTAGCGATTTCTCTTATGGCTAAATCTCCGGTTGTCCAGTCCACAAAAGAAAGATATTTGCCATCAGGAGAGGAAGAACCAAAAACTGTTAATTCAGGCCATGTCCAGATATGACGGATTTCAAATCTTCTGTCTCCCCTTTCTACAACAGCTTTCGCTTTTAAAATGAGCGCAAGCTTTTCTCTGGCTAATTTAACAGATTCAGCCTGTCCAGGATAATCATCAACCACTTTCTGGTAGGCTTCTTGAGCCTCCTTAAGCCCGAGTTTTTCGTAACATAAGCCAATATGCAGCTGCGCCTTGGCGGCGATAGCACGATGATCGCCGTATTTGGTGATTATTTGACTGTACAGGTCGATGGCACCCTGGAGGTCGCCGTCAACATCTTCTTTTTCTATTGCAGCCCGTAGCAAAACAGCGGGATCATCGACCTGCAGAGAGCTCCCGGTTTGAGAAAGCAGGGTACCCAGAATCGCAATTAAAAAAACCGTCGTTATTAATTTGATTTTCATCGGATATTACCTCCTGCCTTCATCATAACGACTCGATATCCAGATTATATCCAGGATGTGTCCAGAGTCTGTCAAGGTTTTCAGCCCTCGAAGCGGTAGCCCATGCCCCGCACGCTGCAGATGTAGCAGGGCTTTTCCGGTACTGGTTCTATCTTCTTTCGCAGGTTGAGGATGTGGGTGTCCACAACCCTTTCTGTGACGATGGTTGTAGTTCCCCAGGCGGCATCGATCAATTGCTCGCGGCTCAATACCCGGCCTCGGCGATTGATAAGCGCAGTCAGCAGCCGGAATTCTAGAGCGGTTAGGTTTATTGGTTTGCCTTTGCGGCGGACCTCGCTGCGGTCAAAATCGACTTCGTAATCTCCAAAGTTATAAGTGCTGAGCGATTCTTCAGATACCCGACGGAGTACTGCATGGACCCGGGCACGAAGCTCCCTCGGGCTGAAAGGTTTTGTGATGTAGTCATCTGCTCCGATTTCCAATCCGAAAATCTTCTCGGCTTCATGGGTTTTGGCTGTCAGCATGATGATGGGTGTATTGATGCCGGCACGACGCAGTTCCTGGCATATCTCGAAGCCATCCTTTTGAGGCAGCATGATATCTAGAATAATCAAGTCCCAATCACCTTCTATGCAAAGATGCAAGGCCTTCTCACCATCTCCAACACTCTCGACCTGGAAACCATGATGGGACAGGTCTTCCTCAAGACCTAAGGCAATATCCTTATCATCCTCAACGATTAGAATCTTGCTCATTGATTCAACCTCCCAGAGGCAGCAGGATCGTGAAAGTGCTCCCTTTTCCAAGCTCGCTGTCGATCAGAACCTTTCCGCCATGGCCAGCCACGATATGTTTGACCATGGCCAGCCCGATACCTGTCCCCTTAATACCACACGCCTTGGCACTGGAGCCGCGTACAAACTTTCGGAGTACCCGGTCCTTTTCAGAGGGCGGGATGCCGAATCCTTGGTCCCGGACTTGAATGGCAACTTGGCTTACTACTTCCACCTCGACACGAACAACAGGGCTTTCACCTGAGTACTTCACCGCATTGTCCAGGAGATTCCACAAGGCTTGGGCGAGCGCTTCCCGGTCTCCATTCACAACAATGGGGCCATCTTCTGGAATGGTACAGTCAATCACCAGTTTGTTGGCACTGCTCTCCTGTCTAAATTCTTCTGTGATACTCCTGACCAGTTGGCCGACGTCCAGTCGTTCGAGACGGTAAGGTCGTGCATTGGCCTCCATTCGGCCAAAATCGAGCAATGATTCCACAAGCCTGGATAGCCTGCGCGTGGCACGATCCTGTGCGTTGTAATACGCATGGCGCTTCTCGGCAGGAAGGGCTTTGTTTTCAACCAGCATCTCGGTGAATTGCCGCATCGAAGTGAGCGGGGTTCGGAACTCATGCGATACAGCAGAGACAAAGTCCGACTGGAGCCTCGCTGCCGCTAATTCCCGGGAAACGGCCCGGCCGATGAAATAACTCGTAGCGATAACAAGAAGAACCAGCATCCCCAAACCCATCATCATGAGCCTCCGGCGTTGGGCGAACTGGTTCATACCTGCTTCAAGGTCGGAGTTGATAAGAGAGATGTCCCAGGGTAGGCCGGTGATAGAAGCGCGGCGGATTGTTAAGAGAGTCTCAATTGTTGGTTCATTTCCATAAACCAGCATTCCGTCCGAATCATGTAAACTGACACTGAAACCTCTGAAATCAGAACTTTTGGACAGAGGATCGAACCACTGGTTTTGCTGATAGTGGGGACCAGCGACAACGGCCGACAACCGATCATTCGACACTCGCCAAATAATGGATACAGACGTGCCATGAAAACGAAACGCCCTCCAACCGGAAAAATCCTGCTCCATTTCGCCGAGGTTATTCTTGTTTTGCCAAAGCCACACAACAGCGTCTGCCAAGGCCATTTGTATATTGTCGGAATCTTTCTCCCCTTCTAACCATTGTGCAACCTGGTTGTAATAATAAATGTAGGAGGCACGGTCAAGATGCCAGTGCCTGGCTTTTAAATCCTCCTGGAGTTGTCTTGCTTCTAATTGCAATGCCTCTGGGCAATCCAGTTCCTCAAGCAGGACACAAAGAGCGCGCCGCGCCACTAGATCAACGGGCACGCCCGAAATCGCAACTTCTCCATAAGAATGCTTCGATAGCTCACGATAGACATCGATGGAAGCTTCGAGATGTTCTGCCTTTTTGAGGTTCCGTCCCATCCGTATCAAAGCCCCAGCCCTGACGGCAGGATCTTCAGCATTGGAAAAGAGACGTAAAATATCGATAGCAAGATTATAGTTTTGATCCTGGAATTCGGCTTTTTCGGCATTCGCATACTGGCGGGATGACGCTTCGCGACCCGGAGATATGACAGGATAGTAAAGAAGAGCATCAACCGGCAATACACGCATTTCTGTGGAATCTATGATAATCTGCAGAAAGTCTTCTGTCTCAGGGCTGAAGTTGGCCATCAAGGCATCGGCTATTTTTCTTTCTTCTGCCGCAAGGATCGTTTCCAAGGCCACGATGATGCGATCTGCAGCAGCCTCCCGCTTTTCCTCTAGTCGCTGGGCTTCGAGCTCACGATCCTGCTGCACCAGACGCACCCCCATCCAAACCAAGACGATAACCGACACGGCCGCGACACCCAAAAATAGAAACGCAGTGTATTTAGAGGGACTCCTCCAGAACCGGACCGATGTCATTCTAATCCCATCCCCTTTTACTTTATCTTGAATGGGATAACTTTACAATCAAGAAAATGTCAAGAATCTGTCAAGATCTCGTCAACTTCCTTATTTTCCAGGATGGCTATATCATGTGAAAAATGGCAGACACCACACCCGTGATCTCCGGGCGATCCAGTGCTTTGCATCGAGTTATTCAGCGTTTAGCGCCCGAGGCTAACATCTTTATTTCTTCACGGAGGTTTTCCATCACCCAGACCTCGGAATCGCTCGATGCGCCGCTCCGTCCGGTGAAGGCGAACATCCTGCCGTTCGGATGGAATTCTATTCCGTAAAATGGCCCTTTATGCTTCATGACCGTCTTAGAAGTGACTCCTCCTTCCGCCGGGATCCGGTGCATACCCCATACCATATCCTCCTCTTCCTTGACGATGTAGAAAAGCGAACTGCCGTCCGGCGCCCATCCATGGGAAACACCTCCCCACGTTGCCTGCCGGAATTCGTGGATCTGTCGAGGTGTGACACCCTCTGAGGGCATCAACAGAATCGCCCTCCGAACCTGGTCCAGATGAACTATGATGGAGAGCGTCTTTTCGTCAGGAGAAAGGGCGATGCTGCTGATGCGCTGCCCTTCCGCCGCACGGAACCATTCTCGTTGATTGCGGCCGTCGGCATCCATACGGATTATGGTTCCAGGCTGCTCCTCCCTGCTGGAACTGAAATAGACGAAGCCCGATTCAGCGGCACATACATGATCTCCAATCCTGAGTCCTTCGGGCACATTAAAGATCTTTTCTTTTCTCAAGCTCGTCAGGTCGACACGATAGAGTTCCTTCAGGTCTCCCTGCCATCCGGCCAGGACAATAGATTTTCCAGCTTTCTCCCAGCGGGGATTAGAGACACGTTCTAAAGGGAACTCGTCGAAGCCGACCACGACGGAATCGGTATCCGTTTCCTCAAGAGACTGCACTACCAGCGAATCCGCAACGTGGACCGGAATGGGCATCGGACCACGATAGGCGATGTAAGCGAAACTCTTGCCGTCCGAGGAAAAGACCGGATGCATGTTGGCACCCTCCCAAGGGGACGCGAGCTTCCGCGGTTCACCGATGATTTCAAGCGTCTCCGGGTCGAAGTCGGTGAAAAAAACATCATCAGTTACAGAAAGTGTGGCGTAGTAATAATGCCCATCGCCCGCGAAGCCAAGAGGATAGAATCTACCCATACCCTGTTTGACAAGTATAGGAGAACCGCTAGTCTTACCCTCCCGGAGCGGCACGCCCCACAGGTCTAGGCGCCCCCTTCGATCGCTCGCGAACAGGAGCCAATTTGTACCAGGCAGAATGCCCACCAGCATATCCTGGGCTGGGTGTTCGACAATTGCCGTTGACTTGCCCTTCTTCAGATTGCCCAAATGAATGTCGTGCTGAGTTCCATCTCCTTCAGGGGGACCGGAGTACAGAATGGTTTCTTCTTCAGTAAATTGCACAAAAGGCCAATCGCCGGGTTCCAAATCAGGATTTATCTGCTCGATCGAATGGCTTTGGACATCGACGAGAACTGGCTCCGAGGTTCTCCCCCTATCCCCGCTCAATGAACACATGATGCGAGATCCGTCCGGGGACCAACCGAAAATCCATGAAGGAAATGTCCCTTCGGGGAGAGCTATTTTCGCGGGGGGAGAGTCCCCGTTTAAAGAAATCACACGCAGTTCCAGCGTGTTTTTTTCCGTGCTGAAAACGTTCCACATATTGGCAATCCGCTTGCTGTCTGGGGACCACGCAGAGAATCCGGCATAACTGCCGCTGTCTTTCCCCCACGAGCCTTCTTTGGTCAGGAGCCGCTTGCTGTCGGTGGCCACTTCAAAGACCGCTAAGTTCCCGGTACTCCAATCGACGTAAGCGAGATATTTTCCGTCGGGAGAAGGTTTGGCATACATGTCGAGATTCGGTACACGACGGATGACCAGCCTTGATTTCTGCGAAGGGGCTGCGGTCTCTGTTCTCAGCACCATCAAACGCTCCCGTGCCTTGGAGACAAACTCTAGCTGGTCTGCATACTTGTTCAGGACATCTTCGTAGGCTTTCTGCGCTTCTCTTTTACCCAGTTTTTCGTAACAAAGGCCAATGTGCAGCTGGGCTTTTGCTGCGATCGCACGTTCATCCGGAAACTCTTTAACAATTTGCGAGTAAACCTCGATGGCTTTTTCCAGATCTCCCTTGGTCTCTTCGAGATATATGGCTTTTTCGACGAGTTCTTTAGCTGATTCCTGTTGAATCCGGCTCGAAAAAAGGAGAGATACCCCCACCATTAGAAAAATCACTGCAAAAATTTTTTTCTTTTGGCTCATTCTTCACCTCCTAAATGGATATGCTGATAAAATATCCATTGAGGTCGATTCATGTGTTGAGGAAATATGGAAAAACAATGGAAGATTCTCCATCAATCCACAAACTTGTAGCCAATACTGTGCACGCTCCGGATGTACTGGGGCTTGGAAGGATCATCCTCGACCTTTTTCCGGATGTGTGCGATATGGCTGTCCACAGTCCTGTGTGAGACGGAAAGATTATCTACTCCCCAAACATGATCAAGGAATTCATCCCTCGTGACAACCTGTCCCTTTCTCGCTATCAAAATCTCAAGGATCTTAAACTCAAGAGGAGTCAATCCCAAATCTTTTCCATCTTTCCGCGCTTCGTATTTTTTAAAATCCAGTTCGATATTATCAAATCGGTAAACACTCATCTCATTCTGGTAATCCTCGACACGACGGAGATGGGCCTTCACCCGGGCGCAAAGCTCCTTCACGCTGAAAGGTTTTGTCACATAATCGTCGGCTCCCAGTTCCAATCCCAAGACCTTGTCCACCTCCCCATCCTTTACGGTCAACATCATGACAGGAGAGGTGATTCCTTCCTTCCGTATTCTTTTGCAAATCTCATAACCATCCATCATAGGAAGCATCACATCCAGGATAACCAAGTCCGGACGCAATTGTTTGGCCAGCTCCAATCCTTCTATTCCATTTTCTGCTGTTTTCACATCATACCCTTGGGATGCCAATGTATCCTGGAGGACGACCCGGATCCCCATGTCATCTTCAACAATAAGGATGGTCTTTTCCATGGCGTCTATTCTCCTTTATTGATAGGCAATATTAAAGAAACACAGGTTCCTTCTTTTGGTCGACTTTGAATGACAACATCTCCTCCGTGGGCCTCCATAATATGCTTGACCAGTGTCAAGCCGAGACCAGTTCCGGTGGGAGACACCACAGAAGCCTGTTTTCCTCGATAAAATTTTCCAAATATTTTCTTATGCTCGCTTTCAGGGATGCCGATTCCATTATCTCGTACTGCAATTTCGATGCTTTTTTCTTTGTGTTTAACTTCGACTTCGATTTTTTTCTCCCGGCCAGAAAATTTGGCCGCATTATCCAGGATGTTATGCAATGCTTGACTAATTGCTTCTTTATCGGCAAAAACAGTCGGAATATTGTTACTTATTTCGATTCCAACCTTAAAACTGTCACTCCTGTTCTCTTTTTCAAAGCTGTCCACCTCTTGTTGAACAAGCTGGACGATATCTGTCGATTCCCTTTTGTATTTCCTTTTCCCTTCCTCGATTTTAGTGAAGTCCAAAACATTTTTGACGAGTCTTTTTAATCTTTCTGAATCATGGCTGAGAATCCTGTAATATTCTTGAGTTTTAACTGGATCTTTCACCTTATTATCCAAAAGGTGTTCCAGGATCGCTCCCATCGATGTAAGAGGTGTTTTGAATTCATGGGAAACCGATGCAATAAATTCCGACTTCAAATTGAGCAGATTCACCTCCTGAATGATTGTCCGGATGATGAGGGCTGACCCGAAAAAAAGTATAAACAGCAGGGCAAGGATGGTCCAGAAAAAGATGTTTTTATGCAGGGGTAAACCTGATCCGCTTTCGTCACTTTGATACAGTTCAACTTTCCAAGGCGGAAAATTCTCAGGAAAGAATTCTGTGATAATCGGTCTTCCTTTGGCAGCATCCGTATCACCTAAAACGATTTTATCAGAAAGGGTAGAACGAAAAATGGCGGAGATGCCCACTGGACAATTCTTCCTTACTTGAACATCAATGGCTTCCCTCATATTGCTTATTCGTAAAAGGGAACCTAGGAATTCTCTATTTTGACTAGAACTATTTTTATCCAATGGAATCAAGAGCACCAAAATATCTTTCGTGTCGAGCTCAAAGGTATTCTTATGAACCGTAGGACTGTCGCTACCTAAATTATTCGTATTTTCTCTAATGCGGGGCAGGATATTCCGACTCACAACCTCAGCCATGCGCCAAATCTCCAATTTTTTATCCATCAATTTATGCATGTCGTCAACGGAAGCGACATACTCCTCTGGAATATCTTTCAATGAATTTTCTGCAGCCAATTCATCAATCATGTTTTGCAGCATGGCCATGTACAGCTTGATTTGATCTCCATCCAGAGACCAAACATTATCAAATAACTGATTATAAGTTATAAGTGATTCTCGGTAAAAACCGTCATAATCTTTAGCCGACCGAAGGGCATCCAACATTTCCAGGCTTGAAACAAGCTCCAGGGATCGACCCGATTCAGTCAGCAAATCAGGGAAATTTGTAATGATCGAGCGATAAATTATCAGGGCTTGTTCGTATTTTTTCTGCTTGGCCTCACACCTTCCCATCCGGCTCAGGATCCAGGCTTTCACTTGGTTGTCCCTGGCTCTATCGAGAATTTCATTGTATAGAGAGATGGCATCAGAAAAATTCCTGTGCCGGAATTCGGCTCTTTCCGCATTTGCCAAATTAGGCTGCCATTTTCTCCACTCTTCAGGAACCACCAAAGTTTTTGCAGCCGGGGGGAACACCTGCAGACCAGGAAGCCAGGGTGGATCTTTATAGTTCCAGATAACAACCTGTCCAAAAAGCGACTTATCCCGAAGACGCTGTGAAACCAGATGACTGAACGCTCGATAGTCCTGGTCGAAAAAGGATTTACTTAATGAAAGCTCCTTCAAACTTGATGAACTTCTCTCGATGAGTGATCGGATTCCCGCCTGTACCGATCTAACAAATTGCTTCTGCTGATCGAGATTCTGCTGTTGGAGTTTGTATCTTTCATTGTGAATAGCCCTGATTCCAAAAAAGGCCAGGATGACAGAAGGCAGGAAGATAACGACAAAGAAAATGGCAAGGAATTTTTTATGTTGGATCAGGACTAATTTGAGATTATCTAACATAAAACCCCACTTATCACCATTCTTTTGGAATATACTATATCAGGAAATTTTGTTAAATGTTAAGGAAATGTGGAAATTTTTGTGAATCATGTGTCTGTTGGTTGTCGACCTGAGAGGGCTTTTTGGCGTAATATATATGATGAAACAAGAGTCAGAAATGAACAAAAACGATAAGCTGCTCATATTGTTGGCTAAACAGGGAAACGAAAGTGCCTTCCGGGAATTATACGAAACCAATTATGAAATGATCTATCGACTCGCCTACCGCTACGTCAAATCCCAGCCAGATTCAGAAGACGTCCTGCAGGAAACATTTATAAAAGCTTTTAAAGCCATCCCAAAATTCAATTTTGATATAAGTACCAATTTTTCGGCATGGATTTATCAGATTTGTGTACGATGTTCTTATGACTTTCACAGAAATAGGAAAAAAAGAAAATCAGATCAGACAGCATCTCTTTCAGAAATCTACACGGAACCGGAATCACAAGATGCTTCGCCGGAGAAATTGGCCATTACAAATCAGGCTGTTCAGCAGGTGAAAAACACACTTAATATTTTGTCTCCTAAGCAGCGCATCATATTCGATTTGCGGCATCTCCAACACAAGACCTTAAAAGACATTGCCGAACGGTTGCATGTCAGTCCAAGCACTGTTAAAAAACAGCTTGAAAGAGCGGTGGCAAAATTGAGGATTCAATTGGAACCTCTATGGAGGGAAAAATGAACTGCGACGAATACAAAGATTTAATCACCATAAGCGTATTTGGAGAATTGACTTCAGAGGAACTAACTCAACTCAAAGCACATCTCCGGGATTGCTCGAAATGCGCGGCTATCTATGAAAGGTCAGGTAAATTGAGTGATCTAAGCAATCAGAAAGATAACATCCCCTTTCCAGACAAGGAGGAATCTTGGCAAATCATTTCGGCCAAGGCTTTAAAAAGGAAAGGCAGCTGGTTTGAACGTTTTACACTGCAAAAACCCGTCTTGCAATATGCCTTTGTTCTCCTGTTTTTGATCGTAGGTTTTGCAGCCGGGTACTTCTTCCGTTCAAACGGGCTAAAGGGCAGTCAATTGGCCCAACTCCAACAAGAAATTGGGCAGATTCGTGAGATCACGGCAGCCTCTTTACTGCGGCAGGAATCTCTGAACATGAAGCTCAGAGAAATAGGCATGAGTACACCGTTGGCACAGTCTGATGAAAAGCCGTTGGGATACTTGCTTCGCACTTTGATTGGTGAAACAAGTGGTAATTCTATCCAACCTCGGTCAGAACAAACATCCCCGTTGGTGGACATTGCCTTAACCCTTGTTCGCCATATCAACCAGTCAGACGTGTATTAACTTAAAAAAAACTATGAATTGGAGGTAAAAATGAAAAAACTCGCTTTGATAGTAATTCTCATATTATTTATCTCGCTATTTTTAGGAGCAGATGTTTACACAAAAAGTGTGGAGCGCGTGAAAGCGTTCGAGTTAATGGGAAAAAAGCAAAAAGAAACGATGCAAATGAAAGAGCAGTGGTTTGGGAAGAACAAATTTGCTCAAATTGGCAAAGATTTCAACGTGATTGTCGATATGGATAAAGAAAAAATTTATTTTGTTATACATACGGAGAAGATTTATTTTGAGTTTCCGACAGACATGGACGGGAATAAATTTCTCGAGCTCATCACTTTTCTTTCTCCTAAGGTCGCTGAAGCCATTAAATCCATAAAAATCACCGATACCAAGGTTAACCTCAGGGGCGAAACAAAAAAGATTGCTAATTGGAACTGCACCGCATCTGAATTCGAGATGGTTCTCATAATCCCGGCCATAAATATGATGCCAAAATTCAAAATGAAAATGTGGACGACAAATGATCTCCCCAAAGACTATGAAAAACTCACGGAGATGGGTGAAATTTTTTTTAAAAGCATAATGGGCATACTAAACATCGATGAAAATTCCCAAAAAGAGATGGGTAAATTGGAGGCTGTCGATGGATTCCAGATCGCTGCGGAAATTACCATAGAGATATTTGGCGCTCGAATAGAGGTTGAATCCCAAAACCTCGAAGTCACGGAAAAACCTGCCCCGGCTGGAACTTATTCTGTTCCCAGGGATTATTCAAAAAAAGATATCGCTTTTATAAAAGAACAGATCAAACAAATCCCGAAGACAGATACATCCTATTAGACAAAACGGCCTTCTTCCATTTTGTGTGGGTATGGGGATAACCCTTATTGTTACCCTCGAAGAACGAATCGGGAAGGCTAGATCCTCAAAGGCGCTGCGGACATACCTGATGTTTTTTCCCTTAGAGATAACCCACACAAAATGGAAAAGCACCGACAAAACAAATTTTATAACCTGGATAATTCAGGCTAGGTCGCCTTTTCATCGGAATGGCGACCGAAACCGGATATCACAGCAAATAATACCATCGCTAATAATGCCCAGCTGATGAAATTGTGAAGGCCTGTCTGGAGAGGGCTTACCGGAGGGATTCCGTATTCCATTCCTGCAGTTGTTGTGTTGGCCATAAGGATGACCGGGATAAAGTATGGCAACATAAAAGGGAATGTGCAGACAACGAGGCTGAGAAGATTGGCCCTCCTGTAACGGTGGAGGCCGATTCTCTCTCCAGCCTCCAGGGCGTACTCCCCCACTGTCAGGATGGCTACAATGCTGTGACAGGTCAAAAGCACAGCCACACCCACGGCACCAGATATCCAGGCTTCCGTATGCCTCAAAGTCCGGCTCCGTTTTGCAGAAAACTCCACGAGCCGGCTGAGCAAACCGCTTGCCTTCAGGGTAGAAACAAGACCCATCAGCAATATCGTAAAAAAACTGATCCCAACAGCCCGGTTTATCCCGTCGATGACAAAGCTCTGGGCGGTAAAATTTTCCAAGTCCAGAGCGATGAGACTGTTCCAGGGTAAAAGGCCTAGGCCAAGACCCAAAATTACGCCCACCATAAGTCCGGCCAGCAGTCCGTGAAGCAGATGCCTCTTTTTTAGAAGGAGCACAATAATAACAACCGGGACTATAAGCATCGGAAGTCCTCTGGGGCTCCCGGCCAACTCAGGGACATTCTTAGGTACCGGGCTGCTTCTCAATCCCGCACTCAGGGCGTAAAAAATAATCGCAACACATGCGGCAGGAATGACATATTTCAACCTGCTCCGGACCGTTCCGATGATATCTGCATCCTGACTCACGGCACTGGCAATGGTCGTATCAGAGATGGGAGCGATACAGTCTCCAAAAGTGGCCCCTCCTAAAATCGCTCCGGCCAATGTAGCCAGGTGTGCCCCCAAAATTCCTCCGGCAGGAAACAGAAGAGGGGCACAGATCAATATCGTTCCAAAGCTCGACCCTGTGGACACCGAAACAATACAGCAGATGAGGAAGGACGCAATGACAAAAGCCGTGCCTCCTAGATGGAGCTGGCCTGCCGTCCACGTAAGAGCTTCTACAAAATCCGTCTCGCTCATCAACACCCCGATGACGGAAGCCAACATCCAGGCCGTGATCATAATCATGACAATCGGTTGTGACATTCCTTCGATCACAGAAACGCAATAGTTTTTCCGGTCCCTTGCCAGGAGAAGGCCCAAACACAAAGAAAGTATCAGGACCGGCCAGAATCCCCGTTCATCGGGAGCCCCGGATAAGGCAATGACCATAACTCCTGCCAGAAACACGATAAAAGGAAAAAGGGCCCCTGCTATCCCCCCGTGAAAGCGGACAGAAGGCGAAATATTCGTTTTTGATGAATCAATCATTGTTTATTGATGTTATACTTCATGATCTCTCCGTGCCTTCCGTCACGATCCCTCTCCAGACTGTACACCGGCCCCGCAGGACCTCTGGCCTTTCCGATGACAGCATGGATCTCTTCGATATCTTCACTGTCTAGGGTAAGAAAGCAGAGGCTTTTTATCTTCTCCAGATGGTTTGTATTGCGAGCCCCGATGATAACACCTCCCACACACGGTTTTTGAAGGATATACTGCGTGGCTATTTCTGCAATGCCGACATCGTATTTATCGGCGATCCTTGCGATAGTAAACAAAACTTCCTGAAACAACTCCATCCCCCCGAATTCCTCGATAATCAGCCTGTATTTCACAAGAGACCGGTTCTCCGGAGGATCTGGAAATTCTGTGATGCCACGGTAGCGTGCATTTAAAAACCCTCCTCCCACCGTGCCGTAACAAAGGAAGACAATGCTGTATTCCTGAGCAAGTTGTTGGAGGCTGTCTTCCGGCCTGTGATCCAGGACAGAGTACTGAACTTGATTGGTTGTGACCGGAATCCCGGCATCGAGCAATTCCCGGAGGTGCAGGGCATCAAAATTGGTCACACCGATACACCGAATTTTTCCGGCTTTTTGCAATTCCACCAAGTGATAGGCAGCATCGACATAAAAAGGAATAGAATAATCCCACCAATGGAACTGAACCATGTCCAACCGTTCGACTCCTAATCGCATCAAGGATCTATCGATTATTTTTTCAGTATAAGTCTTGGTCAGTCTCGGCAGCTCATCCAAATCCGGAACGTATTTGGTGTGTATCTGGACCTGTTTACATTCTTTTATGAATTTCCCGATGAGCTCTTCCACTCCGGTGTAAATGTCTGCGCAATCAAAGGTAGTGATCCCTGCCTCTACGAAGGTCCACATGTCCTGTATGGCCTGTTTCTCATCCACGGCGCCATGACCCCCGGCAAGCTGCCATCCGCCTTTGATAACTCGGGAAATAGAATAGCCTGGCTGCAGTTCAAACCTCGGAAATTCAGCATCAATTTTGTGTGGTATATCCATCAAAATTTATTTTTGAAAATCTCCGGGAATTCATCGAGAGGGATCGGCCCGGCACGCAATACCGTGTTCATAAAATCGATGTTCCGGAATTTATCCCCAAGGCGTTTCATCTCGTTCTCATACAGCTCGGTGAACTTTTGCGTGCCCAGAAAATAGGATGTGATTTGCATCGGCGACCTCATCAATCTCCC
>Ga0114922_10002575_pt1 | contig 16984 bp, 14 predicted proteins | sample AartaG_FD_100975 | JGI IMG/M metagenome (GOLD analysis project Ga0114922, IMG submission 100975) | Deep subsurface microbial communities from Aarhus Bay to uncover new lineages of life (NeLLi) - Aarhus_00045 metaG | ecosystem: Environmental > Aquatic > Marine > Oceanic > Sediment | place...
AGTCTGCAGCAAGCCCGCGGAATCGGCGCCGATTCCGAGCAGGAGTTCGTCGGCTACGACAGACTCAGGGTCGAGACGCCCGTTCTTGCGCACGAGCAATTGAACGGAGTCCGGGCATTCGTCCTCGAGCGAAATCCGTTCTATGTGGAATCGGGGGGACAGGTCAGCGACAGCGGGTATCTGCGTGGAGAAGGATGGGAACTCGCCGTAGAATCCGTGGTCACGAACGACCAGGGTCAGACCGTCCTGCTCGGGGAGCCGACGCATGGGCAGATCCCCGACGCTCCGGACAGTGTGCTGGCGGTGGTCGAGGAGCACGCCAGGCGCGATACCGAGCGCAACCATACGGCGACGCACCTGCTGCACGCCGCGCTGAGATCCGTGCTCGGCGAGCACGTTCACCAGGCCGGATCGCTCGTGGCGCCCGACCGTTTGCGCTTCGACTTCAGCCACCACGGTCCGCTTACGGCGGAAGAGCGCTCAGTGATCGAGCGGCGGGTGAACGAAGCGATATGGGGGAATGCTCCGGTGGAGATCGAGCGCCGACCGTACCGCGAAGCCCTGGCCGATGGCGCGATGGCCTTGTTCGGTGAGAAATACGGCGACGTGGTCCGCACGGTCAGCGTTCCCGGGATGAGTCTGGAACTGTGTGGCGGTTGCCACGTCCGTTCGACAGGCCAGATCGGCCTGTTCAGGATCGTATCTGAAACTGGTGTGGCGGCGGGCATCCGCCGAATCGAGGCGGTGACCGGGCCCCGTGCCTACAGCCGTCTCCTGCGCATGGAAGCACTGGTTTCCGACCTCGCCGAACGGCTTCGAGTTCCGGCGCCGGATGTGCCGCGCAGAGTCGAAGCCCTGCTCGAGGAACGCGACCAGCTCGAGGGCACGCTGGCCGAACAGCGAGGAGCGGACTCACACGGAGTGGCGCGTCGTCTGGTGGAAGAAGCCGGACCGCTCACCTCCGAAGAGACTCGGCTCGTACGAGCGGAGATCGAGCTTCCTGAGGGCTCGGATGTCGCGGCATTCGGTGACCAGCTCCGCTCCAGCCTGGGATCCGGTGCGGCGATTGTTCACGTGCAGACTCCCGACGGCAAGAGCTCGATCCTCGGCGTAGTCACGGACGATTGGATTCGGCAGGGCTTGAGAGCCGGAGACCTGGTTCGAGCGGCGAGCCAGGCCACGGGATCAGGCGGCGGGGGCAAACCGCACCTGGCGCAGGGAGGTGTGGGAGATCCGGCCCTGGTACCAGGTGCGCTCGATGCTGCCGCGATCCTGGCGAAGGAAAAGGCGGCAGGCGGAGCATGACGACTCTCACGGCTACCCGCCGGTGGCTGGACGAACGGCTCGATGGGGCTCCAACGGAGCTCGCCGCGGATATTCGGACGCTCATCCGGGCCGTGGCGGATGACGCACCGGATGAGAGCGGCAACGCCATCGCGTTGCTCCTCGCCCGGGCCGGCCTGGCGGGCCTCGACGAAATCGTGGAGGGTCTCGGAGGCCGAGAATCCGCGCTTCGACTCCTGGCGGCAGACGCCGCTCTGACCCTGGCTTTCGAGGCCGGAGCAGAGTTGAACGGCGATGTCCAGGCGCTGTGCACGTGGCTCGGTCCGCGAGGCGAACTCGGGAACCGTCTGGACCGCAGGACCGGGGCAGGAGGTGGTCGCTGAGCGCGGAGTCTTCACCCCAGGGCACGCTTGTCGATCTCCATTGTCATCTCGTGCCAGGCGTCGACGATGGTGCTCGTACTGTTGACGATGCGATTTCTTATCTCGAGTCGTTTCGAGATACAGGGATTCGGCGCGTGGTCACGACGCCCCACCTGACGGCGAGTCACGTGCAGAGCGCGTGGCGGCAGAAGATCGAGAGCCGCTTTCATACGTTACGCGCCGCTGCGCAGGAGCGGGTGCCGGAAGTTGAGTTGACCCTGTCGTTCGAGATCCGGATCGACGAGCCGGAGTCCGATCTGTCCGATCCCGACCTGGCCCTCGGGGGAGGCGCGCTGCTGGTTGAATTTCCTCAGCTGATGCTTCCGGCGTTTCCCGATCTGATGATCACGAGCGTGCAGGAGCAGGGTTGGCGTGTAGCGCTTGCTCACCCTGAGCGATATACGGGAATCGGCCGTGGGTATGGTTGGATCGAGCGCTGGCGTGAGGCAGGAGCGTTGATGGTCGTCAACGTCGGCAGCCTGCTCGGGGAGTATGGCCCGGAAGCGGAACAGGTCTCTCGGCTGATGCTGGCCCGGGGGCACGTGGACTGTCTCGCTTCTGATCACCATGCCCGGCCTGGACGTTCGACTTCGCTGAGAGACGGTTGGGATCGACTGAGTCTGAGCCCGACGCCGGACGCCGCGGATCTTCTCACGATGGTGAACCCTGCCAGAATCCTGGCGGGAGAGGAATGCGAGCCGGTACCTCCGGTGGACCTGTCGTCGGCTATCGTGAGACGATTGCGGAAAATGGTAAAAGGGGAACGGTAATGACGACGGTCGATGCGGTGGGCACCGTGCGGGCGCAGCTCGAAGATCTTTCGCAGACGGCCATCCGTTGCGCCGATACTCTCGCGGAGCCTGTCGGGCAGTACTCGCGACTCGTGATCGACACGTTTGAACGAAACGGCCGACTCCTGTTCTGCGGCAACGGCGGCAGCGCCGCGACCGTCGAACATATCGCCACGGAGTACGTGATTCGGTTCAAGCGACAACGGGAGCCACTACCGGCGATCGCGCTCACCGCAGGCTCGGCGCAGCTCACGGCGGCGGCGAACGACTTCGGGTACGAAAGCGTCTTCATGCGCGCGATCGGTGCGTTCGGTCGATCGGGCGACCTGCTTGTGCTGCATTCCACCTCTGGGGACTCGGCCAATCTTCTCGCTGCGGCGGGTGAAGCCGCCTCGCTGCGGATCGCTACGGTCGCCCTGCTCGGCGAGTCAGGGGGCCGGCTGGCACCGCTCGTCGATCTTCCGATCCAGGTGCCATCGACCGACACTGCGAGGATCCAGGAGATTCACCTGGCGATCGAACACTCCGTCGCCGACATCGTGGACGCGCATTTTGCTGCCGGTGCGGAGCCGAAATGAACGACGCGGGGACTCTGCTGCCGCATCTCGATCCCCCCGAGGGGTTTCGGACGATCTGCGAACGGCTCGAATCAGCCGGGTTCGAGGCTTGGGGTGTAGGCGGTGCGATCCGGGATGCGTTGCGCGGAGTCGAGCGGGCTGATTGGGATATCGCGACGAATGCCCGACCTGAACAGGTCGGCAGCCTGTTTCGCCGGACCGTACCGCTCGGGATCGAGCACGGTACGGTCGGCGTCATCGGTCCGGATGGGGCGATGTACGAGGTCACGACGTTTCGCCGGGACGTGGCGACCGACGGCCGGCATGCGGTAGTCGAATTCGCGGACTCGATCGAGGAAGATCTGTCACGTCGTGACTTCACGATCAACGCGGTCGCGTGGAGACCCGCCACGGGAGATGTCGTTGACCCGCACGGGGGGCGTGAGGATCTCGGCCGGGGAATTCTCCGCGCCGTGGGAGATCCGGCAGAGCGGTTTGCCGAGGATTACTTGCGGGTGCTTCGTGGCCTGCGATTCGCCGGCCGATACTCCCTCGACATCGATCAAGCCACCCGCACGGAACTCGCGAGCGCCGTCAGCGGACTCGGGAGACTGTCGGCGGAGCGCGTTCGCGAGGAATTGCTGAAGGGCCTCGCCGGTCCCCATGCGGGGGATATTCTCGCCCTGTACGCGGAGATGGGCGCCCTCGAGTCATGGTATCCCGAGCTCGCATCCGTGGCGCGCGACGACCCGCGCTGGGCATCGACACTCGCGGCGATCGATGAGATTCCAGCTCATCGGAATTCTCTGCGGCTCGCCAGGTTGCTTCTATCCCTGCCTCGTGATGATGACCCCGACGGGACAAGGGCGACGGAGCTTCTCGAGAGGTTGAAATGCTCCAACGCGGAAACGGGCCGTACCGCGCACCTCTGGCGCGAGTATCTGCCGCTCGTGAACCCCGCCGATTCGGCAGCGAGGATTCGAGAGTGGCTATCGGAGGTGGGGGTAGCACACGCGCGCGACCTGTTCCGACTGCACTTCGCGGGCGCGAGGGCTGCCGGGGCCAGCGAGTCGGAGCGCGCGCTGCTGCACACCTGGCGTCGGGTCCACGATGAGCTGGTCAGCGGTGCTCCGATTGACCTTTCGGACCTGGCGGTGGACGGCAACGACCTCCTCGAGCTCGGGCTGCCGAGTGGGCCGCTGGTTGGACTGATGCTCGAAGAACTGTCTGCGCAGGTGATTGAGGACCCGTCCCGGAACGAGCGAGAGACGCTCCTCGCTGAGGCTCGGGAGCTCATCGAACTCGGTGCGCTGGACGGGCTCGATGACCTCTGACGGGGACCGGGTGACGAATCCTCCCAGTCTGTTCGGTCCTGACGCGGGGCGAGTCGGTGGCGGCTTGCAGATGCCCGAGGCGGGAGCGCCCCTTGCGGCCCGCATGCGCCCCCGGACGCTCGACGAATTCGTCGGCCAGGACAGACTCGTTGGCGAAGAAGGGCCGCTGCGCGAGCTGATCGAACGCGACCGGGTTCCGAGCCTGATTCTATGGGGCCCTCCAGGCTGTGGGAAGACGACTCTCGCGGCGATACTGGCCAGTCGGACAGGAGCCTGGTTCGAGCCGTTCAGCGCGGTCACAGAAGGCGTTCCCCGGGTACGGGAGTTGATCGCGCAAGCCGCCGAGCGGAAACGGGCGGGAGGGGCGGACACGATCCTGTTCGTCGACGAGATTCATCGCTTCAACCGAGCACAGCAGGATGCGTTTCTGCCACATGTCGAGGCGGGGACGATTGTCCTTGTTGGCGCAACGACGGAGAACCCGTCGTTCGAAGTCGTGGGTCCCCTGCTCAGCCGGACCCGCGTGTTCGTGCTCGACCCGCTCGAGGCGACGGCCCTGGAGAAGCTGCTGGCGCGGGCGCTTACCGACACCGAGCGCGGCCTGGGCGAACTTGGCCTGCAGATTGATCACGACGCCTTGCGCCTGCTCGCAGCGTCGGCTGACGGAGACGCCAGACGCGCCCTCAACGCGCTGGAGACCGCAGCTGAACTCGTCAGACCGGGTGGCCGGATCGGCACTTCGGAGATCGAGCGTGGACTGCAAAGGCGCTTCCCACGTTACGACAAGTCTGGCGAGGAGCACTACAACCTGATCTCGGCGCTTCACAAAGCGGTTCGGGGGTCGGATCCGGACGGAGCCCTGTACTGGATGGCGCGAATGCTGGAAGGGGGCGAGAACCCGATGTTCATTGCCCGCCGGCTCGTTCGGATGGCGGTGGAGGATATCGGGCTTGCCGATCCCGGTGCGCTTCGTGTCGCGCTGGCGGCGCGGGACGCCTACCACTTTCTCGGCTCACCCGAGGGCGAGTTGGCGCTCGCGGAGGCCTGCCTGTATCTGGCCGTCGCGCCGAAGTCGAATCGCGTTTACCGGGCATTCGGGGCCGCGTCCAGGGCTGCACGAGACACGCCAGCCGAGCCGGTGCCGCTGCATATTCGGAATGCCCCGACCGGTCTGATGAAGGACCTCGGCTACGGGGCTGGATATCGCTACGATCATGACTGGGCCGCGGCAGTGGCGCCTCAGAGATATCTGCCGGATTCCCTGACCGGAGCGACGTTCTACGAGCCCGGGGATCAGGGAGTCGAGTCCCGGATTGTCGTCCGCATGCGGGAAATCAGCGAGGCCCGGGAACAGGCGAGGCAGGTCCAGCCCGGCCCCGAGCCTGGTGGCTCGGAAGACGGCGAAGCAGGAGACTGACCTACGGGCGCGCCGATCGAACTCCGTCCTCCCGTCGAACGTGCCATCCTGGTCGGCGCACCGCGAACTGACGAACCGGAGCGCCTGGTCGATGAGCATCTGGAGGAACTCGCACGCCTCGTCGATACGGCCGGAGCCGAGGTTGCCGGGTCGCTGATTCAGCGACTCGCGTCGCCACACCCCGCTACGTACATCGGACGCGGTAAGGCGGACCAGCTCAAACTCCTTGCTGAAGAACAGTCCGCCACTCTCATCGTATTCGACGAAGATCTGACGCCGGCCCAGGGCGCGGCGCTGGAGAAGCGAGTCGGTATTCGCGTCATGGACCGGACCGAACTCATTCTGGACATCTTCGCTCTGCGGGCGCGAACTGCCGAGGCACGTTTCCAGGTCGAGCTCGCACAGCTCGAGTACATGCGCCCCAGACTGAAGCGCATGTGGACCCATCTGTCGCGAACCCAGGGCGGAATCGGCACACGGGGTCCGGGCGAGACGCAGCTCGAGACCGATCGCCGGATGGTCGATCGCCGGATCGCCCGACTTCGAAGGGAACTCGGACATATTTCACGGGCCCGCGATACCAGGCGAAAGGGGCGAGGTGAAGAATTCCGGGTCGCCCTCGTGGGCTACACGAACGCCGGAAAATCTTCGATCCTCAAAGCCCTGTCGGGAACCGATCTGTTCGTGGAGGACAGGCTGTTCGCGACGCTCGATTCGGCCACACGGGGCGTTGATCTCGACAGCGGATACCGTGCGCTCATCACCGATACGGTGGGCTTTATACGCAAGCTCCCGCACGGTCTCGTAGCGTCCTTCCAGGCGACCCTGGAGGAAGTGGCGGAGGCAGATCTCCTCGTCCACGTGATTGACGCATCGAGTCCGAGCTGGGACCACCAGGTTGAAGCCGTGGAGGAGGTCCTGCATGAGATCGGTGCATCGGGCCATCCGACGGTGCTCGCATTCAACAAGGTAGACCAGCTGACGCACACGGAGGAAGACGCTCTCAGGCTGCGGGCAGCCGACCTGTTCGGCCCTCACGTTCTGACGTCGACCCGGGAGCAGGACGGACTGGCCTCTCTGAGGGCGGCCCTGCGGACGCGTGTCCGGGCACAACGTCCGACGGTGGAGCTGTCGATTCCTGTGACCGACGGAAAGACACTCGCGCAGGCGTACCGGGAATCGGAGGTGCTGGACCGCCGCGACTCTGATACCGAGGTCGTTCTCACGGCTCGCGCCACCCGGGCACAGATCGGAGCATGGGAGAAGCAGCGCGGTATCAGAGTCCAGATCTGGAACGACACGTGATCGGACTCGCGAGTGCTGACCTCTGACGGTACACTCTGCCGACCCGGAGATGACGCGGATTCGGTGAGCGGGAGAATCTCATGAGACTGTTCATCAACATCGATCATGTCGCGACGGTACGGCAGGCGCGCCGGACCGATGAACCAGATCCGGTTCGGGCGGCAGTACTCGCCGAGCTGGGCGGGGCAGATGGAATTACGGTCCACCTGCGGGAGGACCGGAGACACATCCAGGATCGAGACGTCGACCTGTTGATTCAGACCGTCAGGACCGGCATCAATCTCGAGATCGCCGCTGTCGACGCGATGGTCGATCGGGCGATCGACTGGCGACCGGTAGAGGTTACCCTCGTGCCGGAGAAACGGGAGGAGATCACGACCGAAGGTGGTCTTCAACTGGTGGGACCGGCAGCGGACCGGACGTCAAGCGCGGTGTCCCGTCTCACGGCGGCCGATATCCGGACGTCCCTGTTCATAAGTCCCGATCCGGATACGATTCGTGTCTCGGCCGAGCTCGGGGCCGATGCCGTGGAGCTGCATACCGGGGAATACGCGAATTCCACGGATGCAAAGGACCGGGCCCTGGAGCTGGCACGGTTGCGCGAAGCGGCGGAGCTGGCCCGTGACCTGGGACTGAGCGTGCACGCCGGACATGGACTGACCTACGAGAACGTAGGCCCCGTAGCTGCCGTCGAGACATGCGAAGAGCTCAACATCGGACACTCCGTAATCAGCCGATCGGTATTCGTAGGAATCGAACGGGCAGTGCGGGAAATGCAGGAGCGGGTAAGACGGGCCCGCGCCTGATGGACCGGGCAACCGACTGATGCGGGAGCACCGCTGGAAGACCCTGTTCGGGATCGTAATCACGATCGCCCTGTTGGCGTGGGTGCTGCGCGATGTGTCGGCCGCGGAAGTATGGCACGAACTGCGAGGTGCGGATCCGATCTGGCTCCTGGCGGCGGTCGTGCTCGCCACATTGAGCATGGTGCTCCGGGCGATTCGCTGGCGGATTCTGCTCGAGCCGGTAGAGCCGAACACCAGCTTCGATTCCCGCTTTGGAGCCGTTTGCATCGGGTTCGCGGTTAACAACCTGCTCCCGGCCCGGCTGGGTGAAATCACCCGGGCGTTCGCGATCTCCAAGACGGAACCGATTCCGCTGTCGGCGTCGGTCGCTTCCCTCGTTGTCGAACGAATCCTGGATGGAGTCGTCCTCGCCCTGTTCCTGTTCGCAACCATTTCGGCGCCGGGAATCCCCCTCGGGGAGGGATCGACCGCGGTACTGATTCGCCGGACGGCCAACATCGGGGCGTTCGCGTTCTCGGTCGGACTGGTTCTGTTGTGGCTCGCGGCGCGAAATCCGAGCCGAGCGGTAGCCCTGTTCGATCGGACGATCGGGCGTCTACTTCCTGACCGGTTGTCGGAAAAGGCGAGCAGGGTGGCGGGCGCATTCGTGGCGGGACTCGGGGCACTGGCTCGACCGGGCGTCTTTCTGAGAGCGCTCTTCTGGACCTTCATCGTGTGGATCGACCTGTCATTGTCGATCTGGGCCGGCATCATGGCGTTCGGGATCACCGGGCCCGGTATTTCCGGGTCGCTGTTCCTCCAATCGGTGATCGCATTCGCCGTCGCGGCTCCATCGAGCCCCGGCTTCTTCGGTGTGTTTGAGGCCGCGGCGCGGCTGGGCCTCAGTCTGTGGAGCGTTGCGCCAGCCCGTATCGTGAGCTTTGCGACCAGCTACCATATCCTCACCTTCATCCCCGTGACCGTGCTCGGAATCTGGTACCTGCAGCGCATCGGGCTGTCGTGGAAGGACGTTGGAGCAAGGGAACAGGATTCGGAGGAATCCGCATGAGCCGGCCGACGGAGACTGTCCGGCGGCTCGCCCCCGCGAAACTGAACCTGCGGCTGCGCGTCCTGCAGCGAGACGAGACCGGGTATCATGGAGTCGAGACTCTGCTGCTCGCCCTGGAACTGGCGGATCGGATCGCGCTCACGCCGGGCCCGGCCGGAATCCGACTCGAAGTGACTGGCGATCCTGCGGTTCCGGCAGACTCCACCAATCTTTGCTGGCGCGCGGCCAGGTCGTTGTACAGCACGGCAGGTATCGACCCCGCGCTAACCATTGAACTCGACAAGCGCATACCAAGCGCAGCGGGCCTGGGGGGAGGAAGTTCGGACGCGGCGGCCACGCTCGTGGGGTTGAACGAGCTGCTTGGCCTGCCGCTCGGTCCAGAACAACTGACGCGGATTGCCGGCGAGCTGGGAAGCGACGTTCCGTTCGGACTCGCCGGAAGCCCTTTCGCTCTCGGCTGGGAGCGCGGCCGCAGGCTGGTTCCCCTTCGGCCTCCGGCGGCCCGGTCGGTCGCAATTGCGGTTCCGCCATTCGGCGTGTCGGCCGGCGATGCGTACGGATGGCTGGTGGCGGACCGCGGGGCGGCGGGTCCCGAAACGGGGGCGGCCGCAGAATCGGCCGGCGGGCTGGTACTGCCGCCTCCCGAGGCGCTGGTGAACTGGGATGTCCTCGAATCCCTCGTCTGCAACGACCTCGAGAGCCCCGTATTCAGGCGTCATCCGGAGCTACGGGTCATTCGAGATGGCATGCTCGAATTCGGGGCGAGTCAGTCTTTCCTTTGCGGCAGCGGGTCCTGCGTGGCGGGGATCTTCGAGACTGGAGAGGTGCGGGATCGCGCGGCGACGGAACTGGAACAGCGGGCCGGCGTTCAGGTGATCCGGACGGCGACGATGGAGTCGGAGGCAGGTTGACGGTCCGGGGGGTCCCGACCATGTTCGCACCGTCAGCCCGGTCGGTATCAGAATCACCGCCGGGCGTTGGCTGGCCCTTCGTCTAATGGCAAGACCCCGGCCTTTGGAGCCGGTAATCCAGGTTCGAATCCTGGAGGGCCAATCTTCCCGGGCTAGGTCTCTGGCCTGATCGAACGGTTTTCCTCCGCTGCGGTCCGCTCGACCGGAGCGCTCTCCCAACCTGCAGTCATTCGCTCCGGCAGATGAAGCTGCCACCAGTCCCGTGCGGCCTCCGTGTCCCACGCTTCGACCGGCAGGGCATTGAGTCGTTCAAGAAGGTCCAGCGCGGAGGCGGGCCGGTCCGCGGGGTCCTTTGCCAGGCAGTCCAACACTACCTGATCCAGCTCGACCGGAATGGATGTCTCGCTGAGACTCGACGGAGCGGGAGCATCGTCGCGCACATGCTGGGTGAGGACCGCGATCGGTGTCGGCCCTTCGAACACGTCTCGACCGGTGAGCATCCAGAAGGCGACGCAGCCTAGCGCATACAGGTCGGCCCGGAGATCTACCGGCCTGTCGCCAACGGCGATCTCCGGCGCCATGTAGGCCGGTGTGCCGGTCGTAACATCGGGCGAGGTCAGGTCTCGAGCCGGAGATTCGGTGTCGCTCGCGGATTTCACCAGCCCGAAGTCGAGCACTTTCATGTAATCGACTGCCACGCCCATACGGCTGACGACCATGTTCGACGGCTTGATGTCCCGGTGAATGAGCCCTTGATCGTGCGCTTCGGCAAGCGACAGACAGACCTGCTTGAGGAGATGGACGGTGCGCGGCGCGCCCAGTTGACCGTAGCGGCCGACGAGCTCCCGCAGGTCGAGTCCGTTCAACAGTTCCATGACGTAGTAGAACGTGCCGTCATCGGAAGTGCCGAAGTCGTACAGCTCGATCGTATGGGGGCACTTGAGGTTCGCGGCAGCCCTGGCCTCGCGCCGGAATCGTTCGATTACGACCTGTGCCCGGTCCGGGCCCTCGGCGCCCAGAGCCTCTGGCCGGATCAGCTTGATTGCCGCGGGCCTGGCCAGCAGTCTGTGCGTGGCCCGGTACACATCGCCCATGCCTCCGTGACCGATCAGGTCGCCGACCTGGTAGCTGCCGAGCTCTCGCTCTCGCGACACACGCTTCCCGAGTCCGCGGATCACGGTCGCCGGGACTACAGCCAGCACGGCGCACACGTAGTTTGGCGCGAACGTCCAAAGCAGCTCGAAGCTCGCCATGTCGTACACGGTGCCCCGGGCTATCGAGACGCCGTACATGATCGGGTCCATGGTCGCCGCGAGGAATGCCGCTGCGAGCGTTCTCCAGGGGCCCGCGGGCGCGATGGAAGGGTAGACGAGGATCACGATGCAGATGAACGAGACACCCGCACTCGGATACCATTCAGGCGGGATGATCAGCCAGTTGAAGATCGCGATGAGGAGAGCATTCAGCACCTCGTAGCCGAGCCCGATGTCGATGAGGAGGCCGGGGCGATGGTGCAGGGCACGAGCCACGAACACCATGAGGACGGCCAGCGCAATACCGACGACCGTGAGCACGTACTCCATGGCGATCAGAGACGGATCGACGTCGACCCGCACCCCGCCGATGGACTTGAGCACCAGCGTGTTCATCACCAGCACCCAGGCCCAGATGCCGGCGAACACCATGCTGGCGAGTCCCACGCGCCTGCACGTCTGCTCGAGGATCTCGGTCGGCAGCGCCCGCAGGTCACCAGCGATGGCTGGCGTGCTCAGATGTGGTGCGAGCCTGGAGTGCCTCATCTGCCCACCTCGTCCCCGGGGCTGTCACACAGACCGTTCACGTCGTGTGACAGCCAGGCTGCGATCAGCTGGTGCGCGGCTGTGAAAGGCGGTGGAAGGCGAATTCCGCCCGGTTCGCTCCACCTCTCCAGCGCGGCCCGGGTTTCCTGGCGCGTGAACCAGCGCACCTCCTCGACTTCCTCCCGGTCGATGTCGATCCGGTCGGAGAGGGCCTCGGCGAAGCACCCGATCATCAGGCTGGAGGGGAAAGGCCACGGCTGAGATGAATGGTACCGGACGCGACCGGCCTCGATCCCCGCTTCCTCGACCACCTCTCTTCTCACCGCTTCCTCCACCGATTCTCCCGGCTCGATATATCCCGCAAGACACGAGAACAGTCCCTCGGGGTACCGCGGTTCCCGTACCGACCGACCCAGCAGCACCTGGTCGTCACGACACACCACCATGATCACGACCGGGTCGGTACGCGGAAAGTGCATGGCCCCACAGGCTGGGAGGTCACAACGTCTCGAGTAACCGGCCTCTACTGAATGCGTCGGGCTCCCGCATCTCGCGCAGAACGGGTGAGCGGCATGCCAGGAGATGAGCGACCGGGCCTGCGCGACGATTGCCGACTGGTCCGCCGGAAGGAGGGCCGCTGCCGCTCTCGTGTCCCGGAACCCCGATTTCTCCGTTCCGAGACCGTCACCCCGGCAGGCCGCGAACTCGCGGTCTTCGACGGGGACGGCAAAATGTGCCGTACCATCCGCACCGACCCCCAGCAGTACGGCTGACCCCTCCAGAGCGTCATCGGGATGCCGCCCGCCCACCACGTCCGCTCCCCGACACCACGCGATCCGCATTCCAAGATCGGACTCCCACACAAGCGGGCGAAGTTCGTGAAGCGGCAGCCACAGGGTGCCCGGGTCCGCCATGCGCTCCGCTACCCAGCCGGGATCGCGCCGCGCCGAGGCCGCCCGGTCCAACGGGTTTCCTGTAAACGTGTGTGAGGTTCTCACGCCGCCGGAACCGCCCGTTCCCGGGCCCATGCTCTCAGCTTCTGGACTCGCTCGGCCATAGTGCGTGAGAGCGGAACCGCCGTCTCGATTTCGGCCATGAGAATCTCGGTATCGAGTTGCCGTTCTCCGGACCAGGCCGTGTACAGGCCGGCGACGATCGCTTGTTCGAGTTCGGCGCCGGAGAAGCCATCGCTGGCGGCGACCAGGGACTCGAGGTCGAAGTCCGTCGGATCGCGCTTTCGCTTCTCCAGGTGCATGGCGAGGATCTGACCTCGGTCCTCGGCCGTTGGGAGATCGACGAAGAAGATCTCGTCGAACCGTCCCTTGCGCAGCAGTTCCGGTGGCAGTTGAGCGACTTCATTCGCGGTCGCGACCACGAATACCCCGGGTTCCCGCTCCTGGAACCAGGTCAGGAAGGTCCCCAGAAGTCGCCGCGAGACTCCTCCATCCGCGTCGGCGCCCCCCGTGGCGAGGCCTTTCTCGATCTCGTCGATCCACAGGACCACCGGCGCCATCGCGTCGACCGTCTGCAGTGCCTGCCGGAGATTCTTCTCCGTCTCTCCGACGTACTTGTCGTACAGCGTCCCGGGGTCGAGACGCACGAGCGGCAGGCCCCAGGAACGGGCCACGTTTCTCGCCAGGAGACTCTTCCCGCACCCCTGGACTCCGATCATCAGCAATCCGCGCGGCGGCTCGAGACCGAATTCGCGCGCTGACTGATCGAAAGCACCCCTGCGCTTGCTCAACCAGTCAAGGAGCCGGCTCATCCCGCCGATCGGCTCGGGCTCGGTCGAGGCCGGGAACCACTCGAGAACCCCGCCGCGCGCGATGGCGTCTCGTTTTGCGTGGATCAGACCTTCCAGGTCCGAGTGGTCGAGTACCCGGTCGTCGAGCGCGGCTTTCCGCACTGCGCGCCTGATTTCGGCCAGCGTCAGCCCGGACAGATTGAGCGTCAGTGCACTGGCGTCTTCGGCCGTGAGCTTGACCTCGATCCCGAGCTCGTCGTGCAGCTCGCGGACGGTGCGCGTGAGTTCAGCGCGAATCGCTTCCGAGCCGGGAAGGACCATCGTCCATGGAACGGAGTGAGCAGCGATCTCGGGCGGAAGCTCGATTCCGTGGCCCGACAGGACCAGCCCGCGTCGGTCTCCGGTAAACGCCTGCAGAGATTCCCGGAACGTGCGAGCCACCACCGGATCGGAGAGATAGGGATGGAAGTCTGCGAGCAGATACAGTCCTGGCGCATCGGCTGCTGCCAGGTGCGCCAGCAGTCGCACGGGGTCGGATGTATCGTAAACACCCCTGTCCAGCCCATCGCGGACCAGGCCTCGCGTCCGGGTCCAGTTGAACAGGGTCAGGTCGAGTCGATTCGCGGTGCGACCCAACAACTCCCTGAGCCGGTCCTCCTCCACCGTGTCCACCACGATCAGGGGGTAGCGGGATCTGACCAGCAGTTCGATTTCCCGGGCCGCATCTTCTTCCCAGGCGTTTTTCATGGCTGCTCACAGCTCCTGCCGGCGGTGCTCACGATACGAACAGACAACGTAGGGCCGAGGCGCCCCGACCTTCAATGCAGGCTGCCTTCATACTGTCTGCACTCCCTCGGTTGCGCCGGGCCCCCGGCTCAGCAGATTGACTCGTGAAGACTCGCCGGTGTTCGTGGCATTGCAGAGATGATTGGAGTGCGAATTTGGATTTCCTGAATTCCGAGTTCCTTGGAAACTCGGTCCGCGCGTGGCTGGTCGCCGCAGGCCTGTTGCTGGCTCTTGTCGCCGCATTCCTGGCGGTCCGGAACGTTCTGATCCGGCGAGTTACGAAGTTCGCTAAGCGGACCGAAACCAGCCTGGATGACGCGGTGGCAGCCGCCTCTCGCTCGACGAAACCCCCGCTGTTGTTCCTCCTCGCGGTTGTCGTGGCGTCCAGGTCGCTGAGTCTTCCCGAGCGCGTCGAGTCATGGGTCGAAGTCCTGGCGATCGTCGGCTCCCTGATCCAGGTGGGATTCTGGACCGTCGCCTGGCTCGACGTGCTGATGCTCTCGTGGAAGCGGAAGAAGTGGGGAGACGACCCGCAAGCCTCATCGACGTTCAAATTCGTTCACTACGCGATGACCGTCGGGGTGTGGGCAGTAGTTCTGCTCCTCATGCTCGAGAACCTGGGAGTCGACATCTCGGCGCTCGTGGCCGGGCTCGGTATCGGCGGAATCGCGGTGGCCCTCGCCCTCCAGAGCATCCTGGGTGACCTGTTCGCTTCGCTGTCGATTCTGCTCGACAAGCCGTTCGTGATCGGCGACTACCTGGCGGTGGACGATCTGAGCGGTACCGTGCAGACGATCGGGCTGAACACCACCCGTCTCACGAGTCTCACCGGCGAACAGCTGGTGTTCTCGAACAAAGATCTTCTGCAGAGCCGGATCCGGAACTATGGCAGGATGGAGGAACGGCGGGTCCTGTTTCGGATTGGCGTAGTGTATGGCACTCCACCCGAGGTACTCCAGAGAATCCCGCAGATGATCCAGTCGGCGGTCGAGGTTCAGGAACAGACTCGCTTCGACCGTTCGCATTTTAAGGAGTTCGGTGACTCGGCTCTCACGTTCGAGACGGTGTACTATATGACGGTTCCGGACTACAAGGCCTACATGGACGTACAGCAGCAGGTGAATCTCGCGGTGATGCGTGGTTTCGAGAGCGAGGAAATCGAGTTCGCGTACCCGACGCAACACGTATTTCTGGAGACCGTGGGTGGAACGGACCGTTTCGGCACCTCGACGTCGGGAACGGCGGCCGGCTCGGTTGACGGTCCCGGGGACGATAAGTAAGATGCTCGGCTGTATTCCGAGCACAGCTGGCCTGAAGCGAGGGAGCGACACGGAGCCATGACCGAAGTATCGGCAACCGGAACGCCCATGATGGTGCTGACCGGAACGGCGAATCCCCCCCTCGCGGAGCGGATTGCCGAAGAGCTTGGCCAGCCGCTGTGTGACGTGACGGTAAAGAGATTCGCGGACGGAGAAATCTTCGTTCGAATCGACGAGAACGTCCGCGGTCGGGATGTGTTCGTGATACAGCCGACGAGTCCGCCGGCCGAGAACACGCTCGAATTGCTGCTGTTGATTGATGCGGCGAAGCGGGCTTCGGCAGCGCGGGTCACGGCAGTAGTGCCGTATTTCGGATACGCCCGGCAGGACAGGAAGGACCAGCCGCGGGTGTCGATCGCGGCGAAGCTGATGGCGAACCTGATCGTGGCGGCCGGTGCGGACCGGTTGATCACGATCGATCTGCATCAGCACCAGCTGCAGGGTTTCTTCGACATACCCGTGGATCACCTGTACGCGTCTCCGGTGTTCATGGAGCACTACCGCTCCGCGGACAAGGAAGACTTCGTCGTCGTGGCCACGGATGTCGGCGCCGCGAAGATGGCCCGCGGATACGCGAAGCGGATGGGAGCCGGGCTGGCCATCATCGACAAGCGTCGCTCGGGGCCGAACGTCGCCGAAGTCGTGAATGTCGTCGGTGAAGTTCGCGGTCGGAAATGCCTGATCCCGGACGATATGGTCGATACGGCGGGCACGATGGTGAACGCGGTCGAGGCCCTGCACGAACGCGGTGCGACGGAGGTTTATTGCATCGCGACGCACGCTCTGCTGTCCGGTCCGGCTGTGGAACGGTTGAGTGGAGCGGATATCGTCGAGATCGCGGTTACGGACACGGTTTCGATTTCGGAGGAGAAGCGTACGTCGCTTCCGAATCTGGTGGAAGTTTCGGTCGCGCCGCTGCTGGCGCGCGCCATAGAGAGCACGCACTACAATCGCTCGGTGAGCAAGCTGTTCGACTGAGGGTCCGGCTGGGCCCGCTGCGAGACAGCGACCGGGGCGAAGAGGCGGAATAATGACGAAACAGGCAACACTGAAGGTCGAGACGCGGGACGGCCGCGGAAAGGGAGCCGCCCGGCAGCTCCGTCGCGCCGGGTCCATTCCCGGCAATCTGTACGGGCGGGAGATCGAGCCGATCTCCGTCCAGGCGGATATGCGGGAGTTCGCGGCACTGGTGGGCGCAATCTCGGTCGAGAATACGATCGTGGAGCTGTCTCTCGACGGTGACGCGCCGAGACGCGTGCTGATTCGGGAGATTCAGCGACATCCGGTGCGGCCCGACTTTCTCCACGTTGATTTCTACGAGATCCGCGCCGGGGAGAAACTGAAGGTGAACGTTCCTCTGCACCTGATCGGAACACCGATCGGCGTCCGGAACGGTGGCACCCTGCAGCAAGTTCGGCACGAGCTCGAGGTCGAGTGTCTCCCGTCCGAGATCCCGCCGTC
>Ga0114922_10002576_pt1 | contig 16981 bp, 15 predicted proteins | sample AartaG_FD_100975 | JGI IMG/M metagenome (GOLD analysis project Ga0114922, IMG submission 100975) | Deep subsurface microbial communities from Aarhus Bay to uncover new lineages of life (NeLLi) - Aarhus_00045 metaG | ecosystem: Environmental > Aquatic > Marine > Oceanic > Sediment | place...
ATCTTTTTTCGCTCTTTGTCCCTAAATCCTCCTTCTATTACGGTTAAATATTATCTCCCCCTCTATCTCGTGTACCTCTTTCCTTTTTCCCTCTTGTTTGTTCCGCATTTTGCAGAAGTCTTAGTAACAGTCTTATAAAAACTGTTATAATTATTCATTAAGAAATCATTGTAGAAATGTCCTTTTTTGTCACTCTAAGTCTTTTTTTGTTTTAAGAATGCAAAACGTTGATAAATTTTCTCTAACTAAAAAGCAAATTCCTTTTTGGTTTAGAAAAGCTTTCCCCATCCAATTTGTTAGTTATTCTTGTTGATTCCCTTTATAGCACATAACATAGCAAAAATTTGATGTTAAAATGCGGTATAATGAATATAACATTCCTTTGAAGTAAAGCCGCACCATTCTTGAAATGTTTCTTAACCTGCTCAACTCAGGATAATATAATATTGCAATTTTTAATCCAATCCTGGAGTTGACTAGCATTCGTCCGTAGCCATTCAATATATTTTTCGTCTTCAACCTTTATTGGATTACGAATTAAAGTTGCTATACTTGGGTTTGATAAAGATCTGTCTAGATCCATTTTGATTTCATCCAGCGAGGCATCGAGATGAATCTTGCAAATTGCTCGGTTGAATTCATACAACAGGAAACCGGGCACTCTGGCTTTATTTCTTATCTCAATTGCTTTACTTAATTCTTCTTCTGCCCGTTTCCAATCTGGATTCTCTTTGTCTTTTAAGGCATACGCAAGTTGGCCATGATTACGATGGTATTTATTGTCAATATCACATTCAATCAATGCTTCAAACACAGGTATAGCTTTATGGAGAAGATTTCGCCTGGATTTTTCCATAAGTGTTCTTCTAGCCTGACGGGCCATATTGAAAATCATAACTCTGTGGCTTGATGAGGTTTCTAGGATTGCCTCTTTCAAATCGTTTTCATTTATCTGTGGTGAGTCAGGATCAAGATCCAATTGTTTATTTACTAACGCCATTGCATCTGCATCCTGAATGTTTTGACCTTCAACCTTATCAATTCTTCTCTCCATTTCTCCAAGTTGCTCCGCTAATACTTTTTCTATTAAAGCTCGGCCGCCATATCCTCCTATAATAGTTACAGCTATGATTTTAACTGATTCAAATCCTCCTGAGAAAAAATCAAAAGAGCCAGGAATAATCATGAAAACGACGAAACCTCCTGCCATACCGAACAAAATATCCATTAAAAAACCAGGATTAAAGCTGTGTTTTAATTCTAGGTTGCGATGAGGCAGGATGAATGCTTTTTCTCTAATTCCATATAGAAGACCTCCAAACATTCCTGCAAAACCTATCAATAGCCAATGCCACCATTTAAAATGTCCTTCACTAAATTTCTGATCAACAGAAGTTCTTTGTGGAGGTTTAGCCTCTTGTTGTGTAGGTTTAACTTGTTTTTTTGGGGGCTTCTGAACTAGAGAACTCTCAGTCACAGTCTTTGAGTTATCATCGTCTGGTTGATTTGTTTTAAATTTTGCCCAAACTAGCTTATGGTCTGAAATTTTAAATCCCTCATCTTCCGTTAAACTAAAATCCGTCCAAAATGTGTAAACTCCCGATTCATCTGAATATTCAGCAGTATGATTACCTTGAAAAATTATGTTATCGTATGCCCTACCTCCTCTTGTATTTGTTTCTTCTAGAATAGTAAATACAATATTAGGAATCTCAGCTATCACATCCATAACGATATAACTATCCACAGTAACTCCTGGTGCTTTCGCGTTAAAATCACCAAGTAGAACAATATCATCTTCATTTGGGGTCTTTTCCTGAAAATCTAGATAGGCCGCTTTAAGTGCAGGAATCTCGGTGCCGACCTCATCCGGATCTGTGTGGATAGTCATTAAATAGAAATCAAAATTACCGGCCTTAAACATCGCGTAAAAAGGTTCTCTTGCGAATTCATCTCCTGGTTCGATCCCATATCCCGTTGTGTTCGGTATAAAATCAATTACGTCATCATCATAAATAAATAGATATTGTTCTTTTCTATTTCTTCCAACCCTGTCACTTGAAACAACTTCAAAGTTCTTACCGCTCTCATTCATTTTTGCAATAAGTTCCTCTGGTAAAGCTAGAGTTGCATCTTGAACTTCCTGTATTGCAGTTATGTCATACTTTTCGAGGACACTTACTATGATGTCAATTCGGGCAGGGTCGTTAAGCTTGGTTTGGCCAAAATTTTTCAAATTCCAACTTGCGACAGCTATTTCTTGTCCGTTTTCAACGGTAGCATCACTTGATTCAGCTCGATTGGAATTTTTGTTACTCCATATAAAACTGATCAATAAAAAAGACAAAAGGATAATAAAAACAAGTTTGATATTGAGTCTCATTCTGCCCTCCCATTACGATAATTTGTTTTTTTCTAATATCCCCATCCTTTCTAAATGGATATTGGTTCGTTTTACCAATCGAAAGATTTCCTTGACGATTTTTTTGCATCGTCATTTATTTTATTAAAAAGCTAACGCCATCCATGCCAGTTTTTTAGTATTTTGTATGGCCAATTTCCAGAATAGTCTCCTTTCATTGCTTTTATTAGGGCCTTTTTAAATCGTCGCTGGTCCATCCTCCAGCACTTCTTCCGAGAAGGCCCTGTGGAACCGCCCCATCCTTTGTACTTGGATTTTGTACCCCACAGCCCTTTGTATTTCAGCCAGGGCTGTTTGTCCAGAATGATGGGATCATCCCATGGAATAAATTCGGTCTTGCTTGTATCTACTCCAGCGTCATCCAAGATGTTAATAATAACATTCTTATTTACAGGGGAATAATCTGGAAATATACATAACTTGTCTGTCTGCCTGTAGTCAGTCTGCCCTATTACCTTCGCCTTGAATATTCTTGTTCCATGAATTGAGAAACCGGGTGTCGGATACCCTCCGTGTGCTCCTTCTGCCACAAAGATAAATGGATGATCACTAAATTGAAAGTTCCATCCCATTTCTTTCTTGTTCTCGACTTCCTTCCAATCAGATATCCATATGGAAAGCTTTTGTGGTTTGCTATTGAATTTTACAGTCCAGGTTACATGGTGCATGTGATATATTGCATAGGCTCGAGAGTTATCCTTTTTAATAAACACTTCCAACGTCGAATCCCAGTCGCTAACATGCTTGTTCCATGAATCATTGAATATGTAAAAGAAATAATACTGGACGACATAATAATCTCCGAAGATTCCATTATCCAAGCCTTTTATCGATTTGGAATCGCGATCATTGCGGTCTGTAATACTGATCTCTCTCACGCGCGCATGATATCTCGGAAAAGGATCCCTTGCATTTAAATCCGCAAAAGGATTGTTTCCATATTTCTCCCGAACGTATGCCGAAAGCGCATCAGGCCCCATTTCGGGCCCGTCGTAGTCTGAATTCAAGCCGAAATTGTTATAATCAATCTCGGGAATATCCATGTGATACCTTTTCGAATCCTTCAAATCACCCAGTTCGTCTAATTTAAAAGATTTCATGTTCGACTCGAACTTGCCAACTTTGGCAAATTTTTCCATGACTCCGCAATTTTCGGGTAGAAACGCATCATTATCATGCATCCAAAGAATGGGAGCGTATCTTTTGATAAGGTCAATTTTTTCTTTGTTTGTCATTGTTGTGCCTTTCTCTTATTAGAATCTTTGCACATTTAATGAGATTTTATTTTCTCAATAAATTTATAAATTGCTTTTACAATCTTTAAAGAAAAAAGCCTCTCCTTTGATTTGGAAATTTCAGTCCCCTCCTGCTTGGATTATTATGTATATTACCATTGATTGCTAAGTTACTATGGAGATGTTGGCCTCTATTGCTAATTAATTGAAAACTTTTTAGTCAATGAGAATTTACTCCTCCTTCCTCCTATATTGGATGCATCATTTGTTTGAACCACAATTTCTGTTCATTCCGTAAAGCAATCTCTTGTTATAAAATCAACCAATACCTTCAAAAATCTTCTGATTATTATTCTCATTACATTCTGGAAGTTCATTCTTGTAATCCGCAGTGACTTCCAAGGTAACATCAGGATTATATACCCAATAAGGTAAGTAGAACGTAATCGTTACAGTGCCTCCTCCGGCTGGAAGTCCAGGAGTCATAGCCACGTCGTTATATGGTGCTCCAGTGTCCTGGTGAGTCGTGGGATCAATTACTCGAGCCAGCGTGGGCCCGGCATCAGCATTACCAATGTTTTTAATAACAGCACGGATTACTGAGCGTTTATTTGCATTATCCCAAATCGGTTTCTCAATTCTTTCGACAATTAAATCGGGACAAGCAAAAAGACATTGCGGAGTTATGCGCTCAATGTCCATTGTTTCTATATAACCATTCGAACCGGCCACAGTATAAACAGCAACAACGTCAAGTTTAAATTGACTTTTAATAACTACAAATCCTTTAATTAATTTTTCTCTGGATTCAACTAATCGGTAGATGTCCGGACAATCAATCTCTGAAGCCTCATCAGGTTCTAATTTTCCTTTGATGAACCTCGATACAGGCCCAGGTTTCATTCCAGGCAGTGCAACAGCAACTTTATACCTAAAAATTATCCCTTCATTGGATGGATTGTGTAAATTAATTGAAGTAAAATATTTCCCTTTAGCGATTATTTTTCCATCTGACGATCCACAAATAATTTTTACTACATACTGGTGAACCTCTCCCTCTTGAGCAGTAATAAAGTCTGCTGAGGAAAAAAGGAATACAATCAACAAAAAGACGAAAAAACAATTTTTTTTCATAGCTCACCTCCATTAAAGTTACTTAAGATTGATAATCAATCTTATATATAGAATGAAAAAATACTTTTTAATTACTTGTAGTTTTTTCCCTACGATGCTGATTTTTCAATTTTGGAAATTCAGAGAAAAAAGATTAAACAATGGCAAGCCTTATCCTGAAACCAGAAATTGTAGTCTGATGTTGAGATAGAAGGATGACATCTAATTTTAATGAACCTTTTCTCTCTACGCTGGATCTTTAAGTAAGCTAGATTCCAAACTGCCCTGTTGGAACATATTCGTGTTTAAAAAGTACCCACCAGTCTCTGGCCAATCCTTTCAAAATATAATCATAGGGCAGCCAACCATAGCCTGAATCACCCCAACCTGTACCCCAAGAGTTTCTGAACAGAATAGCTCCTTTTGTTTCCTTCCCACATGTTGTATTCTTGATTTTCAATTCATCATCGTATCCAATGGCCACAATACCATGACCTCCACGAATCCTTTCTCCTGGGCATGGAAATGGAATTTTTCCTGTGCTTGCTGCCTGACTGTAGGAATCGTAAACTGTGAACCCAAAGAATGAAGGTAGTTTTGCTGCCAAATACGCTTTAACCCTTTGGAGGGTTACTGCTGATGGGATTCCAGGCGGGTCTAATCGAAAGTATCTTACAGTCTGATAGTTTTGGCCGTAGGCGTACAGAAAAGCGGGTGGCTCATCATCAAAGGTCCGTTCTCCAGCAGGACCTGGATGCCTTCTGGTAGTGTAGAGCCAGTATTTTTCAGGTGGAACTCCAAAAAGTACCATTGCACCCATCGTGGTTCTCATATAGGCTCCAGTATCCCCTGCCCAACCCAACAGCTTCCTTGTTATCTTATAAAGAAAAAGTTTGGATGCATCAATGTGATTGCCAAAGGCTTTCTTTTCGTAAAATTCAATCAATCCCACTCCGGCTTGGGCTGTACACGATCCAAGTGAACCTTGATTTTGAATCGGGGAACACCATTGCCTAAGATCTACATTAGCCGGTAGACTTAACTTATCTGGCTCCGCCAATCCTAATTCCTGAATATCTTCTTTGATCTTTTCATGCTCCGGTGAATAATCCCTGTAATCAGGAAGATCAGGGAACCAACCCATCCCTAATTGCCCATTGATTCCTTCCATTATTTTACCTCCTTTTATTAATTTTCCAAGGCGATATTTCGCCTTACATCCAGATAATGCCCCATGGCTCTGAGCTCAGACTGAATCTTGCATAGTTTTCTATGAGTTTCTTTAAGATTTCGTGGTACGACGAACCTTTATGTACATCTCGCCATTTCACAGAAAAATTACAATAATTGATGATGAGTCGTCCTCAAACTTATTTTCCCTCTGCCGTAGATTTAGAAATTTTATCAGCTTTATAAATATGGTCAGATAATCAGTGTTTGTCAAGCCATTCAGACAAAATGTCACTTTATTTCACATTATGCCACATTATGTCACATTCAAATTGGATTAATCCTCCTCCTAATACAAAGCAGCGGAGTACTGCCTGTGAGAAAATCCAGGAACGAGAATTGTTTTATAGAATGAAGTGATTAATTCCCTGATTTTTACGTAGGGGTCATTTGTAATTTATGGGGAGCCGGAATATCCTGGCTCCTCTCGCCTTTTTGTGTCTAATGATATTTTATTAAAAGAATATCTTGACTCCTACATTCAGCAAGAACCCTCCGATATCGATATTTAGACCTGTACTGCTTATACCTAAGGTTTCATTTAAAGGGTGATCAATTTTGCCTTTTGCCATGACGTATTTTCCTTCGGCAACAATACCGAAGTTAGAACCAAGCATGTTCATTTACAAAATATCACATCTTTTCTGATGGCATAAAAAATGGTTTCCAGTTGCCTCAATTACGGATAACTCGATCTGCATCAATTTAATATCCAGCAATTTTTTTAAAAAATTCTCTTCAAACGACCGGGCCAAACAGCTAATTTCTTCCGCCTCTTCCGTTTTTTTGGAATCTTTATTTGCCGATCATACCAGATTCTGTACATTTTATGCATCTGATCTTCTAAAATTGAACAAATCCAGTAACATGCATAGATTACCTTATGGACATCACATGATTTTTCTTCTTCATCACTGCATTTGCATTTATATATCCATTGAGAAAATATTTGATAATAGAGTCTAAGTTCCTTATCTCCTTCTAAAAGTTTCACAAACTCGTGAGCAGGAAGGAATCCCTCATTAGTCTGGCATCGTTTAATCAGAAGAGAGATGTCGAAAATGTTATATGGAAGTCCATCGTATACTTCAAAAATCCTCTGTTTGTAATCCATCTCTGCTTCAATTTCTGTGAAAAGTGGTCGAGGCCTTTCCTGGGTAAGGCGATTACAATAGTAAACGCAGGACAAAAGGTAGTAGAAACTAATCTGTATTTGACGTTCTGTTTTTTCCTTTTGTCTTATGGACCATAGAGTTTGGTTTAGGGCGTTTCTCAGACTTTCACTTGAACTTGAAATCTGTGCGTAATATTTCTCAACAAGATGGCTTATACGATCTATCATTTTCTGGTCGAGAGCTTGACGGAATTGTCGCCTTAAACTTAGCCAGTTATAGAGAATGGTCAGGAATGTTGAGAGGATTACACCAATTCCCAAGTATGAAAACAGCTTTAATACATTTTCCATTTTTAACCACCTTGTGGCTAATTATTTGGGGATTTTCCAAGTGGAAACTTTAGGATAGAATGGTTTTATCCTCAAAGCATCTCGGATCTCATTCTTTTTTTCTGCTCTAATGACTTCGGCTAACAAATCCTTCTTAAAAGTTTTAATTGAACCTTTAGATTTCGTTAGATCTTTTCTGGCTTGCATACTCTCCAAGGACTTTCCCAGATTCTGCTCCAACCTAGGATCTTCAAGATTAAACTTAGATACAATTTTATGAAGTTCCTGGTAGAGCTTTTTTACTCGCTCGTAATTACCAGCGTGAACGACCTCACCAGTGATGGGTGCAAAGTAGGCTTTCTTTTTTCCTTCCTTTGGTTTACCTTTAGAAATATAACCTCTTTCTTTGAAACGATTACAAACCCTAGAAACATAGTTAGAATCCAAACCTCGTTTTTTTGCCATATAAATTGCGGTTAATGGCTTCTTTGCTTTAGAAACAGAATTATAAATAGAACAACCAATCTTTACCGACTTCATACTATTTATTGGGAGGCAGTAGTATTCGATTTTCTTTATGATTTTTCTTCTGACTTTGAATTCTTCATAAAGTTCTTCAAGTGCGTCTCGTAATTTATTCTTATTTTTTTCCACATATCTATTAAGCCACTCAAAGGCTCGGCAGTTGGTGTGAGTACTACTAAGTTTTGTAAGTATTCGGATCTTTAGGGCGTCTAGGTCGGGCATATATTCTTCCTAAAATTACCTAAAAAATGGAAAAACTCTGAAATAACCTGAATATTCCGGAATGATGGGATCTGCCCTTTGAATAGAGAAAGTCTCATCCTCTTTTTTCTGGATTTTCATCATCTATCCCAGATTTTTTATATCATATCAAAAAATGTTTGTCAACTTAAATGCAAAGGAGTAAAATTACATTGGCTCTCTTGGGCCGGCTGGAGAGAGTTCCCATCTTTTGGTTCCCATCATCAACCCCCTTTTGCTGACACAGCCGGCATTCATCATATGACTTCGACTTACTACATGGATATTCTTATAAGGATCAAATAGTGGAATTAACTTTGAGAAAATCTAGAAATGAGAATCGTTATATAAAGCGAGGTGATTCTCCAGCTTATGCTGTCTTTCTCAATATCGGGAGGCCAGGCTAATCCCTCGCTTCCGCTCGCCTCAATCGCTAAATCTGTATCTCGAATGTAAAAAGGACCTTTGCACCATGTATAGGGCCTTCTATATTCAGTCTTTTGACATTGAATTGATTTTCAAACTTCTCGGACCCAAGGGCGGTTGCTACTTCCTATCTTCTTTCCGCTTCCCTACCGTATCCGATTACGGCGTCCACGAACAAGGATTTGGTGCCGGGGTTGGTCATCCTGATCATGTCCACGCCCGCGCTGCCTTCAAACCAGACACAAAAGCCGGTCGCCGACAGTCCCAGAGGTATCCAGACGTAGTGTTGTTTGCCCTGCGTGTTCTTCATCGGAAGCCAGCCTTCAAGGCCGAAGTCCTTCTCTCCTTTACCAACTACTGAGCCGCTGTCCGCCAGTCCTGCGCCGCCTTCTGACCAGCCGCTGATACTTGGGAAGGGATAAAGCTTGTTCTCCATGAGCACGACAAGCTGCCCGCCCGGCAGGATTTCCGCATTGCGGCTGTCCGGCGCACCCAAGGAAGCTTTCGCGTTTTGGATGTTTTTTTCGAAAACAACCCGGAGGGCATAAAATTTCGGCCTTTCCGGCTGACCCTGCCCCTGCGTCTTTCCAGGAAAACCGCTCGGATCGTGGGCCAGGAGGGCGGCCGACAGGAAAAGGAGAAGGCCGGACAACAGCAATCTTCTTTTTCTCATGTCCGCCACTCTTTCGCTTACATAATATTATATCACGCACTGCAGAATCCACAACGGATAAGAAATTTGTTATCAGCGGCAGGGAAAGAACGGCTGACCTCAAGACCGCTCTCTTCGGGGACAGGGGAGCAAGGGCTCATGGGGAAAAAGACTTGGCGCCCGTGCCTCCACGCATTCATCCTGATTGCAGCAGGTATAGCAGACTCTCTTGAACGCCTTGGACAGGCGGGGATGTCTGATAAAGTCTGAAGATGTTCGATTGATTCCAGGAGGATGTCAGCTATTATCCTTACTCTCTTCCTCTATCTTTTGGAAGCAGCCCTAGAATTCTCTGTATGTCGTCCCACTTTAGCACCTTGAAGTATCCCTCCGCAGCAGTAGTTTCCTTCAAATACTGGGATAGAGCTGACTTCTGCTCGCTTGTGGCAAATTGGTCGACCCAACTGTATTCATAGCCGTTAATAGCATAGAGTCCGCACTCAGGGCCTGCGTATTTATACCCACCTGCGACCTTAGTGGGGTCAGGAGCGTCAGAGAAAACATTTCTCTCAGCATCATGACCACACAGAAGACATTTAGCTTCTTCCATCTTTGACCTCCCTTTATTGAAGATTTCAGATTGCTGACAATCTTGCTGCTATTCTAAACCACAGTGCTCTCGAAAGATTGTGAGTACAAATAGCTACCTTAATGGAATGTCTTAAGATCTGAGCAACTCTAAATAGTCATATTCACTGGCTCTACTTTCAAGAAGCTCATTAAGAGCAGTTCGCCAGTTCTCTTGGTAGATATTTGTGTCGTCTCTAAGGGTGAGACCCATACCTGCAATAGTGCCATGTAATGAAATCGAGTTTTGAAGTAACGTTATTGCTGCGGATGCATTAGTGCGAGGATCCAAAGATTCGGAAATTTCCCCAACAGTCGAACAGATTGTGTAAACTAAATGCTTGTTGGCATCCCAACGTGAAAATTGTAAAAAGGGCTGTCCTGGATTTACCAAAGTTGAGAAAAGTGAGGGAGAAAGAACGGTTGACTGTAAATCTATGGATAGAGAGGAAAATTCTTCTGGGTAGATAATCGTTCCCCAAAGAGATTTAGAGAAGTATCTTGCTGGGGCATCGCCTCTCCCTCCATTGCGCCCTCTAGGTTGCCAACGTCCGACACAAAACCTCCAAAGGTTTTGACAATGGCCAATCCCAGTAGCAGTAGCTCCAAATCCAAAAGAGAGCAGTGCCATTGGCCCCGCATAAGCATGGAGGACTGGTTTTCCTGTATAAGCCAATTTGAGTCCTGCAACACAGAATCTATATATTGCATCATGCGAAGATGGGATGCGTTCTGGTTCGAATTCAAAGGCAAAATACCAACCATCTGCGTTGAGAGATGTTACAGGCCCGAGAATTGCGTCAATGGTTTGTTCTGAAGAGGTAGCTGACCTTCCCATCACCACAGATGCATAAGTGGGGATCCCAATTTCGTCTCCAACATTTTTAGCAACTCTAAATAGTCGAGAGTTCATCTGGATGATATCTTGTCTTCCTGCTTGATAGATGACTGCAGGGGCAATTATTCCATCAGCATTTATCTCATTGTTCACTTCCCTTATTGCACTGGCTAGTCTGGCCAACTCTACTTCTGATAGGGGTTGCATCTGGGAAACTATTGTTCTTATGTCATTTGTTGGATAAGATATCAGATTCCTGTTGGAGAAATCTGGCACATAGAATTGTGGATCTAGTAGAACTTGCACACTTAGATCATGGTAAACTTGTGCATACCTAATAGCGTGCCGATAAGCTAAGTCTCGGGGACTGATGATAACTCCAACTCCTTTACCATTCTCAATCTGTTCAATCGCAAGTCTCTGGCTTCTATCTCCAAATTGATGCCATGGACCTCTCCTCATCAAACACCTCCAATTTTTCTCAAGATTGTAGCCACTTGATCTGCAGTATTCGGTCGTTCACTTCGCTCTTTTTTGAGGAGACGTTCTAGAATCAACTTCCATTGATGTGGAAGTTCACGAAATTTTGTATCACTTAGACAATCATTAGAGAGACATATTGCATCTTGTAGTTCTTGTTCAGTCATATCGTCGCGATAAAATGGATGTTCACCAATGACTGCCTGATAAAGAAGAATACCTAAGGCGAACAAATCGGTTCTATGGTCAATGTCATATTTCGTCCCACTCCACTGTTCGGGTGAGAAATATGTCTTTGTTCCTATTTGGGCCCCTTGACTTGTCCCAGTAATATCTGGAAGGTTAAGATGTCGAGCAAGTCCAAAATCGATAATTACAGGAAAATTATTACTTTTTACTCTTATGTTGCTTGGCTTAAGATCCCTGTGAACAACTCCTTTTAGATAGCATTGGCTTAAACCATCACACAACATGGAAAAAAATGAGGAAGATTCAGTTCTTGGCCACGCTTCTCCATTGTGTAATTTTTCAGTTAGATCATCTCCTTCAATGAATTCTTCAATCATGAAATGTCGATATTCCCCAGGTCTTGATGAGAACGTATATTCAATGAGTTTTGCGATGTTCGGGTGATTGATAGATTGAAGAAATTGGACTTCCCTTTGAAACCTTTCATCCATTCTATGATGTGGTGAGATTATCTTTAGACAAAGATCTAATCCGTCTTCGTCTCTTACATGAAAGGCAGCTTTCTGAGCACTTGGTGTTAATGGTGAGATGAATGTGAATTGAGGAAATTCTTCTTGGGCTCTTTCTATAGGGACAACGAATGGCATTTATCTGCCTCCCTAAAATGATTGGCTGAATGAAATGCCAGCTGATAGTAGTATGTCCAAATACGAGGTTGATGACGACGAGCACGTCGCACAATATTCACATCATCGTTATCTTCTACAGCTAGAAGGCCAATACCAAAACGGCTAAAGACAGTTTCTTTTTTCACTCGTGTGGCAATTTTATCAGGAAGTGCAACATATGATCTGTATGCAAAGGCTCGGTTTCGAACAGCTTGATCAACAGCACTCTTCCAGTTCTTAACTTTCGCTTCAATTGTTATGATTTCAAGCAGGATTTCACGCCAGCTTGGTGACAATGAATATGTGGAGGAATTAGATAGCACAGCCTTTGCCTTCACTAGTACCTCTAAGCATTGAAGTATCTTTTCTTGGGGTCCCCTGATTCGATTACTTATTGTATTTATCCGAGCTCTACTTACTGAACGAAGGTAAGAGAGAATGTATGCATCCGGCATTTCAAGGCTAGATAAAATGGAAATTTGTGGATCGTAGGTAATTATGACGAGATCTGGCATACTTGATCCCAATGGTAAAGAACCCGCCATCCATGAAGTAGGACTATCATTTGGGAATAGAAGAGAAGCCTGCTTAACAACCGCATCCTCTAATTTCACTTCTGGTCCAGGTTTTCTCGGGCGGAAGTATTTCACATCCACGTAACATCTCTCCCGTTTCTTTTAAGCCTAGAATCAGATATTTCCATATTTCCTATTGAGTCCCCCATAGCCAACAATTTAGTAACATAGCAAATATCGGATGTCAAGCGGCAGAAAATAGCTTTTAGCTAAGCACAAGAAAATTTCCTACCCCCTCATCCGTCTATCTCAATGAGGCGATCTTCCGGCAATAGGCCGTCGTTTCATCACCGGGAAGCCGGGGCTATGAGCAATTATCTCAACCCCGCCTGCCTCTCTCTTGCATTCTCTATTTCATCAATACCTGGATCAGCGTCTTTCCAGAGGTTGGGGAATTCGATGTAATGGCCTACGTCTATTCCCGACCAGCCCAAAATTCCTAATCCCCCAAGAAATATATATCATCCAAGGTTGCATCAAGGATGTCTACACAATTTTCTTTAATGTTCCGTTTGAGAAAATCAAGAAATAACAATCGTCCACTTAGATTATGTGATATTTCCCCGATTTGTGAGTATGGGTTTTTCGAATCTTAAAAATTGGGATAGTAAGCATGGCCTTCACTCGTCTCTATCTTGTTTATAAGACATGAATATAGATTTCATGAGATAATCAAGAATGTGTTGACATTTATTCAATATTTTCTATAAAATTACTATCTCTTGATGGGAGCAAGAAAATGAGGAAGATTCCTAAGAACAATTTGTTTCTCCATTATATACATAGTAACCCAAGTAAACCTAAATAACTAACAATAAACAACATATGATATCTTTGCTATCTAAATAGATTATAAACAAGGAGGTCAACGATCAAGATTCATCTAGAGCAAAAAATCATTAAAAACCAAACGATAATGTAATAATTCTGAAAGAATATATATTTTGAGCACAAAAATATTCCAGATTCTAATCTTAGTACTTAAATACTGTTGGCCATCATTTTTGACCTTTTTTATTTATTTAGTTCTGGAGAAATGGTATTCCATCAAATATTATTTAAACACCTTTACATTTTACTCAAGAGGAATTGATCCATCTATAATTACCCTCTCTTATTCTAGTGAAGCAAATTCTTTTGGAGGAATTTATTTGACCTTTCTTTCATTAGGTGTAAATCTCGCTTTTATATCAGAAGGAGAATTACTATTTGACAGAACCAATAGCATCTTTGTACAAATTCAAAATTTAATTTCTTTATCTAAAGAAGCTCTATTAATTATAATAATTCTGTTGAATATCATTACATTGCTAATTATATGGGGACTAAGCAAGAAAGTACTAATAATGGAAATTTTCAATAAATTAAATATTTTTACTAGACCATATAGATTCATAGAAGATCATCAGGAAAGAAGACAAATTTATGAAGTTACTATCAGTGAGTTTTACAATGACTTAAAAAATACAGAAAATAGATTCAGAAGAGTATTGATAGATGTTATCGGGATAACACTGCTAACATTAAATCTATTAATTTTTTTTGGTCAAAAATGAGACCTAATTTCTCAAATTTCAGCATAAGGAGATAAAGTTTTAGTTATGGACGTGTCAGATCTTTTGCTAGCAATTATAATAATTATTTTTATTTCTATTTTTTTCGTTGTTTTAATAAAAAGTATATTTGAATATTATTCTTCCAAAATTCTTTTTTCTTTATTGAAAAAAAGAAAAGATCCAGCTGCACAATTATATCCGACAAAAAATATTTTTGTATCAACGGCTGACCCATCTGGTGATGTCCAAGTTGAACCTTTAATAAAAAGGTTAAAGAAATTGGACAAAAATATTAAGTTCATGGGTTTTGGGGGTCCTTTAATGAGTGCTGCAAGCGTCTCTATCAAATGGAAATCTGTTAATATTAGTTCCATAGGGATAATAAATCCATTAATAACCCAGATTACAGATCCAATATTATATTCTAAGATTAATGAATTTAAAAAAATTCTTCTTGAAGAAAATCCCGATATTTTGCTTCTTATATCAAGCCCTGGGCTTAACTTAATGTTGGCAAAAATTGCCAAGAAAAGGAATATCCCCGTTATTTACTTTTTGCCTCCAGAAATCTGGGCGTGGGAACCAGCATTTTTTGGAAAAATAAGACTAAAGAGAATCGTAAAGAACTTATCAATGATTATTTCATGCTATCAATTTGAGGCAGAAACCTATAAAAAATATTGTAATCAACTTTCTTCAAAAGCTATTGTTATTCATGCACAACATCCATATACCCTTTTAGTTCATTCAGATATAGGAGAGAAAAAAGCTCGGAATAAATTTCTAAAAAATCCTCATGCAAAATTTGTTATAGGCTTGATGCCAGGGAGCAGAAAATTAGAAATTTCAAGGCATCTAACTATAATGATAAATGCTGCAAAAGAAATATCAAAGACATATAAGGATTGTGAATATATTCTACCAACACTAACAGATTATAGAAAAGATGTTGAAGATGTAGTAAATAATAATGTGGATAGCGAAGAATTTAAAATAAATCTCGTTGAATTTCAAAATAGATATGATGCAATGAAGATATGCGATATAGTTATTACCTCCTCAGGTTTTGCTACATTAGAATTAACAATTTTAGAAATTCCTTCAATTATTATTTATAAAATATCAACATTCGAAGAGTTCTTAATTAAGAAAAATTTCATAAAACTAAAAACCAAGTGCATAGGATGGCCAAATATTTTAGCAGAAAAATATTTAGAAAAAGATATGATTTGCCCTGAATTGCTTCAGAAAAAAGCGAATGCTACCAGAATAAAAGAAGAAGCAATTAGCCTTTTGGGAGATGAAAATAGAATAATAGAAATAAAAAAATCACTCAGGCAAATTCACAAAATGTTAAAAAATCCAATGGCATTGGATGAAGTGGCGAATGCAATATTGGAAGCATCACAACCCAAAGATACCTAGTAAAAATATTTATATGCCTTCTAAAATCACAAAACTATTTAATAATTAATTTATGTTTAACTTTCTGTCCTTTACTTTTATATTCTTCTAAATTCTTTGATTCTAAATAATTCACTTTAGCAACAGTTAAATTTATGTTTTTTAATGTATCCTTTTTTTTTCTTAATATTCTTAAAGTAATATTCATTGATTCACTATCCAAAGGCATTCCGATGTTAGAATGATAAGGAAATAATCCTTCTTCAAGATTATAAAGTAGAAACGCAATAGATTTAAATGGATGCACTATAAAATTAAGAAGACATTTAAAATACCTGTTCAAATTCTTGTCTTTCATAATTTCTTCCATGAATTGAAATTATTCATTTAAAATGCGTCAAGCTCCTGAATTAACGTTTTTATATTAATATATAGCCTAAAAGTTTCAATCCCCCCTTGGGATGATTTAAGCGATGAATTTTCTCTTTCATTTGTCTAAAAATTTTACACTCATAAATTTTTTTCTTGTTAGTCTTTGGGCATCGACAAACTCAATGTTTTATTTTCTCCCATATATTTTATTAAGCTGCAAATATTGTGCCATCTGTAGCACTTGAGATATCATGATAAATATCTGAGATAAATCAATCTACCTAAAAAATATGCTCAAATTGTTTGAAAGATCCCGTAATTATGCCTTACGGGGGCGAGACAGTCCTTCCTCAAACTTTCTGTCATTAACTCCAGGCCCAAATTCAGCTTAAAATGATTTACTCTGGCTTAATCTAGCAATGCAGACCAAGATGACTTGAATGGATCTGACCTGCTACATTGTATAGACAAATCCTCATGTCACAGATGTGTAACAAAAATTGTTGAATTGTGCTGAAATTATGGTATTAGGGTTGAAAAATAAAACAAGGAAAATCCCTGAAAATCAGGGAAAAGAAGCTGGCACGCCTGGCAGGAATCGAACCTGCGGCCTACGGATCCGGAGTCCGTCGCTCTATTTCAAAACAAACCTCTCCCCGTGTCACTGTGGTGTAACAGAAAATGCTTATAATCGCCGAAGCTTGGCTACAGTTGCGATGGTTGAAAGTACGATTCCCCCAGAGGAAAACTGGCACGCCTGGCCAGACTCGAACTGGCGACACACGGATTAGGAATCCGTTGCTCTATTGTAGATTAGACCTATCCCCGTGTAACGGATATGTAACAGATTTTGCTAAAAAACGCCCAATTACGGCTAACGGTGCTTAAATACCAAAGTCAAAGGAAAAGGCAATTCCCCCAGAGAAACAGGGGGATTATCTGGTGGGCGGTACTGGATTCGAACCAGTGACACCCGGCTTGTAAG
>Ga0114922_10002577_pt1 | contig 16980 bp, 9 predicted proteins | sample AartaG_FD_100975 | JGI IMG/M metagenome (GOLD analysis project Ga0114922, IMG submission 100975) | Deep subsurface microbial communities from Aarhus Bay to uncover new lineages of life (NeLLi) - Aarhus_00045 metaG | ecosystem: Environmental > Aquatic > Marine > Oceanic > Sediment | place: Aarhus...
ATCAGTCATGACAGGATTCAACAGGGAATGATCGATCATTTTCGCGATCTGTTCGTAAGTGTAATCCATAACTCAAACCGCCTCCTTTACATAGAGGACAAAACGCAAATGATAGCAAATTCCACGAATTCAACTCAACCACTTCAACCACTTTAGTCACTTTAGCTCATTTTAGCTCACTTTAGTCACTTCATCTCGCTTTCTCCCCTGCGGATTATATACTAATTCTCTTCTTCAGTCAAACAATTTGAGTTGATCCATAAAGCAAAGTGTGTTAATATCTGCGTGTAGAAGTCTGAGAACGGCATGGAAAAAGTAAACTCAAAGATCGATTTTGAGGATCTTGGACGCGTCTTGCAGCGTTCGGTGGCATTTGCAGTAAGGAGGAGGCCTATGTTTGGAAGAGCAGTAACTGCGGGAATTGGGATTCTAATATTGTCATGTGCTCTTGCCCTTATCCCGGTGGCGTCAGTCTGGCCAGATAGTGAAAACGTTATGCTGGTGGGAATGGAACCGTTCTTTGGGGAAGTTAATGACGTCTGTGTAGTCGATGGCTATGCTTACGTGTGTGCCGAGGGTGCTCTAGTCATTCTGGACGTGAGAGAACCATCAAATCCTGCTAGGCTTGGGGTGATCGATATCAGAGGTCACGAAGTGCACGTATCCGGTGGTTATGCCTATATAGTCCGCAGTGGAGATGACCTTCGGATAGTTGACGTGTCTGATCCGGAGATGCCCAGAGAGGTGGGAGTTTACACAACTCCAGTCTCCGGGAGATTGGTCGGGATCGATGCGTTCGACGATTACGTCTGTATCGCTGATGAACACAGCGGTCTCCGTATACTGGATATATCCGACCCGACGAACCCAAGAGAGGTGGGATTCTGCAGCCTTCAAAGAGCGAGTAGCGTGCACATATCTGGACATTATGCTTACATTGCCGCTTTCGATCATGGTCTGCATATAGTAGATATATCCGATCCGAGTAATCCTGAGGAACTGAGCTTTTGCGATACTCAAGGCGATGCCTGGGATGTCCATGTTTCGGGGAGTCATGCCTACGTTGCTGAGGGGCGGCGAGGCCTCGAGGTATTTGACGTATCTGATCCGGAGAAGCCTGTGGCGGCCGGGTTATGCTGCAATGCCGGTAATTCATACGTATTTGGAGTCAAAGCTTCTGGTAACTATGCCTATATTGCTCACGAAGATATTGGATTGGTGGTGGTTGATGTATCTGATCCAGCCAGTCCTGAACGAATAGGTGCCGCTTCCCTCATGGGACGAGCAGTGGGTGTTGACGTGTCTGGTAGTTATGCTTATGTGGCCAGCAAACGGGGTGGTTTCTGGGTGATAGATATATCCGACCCAGGTGTACCCAAGAAGAAAAGGCAGTATGATGCTACTCCCGAACTCGCGCTAGGAGTGCATGTATCTGGTGATTACGCTTACGTTGCCTGCAATAACGGTCTTTTGACGGTGGATGTATCTGACCCTTTGGGACCCAAGAAGAAGGACTTCCAGTATTACCAGGGGGGAAGCGATGTCCACGTATCTGATGGCTACGCTTACGTTGCTGGTGGTGGTAAGGCCGGCCTTCGGATACTCGATGTGTCCGATCCCATGAATCCCCAAAGGGTGGGGTATTGTGATACTGGCTCGGCATTGGGAGTCCATGTGATTGGAAATTACGCCTACGTCGCCGGTTCTGGTGGAGGTCTCCGAGTAATTGATGTGTCCGATCCCACAGATCCCAAGGAGGTCGGTTCCTCCAGCGGGATGGCAAGTGGAGTTCGCGTGTCTAATGGTTACGCTTATATTGCTGACGGTCGGGAGGGCCTCCGGGTGATCGATGTGTCCGATCCCGCGAATCCTCAGGAGGTGGGGCTTTACAATACTCCCGATGGAGCAAATGGAGTCTATGCAACTGGTGGGTATGCTTATATTACTGACCGACAAGGTGGGTTATGGGTAATCGACGTATCGGATCCAAGCGAACCTAAAGAGGTGGGAGTTTGGGATAGCAACCTTGTCATACTGGAGAAAGTATACGTATCTGATAACTATGCTTATGTTTCTGCCTGGCACGATGGCCTTCGAGTAGTTGATGTGTCTGACCCGAAGAGCCCTACTGAAGTAGGATTTTATGATGGCGATTCGGGTGCGTATGATGGAATTTGTGTATCTGATGGCTACGTTTATGTGGCTGGTTGGAGCGGCTTGTATATCCTGTGGTATGAAGGGAGTGACGTGGACACCGGACCTGCAATGATAAGTATAGCAGCAGAGCAATCGGTTGCCAGGGAGCATGATTTGCCCGTCACAGTCAATATAGATAATGTGACTGAACTGGCTGGTTTCCAGTTTGACATAGTCTTCGACTCAACTGTGTTAGAAGCAACTCAAGTGGAGGAAGGAGCGTTCCTCTCAGATAGCGGCAGCACCTACTGGTTAGAGTCCAACATTGATAACACCTCAGGGGCAATCACCGGAATTGGATGTGCTAAGACTGGCAAAGGCGCTGTAGATGGTAGTGGTGCTCTCGCAACTATCACATTCAAAGCTATCGGTGCAGGTGAAAGCCACATAAGGTTACAGAATATCACATTATCCGATTCCAATGGTGAAGTTATATCTGCCATGGTGATAGATGCTAGTGTGACTGTGGCGGAGTTCCCATCCTGGGACGTCAACAAGGACGGCATAGTTAATATAGTCGATATAGTCCTGGTGGGCCAGACGCTCGGGGAAAGTATAACGACACCATCAGAACCTAACCCTGACGTCAATGACGATGGATTGGTGAATATACAGGACGTAGTCCTTGTAGGTCAACACTTCGGAGAAACCTACCTACCAGCAGCTCCTCCTGAAGATCTATGGACTGTCGATCCTCAGTACTTACCCATACTTGCTATAATATACGACATTATGGAGAGGAAGCCAGGCTCTGCCCCCAACTTCCTTGCTACCAAGGAACTCATATACAGACTCATCCAGGATGTCAGAATCAGTAAGACCGAAATGCTGCAGAATTACCCTAATCCATTCAACCCCGAAACCTGGATTCCATATCAGTTAGCACAGGATTCACAGGTGACCATTACTATCTATAGCGCCACTGGTCAACTGGTAAAGACTATGGATTTAGGAATTAAGAAAGCCGGGGCATACGTGACTAGAGACGCTGCTGCTCACTGGGATGGCAGGTGTGATAGTGGTGGATTTGTAGCCAGTGGAATATATTACTATAGCATACAGGCAGGCGAATACATGGTGACAAAGAAGATGATAGTAGCTCGGTAAGAGCCCAGGGGGAATCCATGCGCCTGCTTCCAACAATGCACGTCCGAAAGAGCATATTGCGATCCTGAAGGAGCAAAATCACATGAAAATCACCAAACTGGAAACGATCTGCCTGTCCCGTCCTCACGAACCGGAGCGCCAATGGTTTACCGCTTCATATCGCACCATCAAAGCGGATTGCGCTATCGTTGTGATCCACACAGATGGTGGTATGCAGGGCATAGGCGAAGCCAGCGCCTATGGCGGGCCCCTAATGATCCGCGACTGGGTGGACTGGTTAGCCCAGGAGATGATCGGCAAAGATCCGCAAGATCCACGCATTGTCCACCATCCCAACGGTCTCTCTAACTCCTATGACGCTGCCGTCGCGGGTATCGACTGCGCTCTCTGGGACCTAAAGGGCAAGATTGCCGGGAAACGGGTGAGCGAACTTCTAACCGACAGGCCTTTGGAGCGCGTGCGCCTTTATGCATCCAGCGGCTGCCGCTACGATTGGCGTCACAATCCCGAACAGTTGATCGAGGAAGCTCTGGAGTATATCCATACGGGATACACGGCTATGAAGTTCCGCCTGGGAACCGAGTGGTCGTGGGATGGGGTGACAGTGGATCGCTTCCTGGGACTGGTTCGCGACTTAGCCCAAACCGTGGCCGGCCGCATGGAACTGATGCTGGACGGCAACTGCCGCCTGAATGAAGAGCAGTCTATGACTATTGCGAGAGACCTGGACCGATTAGGCTTCGCCTGGTTCGAGGAGCCAATACCAGGGAACCAGATAGATGGCTACGCGAGGCTTTGCGCTGCCGTGGATATGCCTGTCACCGGCGGAGAAAGCCTGACTACGCTGGAAAAATTCAGACCGCATCTGGAGAAAAAGGCTTACGACGTCACACAGCAGGACGCGGGCATCTGCGGCATTTCAGAAGCTATGCGCATCGCTGAAGTCACACATCGCTATGGCGTCGATGTCTGCCCGCACAGTTGGCACAACGGTCTGATGGCAATGGCCAATGCTCACCTGGTGGCAGCGCTGCCGAATCCACACGTTCTGGAATTGTGTATGATCCAGGGCCCGCTCCAGTGGGACATCCTGGCCGAGAAACCAGTTGTTGAGGATGGCTGGCTGGTATTCCCGGACAAACCGGGGTTCGGTGTAGAGCTGGCTGAGGATCTGGAAGAACGCTTCCCATATATAGAAGGGCACTATGCCATCCGGGTGACACGGTGATGGAATAGCAGTCAGGGGGCTTGATAAAATGGAGAAATTTGCTCCGCTTAATCTCTCAAAAGATGAGCTTACTGAATATACGCGCGAATGGAAAGGAGAAAGATTCCCCGATGGTCGTCCGAAGGTGCCGGATGAAATCCTGGAGCGTATGAGTCGTGTGACCATAACTCAGGCATGGGGTGTTCTGAGCAATGCTGGGTACAGATGGCAGTATGAAGGGAACTGGCAATGCACACAGCCCGGCCAGGTGCTTGTTGGCAGAGCACTTACTGCTGTCTATATGCCCAGGCGTCCTGATATGAGAAAGCTCATGGAGGAAAAAGGAGCCAGATGCGGATGTATCGGTGACCAGATCTCGTGGCCCATCGACATGCTGGTCAAGGGCGATGTATACGTTGCTGACGTCTATGGCAAAATCGAAGAAGGGCCGATAATGGGTGATAATCTTTCAACGGCTGTCTATGCGAATTCCGGGAACGGCGTAGTTCATGACGCCGCTGTGCGCGATCTGGAAGGAATACAGCAATTGTCCGGGTTTGTTAGCTTTGTCCGCGGCTGGCATCCATCGTATGCGTCACCGACCATCATGCTTATGGGTGTGAATACTCCCATACGTATTGGACATGCAACGGTCATGCCGGGGGACGTTGTTCTGGGGAAGAAGAACGGAGTTATCTTCGTTCCTCCGCATCTTGCCGAGAAGGTTGTAAAAACTTCCGAACTTATATGCCTCAGAGACGAATTTGGCAAAAGCCGCCTTAGAGAAGGCAGATATACTCCAGGACAGATAGACGCTCGCTGGACTGACGAGATCGAGAAGGACTTCTCCCGCTGGCTCGAAGACCATATAGACGATCTGCCAGTGCCAAAGGAAGCGATTCAGGAGTTGCTGAAAGAACGCACCTGGTAATGTTGCAACATTGCCCGGCCAAAAAACTAGCTGGCTAACCACTCGCCAGTGCTCTTGAGGACAGCCAGCTTCATATCCAGATTCTGCCTGCGCACCGGGATCATATCAACCACGTCAAATCCGCATCTGCTCATAACTCTCTCCAGACTGACGGCGCATGGTGGCGCTCCTCCGCCTCCACCGCCCGCGACGCAGATGCCAATAGCCTTTTTGCCGTTGATCCCATCTCTGCCGGACTCGTTCATGCAGGTTCGGCGCAGACGGTCGAGGAAAGCCCGAATGCTTTCGCTGAGGTCGCTGAAATAGACTGGTGTGGCAAAGATCACCGCGTCAGCACCTTTTATCTTTTCGACCAGAGAGGCAAAATCGTCCTCGATCACGCACTTGCCTTCTGTCCTACATATCCCCCAGCCGCTATCTTCGCACTGGCGGCATCGCTCTATACTCATCTTAGGCAGGAAAAACTCCTCGTACTGGCCTCCCTTACCTGCTATACCCTCAAGTAACCCCCTGGCTGCTCTTGCAGTCTGGCCTTCTGGATTCCTGCTTCCCAGTATCATCAAAGCTTTCATTAGCTACCTCCTTCAATTATTGATATTCCACGAACAGTCTTCATCCGCCTTTATCCAGTGGCCGCACCCGGGGTACATAATTCCCAGATTGCCTGGCCCTCCTGGCACGTATACAGACCAGCCAGTGATGGGGCTGTACTCCCAGACTGAGTTAATGAAACTTTCAACGCTCTGCATGGCTTCTTCCGCGCTTTTTTGCTCGCGGGAATTATATCCCACCAGATTCCACTTTCCTTCGTACAATGGAATGGCTATTGGATCTGGTTCCGTTCCTTGAACCATCAAAACTCCCGATCGGTACATCTTGATCCAGTACCCTCTGCCTGACTCGATCCTGTCCAGAGTGCTGGATGCTCCTGGTGAGTATGCAGACCAGCCCGTATCCGGATGGAATGCCAAAACTGAGTCATACATGCCCTCGATGGAAGATAATACGACACCAGGATCGGGATTTGTCGGATCTACAGGTATTGAGATAAGGTTCCAGTCTGGTTCCAGCACAATAACAACGTCACCGGGCTCGACACCATTTCCCTGCAACGGGATCTCCAGGGGATTTTTGCCATCCACGTTGTTCTCCAGGCTTAGCACAGCAGATTTGGCTCCCAATGATGTGGGTGTGAACAATACCACGATCAACCTCTCTTCGCCAGGAGCAAGGCTGAAGCTGCCTCCGCCTTCTACAATGGAGAAGTCGCTGCCGTTTGTAAGATCAGTGGCGGCGACCTCAAGCATTCCAGTGCCCGGGTTAAACACAGCAAAACCCTGACCCAACTGGAACCCAACTGGTACAGAACCGTAATCCCAGGATGCAGGCTCTACCACAATATCCGGGACGGATCCCAGTATCCCAAATCCCTCCAGTGGGATCTCCAGAGGATTGCTTTCAGGAGTATTATTCACGAGTATAAGAGTGGCTGACCTGGCGCCTTCAGATTCAGGCGAGAATCGCACCACTATCTCCCCCATTCCGCCGGGCTCCAGAGCAAACGGCGTTGCTCCCACGTCAATGAAGAACTCCTCATCACCTTCAATGCCGATCTCTGTAACCTCAAGAATTCCCGCACCGGTATTGAACACGAAAAACTCTTTGCTCCGATGAGTGCCAACCGGAACTTCCCCATAATCCCATTCTCCAGGCCCTACCTCAATAGCCGATGGCGGGGGAGCAATGCCGAATCCTGCTAACTCCATGTTGAGCGGACTCTTGCCCGGCGCATTGCTGAGAAAGATCAGCTCTGAGGACTTAACCCCACCCGATGTGGGTGTGAAACCCACCATGAGTTCGCGTTGCCCACCGGGAGGCAGTTCAAATCCCTCTTTACCCTCCCCAATGTAGAAATCGCTATCATTGGTCAAACCTATCTCTGTAACTTCCAGCACATCGCTCCCGAAATTGGATATTGTGAACCCTCTGGACGACTCCTCTCCCACCGGGACTTCCCCAAAATCCCATCCGAAGGGATCTACCAATATATCCGGTTCAGGCTCTGAAACACCAGTTCCGCTAACCTGACGCTGTAAAGGGCTATTCCAGGTGACATTGCTATCAATGACAAGTAGATCGGACACATAGCCTGGTGATGTGGGAGCGAAAACTATTAAAATTTGATGCTCATTTCCTGGAGCCAGAGTAAAAGGCTCCCATCCATCGCAGATATGAAACTCAGTATCATCTACCAGGTTAATAGCATATACTTCCAGAGTAGCGTTGCCTGGATTGAATACTGTAAAGGGTCTGACAGATTGAAGACCAAAGCCTAATTCTCCATAGTCCCACGCCTCAGGCTCCACCGTAATACCTGGCGCCGATGTACTGATCCCGGTTCCCTGAAGTTCCACTATCAGAGGACTGCTCCCGTCTACGTTGCTGGTGATGCTGAGGCCAGTGGATCTGGTGCCATCTGATGAAGGGGTGAATCTCACCAGGATTTCCCACATTCCCCCGGGAGGCAGGGAGAAAGGCCCCTGGCCGTCCCCAATCTGAAAATCAGGATGGCCGGCCAGGTCGGTGGTATAGACTTCCAGCAAGCCGCTTCCTGTGTTAAACACAGCAAAGAAGTAATCTGAATGAAGGCCGATCTCTACATCGCCATAATTCCACGACATAGGGCTAACCTCAATATTCGGAGTTGCGACAGTAACTCCCAGGCCATCCAACCCCACTTCTACCGGGGTACCGGTCGCATCATTGGGCAGGTTGAGAATTGCAGTTCTGGCAGAGGCAGAAGCCGGGGTAAAGCGCACCAGTATCTCCCTCATTTCCCCCGGGTTCAGGCTGACAATCCCGCCACCCGCCTCTATAGAAAAATCGCTGTGACCTGAGATACTCGGGGCGCTTACATTTAGCGTTCCGCTGCCGGGGTTGGACACTATGAATATCTTGTCTGCGTGACTTCCAAGGACAACTTCGCCGTAGTCCCATGACGTGGGACTGACCTCTATGTCCGGCTCCGGTGTTGGTACCCCGTTTCCCTGTAGTGACGCGCTTAGTGGACTACCGCCAGCAACGTTATTGATGAGTTCAAGTGTCGAGGTTTTTGCTCCCGCTAGAGCAGGCTCGAACCTTATAACGATGTTCTGTGTGTTTCCAGGTTCCAGAGTGAAGCTAGTCACACCATTTTGAATGGAGAAATCGGTTTCGTTCGTCAGACTTACCGACGTGACGTCCAGCGTTCCACTTCCTGTATTGGTCACAACGAATGTTTTGTCCGAGTGGCTGTCAACTGCCACACTATCGTAGATCCAGGATGCAGGATTTATTGATATACCCGGCAGTCCAGAAAGCGGGCTTTCATAAGCGCCTATGTCAGGATTGGAGCCTGTTGGGTTGGGGCGCGGGTTGTCTTCCATGTCCGTATTGGGAGTTCCGGTTAACATGGCTCCAGCGCCGGTACATGGGCTGCCCAGGGAAAGATGGTAGTTGCCGCCTAACTCGCTAACGAACGCAGGATCGGCATCAATGTTGGAGAAGAACCAGGCCATTGAGCCGTTGTTGTTCATATCGATCCCGTTAAGCATGCCACCCTTAACGTCAGAGTTTGCAATACTAATAAAGCTGGGAAGTCCAGAACCGTCAAAATATATCTCCGGTGAGCCATTATTCCACAGTATAGTGTTCTTCACCGTTACTGACGACCCGGTGCAATATATGCCGCTGCCACCCAAGTTGACCGAGTTCCCTGCTATCGTGTTGCTTATTATGGTAGGTGATGAAGAAGCCCCACAGTAGATAGTCCCGCCCTCATTTAATGAGTTATCGGAATTTCCCACGATCAGGTTATTGGTTATATCCGGTGAGGCTTGAACACAGACGATGGTGGATCCACCATGCGCAGCGCATGAGTTTCCCTTGATGACGTTACTGTCTATATCTGGATTGGAGCTATCACACTGGATTGCCCCAGCAGCCTGAATAGCCGAGTTGTCCTGGATGGTGTTGCCTTTTATCTCAGGAGCGGAATTACTATAGCAGAAGATACCGGCTCCGTGATCAGCTCCATTATTTATGATGCTGTTGCCTGTAATATCGGGGGAAGATTTGAGGCAGTAAACGCCTCCTCCTTTCTTGGTGGCCGTATTGTCTTCAATAGTGTTTCCACTTATGAGTGGTGATGAACTACTACAATATATGCCGGCCCCATTCACAGCAGCCGTACTTCCCTTGATTGTGTTGTTAGTGATGTCTGGAGTGGAGCCTTTATAGCACCAGATGCCGCCGCCGTTGTTATTGGCCGTATTGCCGTCGAGATCGTTCTGATTTATAACCAGGCCTGTAGATGCGTAGCAGTTAATCCCTGCCCCATCACCGCCCGTATTTGAATGGATGAAGTTGCCTTCTATCAGCAGAGATGCGCTGGTGCATTCAGTAATATCAATTCCCCCGCCTCCGTTGCCTCCCGTATTATTATATATAGTGTTTTCAGTGATCTTCGGACCGGATTTGTAGCAGTATATACCTCCACCCCAGGTAGCATCAACGTTATTATTGATGGCATTTTTAGCTATTATTGGGAAGGCGCCATTGACGCAAGCAATTCCACTACCTTGCCAATCCCCTGAGTTCTCTGAAACGTTATTCTCCTGTATAGTAGGCGATGAGGCGTCGCAGTATACTCCACCGCCATTATAGACAGCAGTATTCCACATAATAACGTTGAAAGTCGTGGAACCACCGGATCCAGCGATGTAATAAACGCCTCCTCCTTCCTCTGCATCATTATGACTAATGTCGTTAGTCTTTATGGTGGGAGAAGCGTTGGAGCAGTAGATTCCTCCTCCCGAATCGGCAGCATTATACCTTATTTTATTATCCACAATCTCTGGATTCGAGCCGTTTAGACATGATATTCCACCTCCTATTACAGCTTCATTGTGTTCGATGATGCAGTTCTTTATTGTTGGGGACGAGGCGTTCTTACAGTGAATGGCCCCACCCAGGTCATGGGCCCCGTTCCGTATAGTAAAACCATCTACCTCACAATCCGAAATTTCGCCGCTGTGGAAGAAGAACCCACGAACGTACATAGTCGTTCCACAGTCGATAATGCAGTTTTCTGCAGTTGTCAGTGACCTGACGGTGATGACTTTGCCGCCGAAGTCCAAATTAACGTTGCCCGTCCCTGTGTATGTTCCATTCCGCACTATCACGGTGTCCCGGCCGGATGCTGCGTCTATCCCATCCTGTATGTATTGATAGGGATCACTCTCTGTTCCGAGCCAGGGGGCGGACGTATTGTCATCATCCACGTGTATGTTTGCTGCCTGTGTAAAACCAGCCACCAATAGCGCGACCAAACATACTATACCAATTATAGTTATCCTCATTCAAACAACCCCTTCCCAAACTAAAGGCACTGTAAAAAATTTCACCACAGAGACACGGAGAACACAGAGAAGACAAGGAGAAAGAAGATTTTATGTTTCCCTCCCCTTTTTCGCTCTGTGCTTCTCTGTGTCCTCTGTGTCTTCATTGTGTTATATACCATGCTCAGAATCTCGTTCCCATATCCGACTCGTACTTCCGTCCCTCCGGATCCTCTTCTGGCAGGCCCACGTGCTCCCAGAAGTTGGTGCCTGCGAAAGGTTCGCGTCGTATATCTGGCACTGTCAGGGGTTGGCCGCCCAGTTCGGCTGACCTGGCAGCGATGATCCCCGGCAGCGTGATATCGCTCATCCGATACACGTCGATAGGTACATTCTTCCCTTCCAGGATCGCCTTCGTGAAATAGTAGGCTGTCTTAATATCCGTGCCGCCATGGCCTGATGTCTTGTCAGCATCTCGCGCAGCGGTTCCGATGTCCACGCGCTCCCAGCCATCCCTTTCAGAGCGGTCATGGCCGAACCGTCGGCAGAATCCCTCGTGGCTGTACCATTCCGCACTTCCAAGCGTGCCGAACAGCCTGTAGTTGTGAGCGCCGGGCCGGCGGGTGTTCAGGGTGACCAGAATTCTCACAAGGCTTCCTTTGGCAGTCTGAAACAGCCCAATTTGTCCATCAGATCGCAGCGGGGCGTTAACCTGCCACCAGGGGCCCTCCTTGCAGGTTACCGATACCACCCTGTCGTCCAGCACGTTGAGCAGCGGCCCCAGGTCGTGCGTCAGGTATTGGATAGGCGGCTGATCAGCGCGCCAGGTTGGGATGCCGTCGCTTCTGCCCTCAGCCCGGGCTTGCGAGGGAGAGAATCTTGAGCCGTCCGGAGCTTCCAGGGTGGCTGGCAGGTAGTGAAGATACTCGCCATCTGCAATTGAGATTGAGCCAAGGTGGCCTTCCAGTATCCACTTGTGCCAGTAGCGGAGAAAATCCATAAAGCACGAATTCTCTGCCAGCATATATTGCTTTCCCGTTCTTTCAGCCGTTGAGACTATGTGGACTATCTCCTCCTGTGTAAAAGCGCCGGGCACCTCTGACATGACGTGGCATCCCGCCTCCATTGCCTGTATAGAATGCGCAGCCTGCCAGCGGCCGTTGGTGGCGATGGCAACAGCATCGGGTTTCAATTCCAGCAATTCCTCAAATTCTTCAACCACCTTCACCGGCCGATCTCCGATGACCTGCTTTGCCCGTTCGCGAGGTGGTTCAGCACGATCGGCGCAGGCTATAACCTCAGCCTGTTCCACGTTCAGGAAATTGCGCAAGTGCGTCATTCCGCGCCGCAGGCCCAGGACTCCGACTTTCAGTTTCTCTCCGCTATGATTCATAGGTTCAATCCTTTCTCACAGTAGTAGGTTGGGTTAGATTAACAAGATCCAGGTTGCTTGCTACAGATCTGTAGTCTACCAGATTGCGTACGGGTTGCTGAATACCTTAACCCAACTCCTAATTTAACATTGTCAAGTTAGTCAACGCAGCCATAACAAGGCATAGTATACCTCCCGGCAGTTTAACTGTCAATATGTTTCCTTTATAACCTCTGAAAATCTGTTGATCTCTCTTTCTGCCTTTGATATAATAAGCAGAAGTCTGACATCCGCTTTCATCAAATCTGAAATTCAGGACTCACTGGGGAACTTAAATGGGAAAAGTAAGTGTGATAGGATCTGGCAACGTGGGCGCAACCACGGCGCTAATGGTAGCCGAACGAGAGCTAGCCGACGTAGTTCTGGTAGATATAATCGAGGGCGCGCCTCAGGGCAAAGGACTGGATATGGCGGAGGCCGCTCCTATATGCCGATTTGACGCCAAAGTTAAAGGGACAAATGATTACTCCGAGATCAGTGGCTCTGATGTAGTTGTGGTCACCGCTGGATTTCCACGGAAGCCCGGTATGTCACGGCTTGACCTGCTGCAGAAGAACGCCGCTGTAATAGGGGAAGTATCCTCTGAGATCGCGAAGCACGCTCCTGCCGCTGTGGTGATCATGGTGACCAACCCTGTAGACGTTATGACTTACCATGCGTGGAAAGTCACGAAGTTTCCCAACAAGAGGGTAATAGGGCAGGCAGGAGTGCTGGATTCGGCCAGATTCGCGGCTTTCATAGCTATGGAGCTTGGGCTATCTGTGGAAGACATCTCCGCCATGGTGCTGGGTGGACATGGTGATGAAATGGTCCCGCTGCCCAGATACACTACAGTTTCGGGCATACCAGTCACGGAGCTTCTGTCTGATGAAACTATACAAAGGCTCATCCAACGGACGAGAAAAGGTGGTTCGGAGATAGTAGGGCTTCTGAAGACTTCCAGCGCGTTTTACGCGCCGGCGGCGGCTGTAGCGCAGATGATAGAAGCTATATTAAAGGACAAAAAGCGTATACTCCCATGTTCTGCCCATCTCAGCGGAGAATACGGCATAGAGGATGTATACATAGGTGTGCCAGTCAAACTGGGAATCAAAGGTATAGAGCAAATAGTTGAGCTGAAATTAACCCAGCCTGAACTTGCCGCCCTTCAGAACTCCGCTAAGGTCTACAGTGAAGGGATAGCCAGCTTGCAGGGAGGCGATGTGGCAGGATAGCAGACTTGTTTGTATGTCTAACTTAACTTGACTTTGTCACATTAGAATCGTGACCCAGTTGTAGAGCCAGTTGTAGCCCAACTTTCTAAGTTGGCCAATAGAGATGATACTTGTCTCAAACCAAGATAGAATCTTGGGCTACAAGGAAATGTGACAAAATCAAGTCAAACACGCTGTTCCGGGGATCAAAAACATTATGGAAGACGTAAGCGGAAAGATAATCAAGCAGATAACAACCGAGCTATCGCTAAAAGAGCATCAGGTAGCCAGTACTGTTGGGCTGCTGCAATCAGAGAATACTGTCCCATTCATAGCCAGATACAGAAAAGAAGTCACTGGCTCTCTGGATGAGACCCAAATATACGAGATACAGAAGCAGCTCTCCTACTACTCTGAACTGGAGGACCGGAAGGAAACGATCCTCAAAACCATTGACTCTCAGGGGAAGCTCACGGACGAGTTAAGGGAGCAGATAGAGAACTGCCTGAATAAGAAGGATCTGGAGGACATCTATCTGCCCTATAAACCCAAACGCAGGACTAAGGCTTCCGTGGCTATTGAGGCCGGCCTGGAGCCTTTGGCCAGGCTGATGCTCCTGCGACAGGACATAACTTCTGGATCCGTGGAAGATTATGCCGTCAAGTACCTGAACCCGGAGAAAGGCATAAACACCCCGCAGGAAGCCTGTCAGGGGGCGGAGAACATAATCGCTTCGTGGATTTCCGAAAGCGCAGATGTGAGGAAGATGGTGCGGCGTATATCTTTCCGCATGGGTGCAATTGTCACTAAGGTTAAGGCGGAATATGCGGATAAGCGCACCAAATATGAAATGTATTATGACCGCTCAGAACCGGTGAAGTCTATTCCACCGCACCGTGTATTGGCCATAAATCGGGCTGAACGGGAAGGGATCATAACAGTATCTATTGAAACACTTAGCGATCAGGTACTGGAGATGATCCGTAGACGTTATATCCGTAATCCTGAAAGTATCTTTCAGCCCCATATAGCGGCAGCAGTCACTGACGGTTACAGGAATTACGTATTCCCATCCATAGAAAATGAGATCCGCAGCGAGCTTACCGAGCAAGCGGACGAAGCGTCCATAAAAGTCTTCGCAGAAAACCTGAGGGAACTTCTGCTGCAACCCCCGGCTGGAGACAAGGTCATTATGGGCGTCGATCCGGGCTTCCGCACAGGATCAAAAGTCACGGTGATCGATAAGACTGGCAAGCACCTTGCACATGCAGTGATCTATCCCGTTGAGCCTTTGAATAAGGTGGAAGAATCAGATAAGATTCTGGAATCTCTGTGTGAAAACTTCGGAGTTGAGATCATAGCTATAGGAAACGGCACCGGCTCCAGGGAGATAGATTCTTACCTGAGAGGGATGCTCGAAAGATACCAACGGAGCACAAAGCGCATCGTGGTCAGTGAGTCTGGCGCATCGGTATACTCCGCGTCAGACATCGCGCGGGATGAGCTTCCCGACCTGGACGTGAGTATACGCGGCGCTGTCAGCATCGCACGCAGAGTTCAGGACCCGTTGGCTGAACTGGTGAAGATCGACCCGAAATCCATAGGTGTAGGTCAGTATCAGCACGATGTGGATCAGAGACTGCTCTCCCAAACGCTGGACAATACTGTGGAATCGGTGGTCAATTTCGTGGGGGTGGATCTGAACACCGCATCTTACTCACTCTCAAAGTATGTTGCAGGCATTGGGCCCGCGCTGGCCAAAAATATTGTGGAATATCGAAATGAACATGGCAGGTTCCAGGGCATCAACGAGTTAATGAATGTGCCGCGCCTGGGAGAGAAAGCGTTTCAGCAATCGGCCGGGTTCCTGAGGATCCGCGACGGCGAGAACCCGCTGGATAACTCGGCAGTTCATCCTGAGTCCTACGGCTTCGTAGAGCAACTGTGCAGGAGCAAAAGCATCTCTCTGGAGGAGCTAATCGGCAACGAAGATCAGATCAAAACGTTCAATCCTGAAGAGCTGGCCACAGACGAAATAGGTGTTCCCACGATCCTGGATATTCTGGACGAACTCACAAAGCCCGGGCGCGATCCACGCGTGGAGTATAAAGACGTAGGCTTCAACCCCGATGTGACGGAAATGGAGCATCTCACCGAGGGCATGGTGCTTAATGGAGCCATAACAAACGTGACGCATTTCGGTGCCTTCGTGGACATCGGCGTGCATCAGGACGGGCTTGTCCACATCTCTGAGATAGCGAACAAGTTTATCCGCGACCCTTCATCAGTTTGCAGGGTCGGCGATCACGTCCGGGTCAAAGTGCTAGCCATTGATCTGGAGCGCAAGCGCATCGCTCTCAGCATGAAGCAGGTTGCGGGAAAATGAGGGAAATCCAGACTTCTGAAATTGTAGATCGTGTAGCGCAAATGTGCCAGGAAGCCAATTTCGACCTGGGTGAGGACGTCCTGCAAGCCCTCAATGAAGCGATGGAGAGAGAGACGTCCTCTCTTGCCAGGCATGTCCTCCAGCAGATATGGGAAAACGCTTACCTGGCCGGCAAAGAGCGCGTTCCATTATGTCAGGACTGCGGCGTCGCTGTCTTCTTTGTGGAAGTGGGCCAGGATGTGCACATAGCTGGTGGAAACATCACTGATGCCATAAACGAAGGCGTTAGAAAAGGCTACGAACAGGGATACTTGCGAAAATCCATGGTCGCAAGCCCGTTGAAGCGGATCAATACAGGAGATAACACCCCCGCCATAATACATTTCGACATTGTCCCCGGAGACAAACTCAGGATAATCTTCACCCCAAAAGGCGCCGGCAGCGAGAATATGAGCGCGCTCAAGATGCTGAAACCTGCCGATGGTGTAGAAGGCATTACGCAATTCGTCCTGGAAACTGTAAAGGAAGCAGGCCCGAACCCTTGCCCTCCCATCGTAGTGGGCGTGGGAATAGGAGGCAACTTCGAGAAGGCAGCCATCATAGCAAAAAAAGCCCTGTTGCGCCCTATCGGGCAAAACAATCCCGATGATGACGTAGCCGTACTGGAGCGCGAGCTTCTCCAGAAAATAAACTCCCTCGACATAGGCCCTGCCGGCTTTGGCGGCGCAACCACAGCCCTCGCAGTCAACGTCGAGACCTACCCCTGCCACATAGGCAGCCTCCCGGTAGCCGTGAACATAAACTGCCACGCGGCCAGGCACAAAGAGCTTGCAATCTAGCACTCAAAATATATTTTCCCTTTTTCCCTTCGACTGACACTTCATGTTCGCGTATATACCGGGTAGCCCAGGTTGGCACAAGCTGGGTGCGAAGCACAGGAAACCCGGATTAATATGTGTCACACCAGTGCCGGTTCGACACATTCAACTCCTGTTTCCGGTCCTTCGGACACAGCTAACTTCGTAATCTGTGCTACCCATCGTGTTCGCGTATATGCCGGGTAGCCCAGGTTGGCACAAGCTGGGTGCGAAGCACAGGAAACCCGGAGTAATATGTGTCACACCAGTGCCGGTTCGACACATTCAACTCC
>Ga0114922_10002578_pt1 | contig 16977 bp, 15 predicted proteins | sample AartaG_FD_100975 | JGI IMG/M metagenome (GOLD analysis project Ga0114922, IMG submission 100975) | Deep subsurface microbial communities from Aarhus Bay to uncover new lineages of life (NeLLi) - Aarhus_00045 metaG | ecosystem: Environmental > Aquatic > Marine > Oceanic > Sediment | place...
GTAGCTCAAGATCAAGTAGTTCAAGATCAAGTAGTTCAAGCTCAAGATCAAGTAGTTCATTAAGCTCAAGTAGTTCTAGTCTATCAAGCTCCAGCTTAAGCAGTTCAAGTTCAACAGCGGGTGATATTGTTTTTAATGGATTAGGTTTCAATTATGGAGCGGGCGATGCAGATTGGTTCGTTCAAACGTCTACATATCATTCAGCCCCCAGCGCGTTACAAGGTGGTGATATCAATGATGATCAATCAACAAGACTTGACCTTGTTAATCCAGGAATATCAGGAACTTTAACATTTTATTGGAAAGTTTCCAGTGAAGAAGACTATGATTTTCTTCAATTTTATGTTAATGATATATTAAATGAAGAAATTTCAGGAGATATAGATTGGTTACAAAAAACAGTAAGTATATCACCTGGAGATACAATTTATTGGATATATATTAAGGATGAATCAGTATCAGAATTTTCGGATACTGGTTGGTTAGATACTTTTGATTTTCAACCAGATAGTTCATCGTCTTCAAGCACTTCTAGCTCAAGTATATCTTCGAGTTCTGCATCAGGAGTCTTGACATACTTTGATGATACATATTGGGGTGCAAGTAGGGGATCATGGACAGGATCAGGATGGTTAGCAAGTGATGGAAAAGATCCTGTTGGGGTAACTCTGGAAGCCGATCAAGGTAGTGGAGCATTTGATTGGGCCGTGGGTTTTAGGCCATCAGCGTTTAAAGTTTACTTTACTGGTCCTGCCACTGTAAATGTACTTTTATATGATACAGATGATAATGAAATAGCTAATGGATCAGGTGTGTCAAGTGGAGATACAATACCAATAACTTTTGCACCTTTTAATTTAGATATTCAGCAGTTATATATAAATTCGAGCACAATTACTGTGACTAATATAGAATTCCTTGGAGGTTCTTAGGAGAAAGACTCATCGAGTTCCAGTAGCTTATAATTTCAGTTATAAAATAGAGGAGAAAATAAATGGCAATAACATTTGGTCCAGTACCACCGGCAAATTGGTATTTCTATTTGAATAGTACTGCTGAAAGTACAAGACAAGTATATCCAGCGTCTTTTTTTACTGCGTATGGTAGTCCAATAAGAATAGAACTATATGCTAATCCCTCTGGCCCCGATTGGACACTTCTAAATATGTATATTGGTGAAAAAGCGGTTGGAGGCTCAGGTATTGACTTTGCCACAACTCCAACTCAAATAACTTTTGACGGGGGAAATCCTGGTACTCTTGTTAGTGCTGGTGTTAATAAATTTAGTGATCCGATCTCTTTTAATATTGAATCAGGTAAAGATTATGTCATATCATTTAAGGGAGTTGGCCCTTCGGTATTTTTCTCATATCCAGCAGGAGAACCTGGATATCTTTATGCTTTCAAAACTGGTGTCGATGAAAGCGCACTTCAAACTGTAACAGGATATACTGACTATGGAGGTTCGTTTTATTATTATAATATTAATACTATAGAAATTTACGGGGGTTCTGTTAGTAGTAGTAGTTCAAGTAGGTCGAGTTCTTCAAAAAGTTCAACTTCACAAAGTTCAAGTAGTTTTAGCTTAAGTAGTTCTAGCTCAAGCAGCTCAAGTTCCAGCTCATCACGTTCATCAAGCTCTAGTTCGAGTTTCAGTAGCAGTTCAAGTTCTAATATATTTACTATTGTCCCTAGACAATTAGGACCGGTTTTTGATTCAGAAGATTTGGATTTTCCGACATTTTTTGAAGATAGAGATTGTATAGATGCTGATGTAACTAGTCCTTCTGCTGGGCAGATGGTTGTTTTCTTTGCGGAAGGTAATTTTGGTGAAAGGAACTATATAACTAGAGTTCTTACTCCCCAAAGTGATGATTTATTTATTTATCCAGATGGTGCAATTGCTAATGGAACTTTATCTACTGATAGTAATGATAGTTACCAAACTGGTACTCAAAGTCAAGCTTATTATACCGGACTTACAACAGTAGATAGTGGTTATGGTAGTGGAAAAGATGTGGTTTGGTTACTTGGAATTCCAGGTGCTGGTAAACTTGGTATTATAGAGGCAAGCAATCTTAGTAATGAAAGATTGACTGAACAAATTATTGCTAGTTCACTTAGTACTGCTGATATTGTAACTTTATCAAATGGAAATTTTGTATTTGTTTATAATTCAGGTGGTTCTTATAGATTTCAAATAAGGACTCCTTCTAATGGTATTATAAAATCACAGACAACTATATTTACTCCTGCTTTTGCGAGAGATCCTATAATTACTAAAATTGCTCCATTGGTAGGTGGTAATTTTGCTACTGTTTTTGTAGAGCAAACTACAGATGAGTTAAAATATTTTGTATATGATTCTTCTGGTACATTGGTTAAATCCATATCTGATGTAGATCCAAGTATAAATATAGCAGTAGTAAATTATTCAAGAACTTTAGGAATTACAGAAACTTCAGATGGTGGTTTTGTAATATCTTGGGCGCAAATTGGTAATGGACTTAGAGTAAGTAAATTTAGTCCTTCTGGTGGTTATATTAGTGGACCAATTGAAATTGGAGCACAGGATGAATTTACCTATGTCTATTCTGAGATTTTGAGAATGGATACTCCACCAAATGTTAATAATTTATTAATTGTAGCTACTGATCCAGGTGATGCTACTCATAGTTTTGTTATAGATGAAGATTTAAATATAATCGAACCAAGACAGTATATTCCATATCCTCTTGGTGGTGATTCTATCCATATGGTTAGTTATCAAGATGGTAATTATGGTGTTGTAAGGAGAGGAAGTGTAGGTATTGGTGTTTTAGGGGAACCAGTAAGCTCAAGTTCTTCAAGCAGTTCTATCTCAAGCAGTAGCTCATCAAGTAGTTCAAGTTCTTCCAGTAGTTCATCGTCAAGTTCTTCCAGTAGTTCATTATCAAGTTCAAGCAGTAGTTTTAGCAGTAGTTCATCGCTTAGTTCATTTAATCCATATGCAGAAGATGTAACATTTGGAGAAAACTCTAATGCTGATATAAAAGGTGTAACTAAAGATACGTTTCTAGATGAAGAGATACCAGATACAACTCTAACAGGTAGCGCAACACTTGAATTTACTAGAAAGTCGCAAGTAGTAAAAAATCTTCTAATTAAATTTGATTTAAGTCATTTAAGTTTAATGAAGATTATATCTATTGATTCAGCAAGACTATACTTTAAGACAACTTCAACAGTTCCCGATGGAGTTATGATTGGAGCATATGGAGTTAATAAAGCGTGGGAATCTCAACATGTTACTTGGGAGTATGCAACAGATCCAAATAAATTTTGGGATACTGAAGGGTGTCATAACTGGAGAGAAGAAGCAGGTATTGGTGATCATAGATACTATGGTGACACGAAAACACCGACAGCTAAGAATACTTGGTATTATTGGGACGTTACTGGTGCAGTAAGAGATCAATATCTTAGAGAAGCATACAATGGATTTATCTTAAGGTTTCCTATTGAGGATGGGGATGATACATTTGGTTCAGCTGAATTTCATGGAAGTGATGCAGTCAATGCTAGTAATAGACCATACTTATATGTAAATATTACACCAGCTTCTAGTTCATCAAGCAGTTCAACAAGTTCATCAAGTAGCTTAAATTGTTTTCCAGTTGCTGAAAATATACAATTTGCTGTTTCTGAAGAATGGGCAGGAGCAGGAGACAGCGTATCATCATTTGTAGTACCATTCGGTACAGATGAAGTCCTTGTGGCGTGGTGTGATTATGACAACGAGCTTATCTACGTAAGAACAATGGATTCAAATGGTCTTGTGGTTAAACCAGATGTTGAAGTTTCTGATGGAGAGGGAACTTACTCAGGTTATGTTTCAACTACAGTTTTACAAAATGGTAATGTGGTAGTTTGTTGGGATAATGCTATTGAGGAACCTGGATTTGTTATACTAGACGGAACAACGTTCTCGATAATAAAGTCTTGGACAGACATGGGAGATAATACTTGGTACGGATACGAACCATATGTTACTACGCTTAATAATGGAAACTTCGTTGCTGCTTGGGATGAATCTGACACCTATTTAGGACAATTTAGAATTTATGATCAGGATGGAACTGCTGTAACTGATATAGTAGAATTCTATAGTGACGAAGAGACATATCCAACAAATATAGCAGTTTTAGACAATGGAACTTTTGTAATTACTTTCTGGGCTTATGATCAGGATGAAATAAATTTTGTTATCTATAATGAGGATGGAACTCTTGTTAAAGGCCCGACCCTTGTATCAGAGGGAGGCGCAGTAGCAAGTGATTGGCAACGAGGAACAATTAATCTACATAATGGCAACTGGTTCACAACTTACGAAGATGATGCTAATCTTTATGGTAAAATTTATGACTCGACTGGAAACCTTGTCTATTCAACAGTCATTGATGATTCTGGAGATGAATGGGATAATAGTAGTGCAATTCTTACAGAATCTGGTAATATATTGGTTACTGCTTATAATGAGGATACTGAAGCATACTATTACTGGGTGTATAATAAATCACTTGGAGTTCTGCAACCAAAAACCTTAATGATAGATAGTTCAAGTGATAACTCCGAAACAATGTATATGGCATCTTTTGATAGTTCGTCTGATACAAAACCATCTACTTATGCCTTAGCAACAGGAACTTACAAAGTAGCTGATAGAGTTATTTTCTGCACACTGAGAGATGTTTCTACAACAGCTTGGGAGTCAAGACTAGATGTTTCCTATTGGAGTCCTAATTATGGTTCATGGAATGGGTCTGGATGGGATTCAGGATCTGGTGATCGAATTGGACTTCAAGTTGTTGGATATTATGATTCTGGTCCAACTCCTTGGGCAGCAAATTATAGACCTTTAGCTGTAAGATTTACATTTAACGAAGACGTTACTTTAGAGGATTTAGAAATTTCAGATGACGATGATAATTTGATCGGTTCTGCATATGATTCTACAAGTGGTCAGGAAGTCACACTAACATTTTATCATCCTAACACCGCTGTAGATTACGATCTCGCAGATGAAGATGACTATATTGCTATATTTTTGGATGCAGGATCTCCATATACAGTAACAGATATTGAGTTTGAAGTACCAGTTGGAAATGATTGTTATTCATCAGTTAGTTTGTCTAGTTCAAGTTCATCTACATCAAGTTCAAGCTCAAGCTCAAGCTTTACACCATTTGGAATTCTAAATTACATAGACAATGAACCAGAATATATTTTTGGAGGTAACCATCAATATGTATGGGGCGATGCAAACTTTGTTTATACTACACAAGATGGTGGTGGTGTGATTGTATGTTCAGTAGATGGTAGTGGTAATATAACTTTTAAAGATCGAGCTGGAGCTTATGATAGTGCTTATGGCATATGGACAGACGGGACTTTTGTATATAGTTGTTGGAGTGATTTTCCTACTGATCCAGGGCTTGTAACTTCTTCAGTAGATGGTCTCGGTAACATAACAACATTAGATACTGATCATCAAGGTAGCCAAATATATCGGGATGTTTGGGGGGATGGTTCTTATATCTATGTTGCTTGTAGTACTGAAGGACTTAGAAGTTACTCAGTTGATGGTAGTGGAAATCTGACTCATATAGACACAGATTTTCAAGGTATTTCATCATATCAGGGAGTTTGGGGAGATGGTACTTACATCTATGTCGCTTGTGGTAGCGATGGACTTAGAAGTTATTCAGTAGATGGTAGTGGAAACTTGACTTACATAGACACAATTGACCAAGGTGGTACATATCGGGGAGTTTGGGGAGATGGCACTTTTATCTATGCTGCTTGTGATACTAGCGGCCTTAGAACTTATTCTGTAGATGGTAGTGGAAACTTAACTTACATAGATACAGACGACCAAGGCGGTAACTATTGGAATGTTTGGGGAGATGGTACTTTCATCTATGCTGCTTGTGCTAGTGACGGACTTAGAAGTTATTCAGTTGATGGTAGTGGAAACTTGACTTATATAGACGTAGATGATCAAGCTGGTGCTTATCTTGGGGTTTGGGGTGATGGAAACTTTGTTTATGCGAGTGTAACTACATTTCCTCTTGGTGGACTTCTTAGTTATCAAATTACATAATGTGTAGATTTTTGTGGGCAACTTTTTATCTTTTTAAGAACAAAATACAAATACTAACGTCTGACGGGACACTCAAGTCGTCCGGAGGGGTCAATCTTCGATCCCCTACAGGTTAGTATAATATCAAGAAAGGTAATCAAATAATGAAAGAAATAGTAATAGTTTTGGGTCTCCCTTGGTCAAAAAAGATTAAATACGCAGTAAACACTTATCCAACACATCAGTTGGTTTCTCCATTTAGTATTAGAAAGGCAATGGAAAGAAAAGGAGTTTACGATCCAAACTCTATATTTCTCTTTATAGATTTAGTAGCTAGATCTCTTATGATTTCTAACAGACCAGTAGTAATAATAGAAGAAAGCGCAAAATTGGAGGCAATTTTCATTTGGAAAGAAATGGCAGTTGAATATGATTATAATATAAAATGTATTATTTTTGATGCTGCTCTTGAAAAATGCTTTTTAGATGCTGAAAATCAAGATGAAGAAACATTAAAAATTATATCAGATAAAAGTAAAGAGTTTGAGCAATTAAAAGAAGTATTAAATATGAAGTATCAAATAATTATAGATGATGTGACTACGGTAAATTCAGATGAACTTATCAAGTCGGAGGATAAAGAAGATGAGGTTTTATAAAATTGATTCACAAGGACCATTATTTTTAAATAGAGGAACAGGAACACCAGCTAATGCACCAGCAAATGAGGGTAGAGTATTTTATGAAGACGGAAATGAAGAGGTTTTTTATGCTGACTCTACAGCATGGATTAGGATGTACAGCGAAAACAATCTGCCGCAGCTTGTTACTGATCTTAACCTCTCTGGAGCTTTTTTAAGAAAAGATCAGAACGATACTACAGCTTTTAAGCTCACTGTTAGTGGAGGAATTCAGGGAGACGTTAGGTCTGATAATAGTGCAGTGTGTCTAGACATTGGTGCAACACCAGCAGTTTCAACATTTGCAGGAACAGCAACTGCAGCAAAATACTCCTAATTAGAAAGGATGTGAAATGGATAGAAATTTTAAACTATATAGGGCATCAGCACATGTTATTGAAGCAGCAAAATATTTGCGTGGTGTCGAAAAAGAATTGCATAAACAACTATTAAATATAGCTGAAGAGACTCTTGAAAAAATTGAAATTGATGAACAGGAGGTCAGTAAAGTAGAAGAATATGAGAAAAAAATCAGAGAAAAAATCAAAGGGTAGACTTTCAATTGAGTTAACTACAACCCAAGCATGTAATTATAGTTGTGAGTATTGTTTTGAGAATGATTGTATCGTTCCTGACGATAATAAAATTAGTAATAATGTTAAATTTATTATAGAAGCTTTAAGAAATCTGCTGCATAGTCAATGGTATAATGATACATTTGAAATGATACAGCTAACATTTTGGGGTGGTGAACCAACTTTAAATATGAAATTTATCAATTCAATAGTAGAAGCATTTGAATCATATGAGAATGTTAGATTTTATATTTATACAAACGGCAGTCGGATTAATGAGCTTCTTCCACTTCTTATTAGAATGAAGGATAAAAAAGTAGGAAATGCGAGTAAGTTTTCAATTCAAGTTTCATATGATGGAAGACCAGTTCATGATATGAGAAGAAAATCAAAAAGTGGGAATCCAACATCATCTCAAACTATAAAAGCAATTGAGTTACTGCATAGCAATGAGATAGAATTTGCATTAAAATCTACTTTATCACATAAAGATTTTAAGTATCTTCCAGAGATTTGGAATGATATGCATTTTTTAAATTTGAGATATGGAGTCACTTATGCTTTAACAGTTGACTATCATAACATTGAAATAAAAAAATATTTTCTTGATCTAGAAGAATCTTTATTAGAAATAGCGGCACTAGAGCATAAATTCTATATGAAGAATAAAACATTCCTATCAAACATATTTTCAGATGACAAAAAGTTCTGTTCGGCAGGTAAAAATATGTTAACCGTGGATGTTGATGGAAATATGTACCTGTGTCATGGTGCGTGTTATTCAGATTCATCACATGATTTTTTAAGTGGAAACATTTTTACTAGTAAGTTGATTGATAAAGTTAGAGATAACTATAACACTTTTTACGATACTGCAAAGATGGTTGATAAGTGTGAAAATTGTGTAGCTATGTCTTGCTTAAGATGTAATGTTAAAAAGTATGAAGATAGTTCAGAAGATGCTTTTCTTGATAGGTGGCATGATTATGCCTGCCAAGAGGAGTTGTGTTTATATTATAAAACAACCGGAAGAATAGGAAGAGCACTCATTGAAGTGTTAAAGGAGGAAAAATTATGGGATGCATAGGAAATTGTCCAGCAGATATCTTTCCACCAACATCAGATTGTTCAGGACATCAACCAGTATGTGGTGGAAACCAAACAGGTTGGGCCGAAGCATTAGTTGCTGGCACTACAACAATTAAAGCCTCTCACGTTACAGAAATGCAAAATACACTGACTGCTGAAAGAACACATGCAACAAGAAGAGGAGCATCAGCAGCATGTGCTACTAATTGTTCAGACGCTCCATCATATAGTAGAATTCCGGCGGCAATAACAGACACTATACTTGAAGATGATCTAAATGATATTGCAGATGGAAATAATTCAACTGAATATAATGTTAATTGCCTTGCAGACACCGGAGCAGCAGAAACTCCAGCAATAATTTCTTCATCTGTTAGTGTTGGAGCTGTTATTGATAAAGATGATGTTGACAATCTAAGGGCAGACATCAATGATATTCAATACGCTTGTATCTGTAATGCAAATTGTAGTTGTGATACAAATTGTGGCTGTAATGGGGAATGTGTAAACAACATTCCATATTAAAGAAGATGAGCACAATCTTATTACCTAAAAGAGTATTAGTTAACGCAGAAAAGAAGTTTATGGTTTACATCAATAATACAGAATCTATCTTCTCTATAACTAAAGATAAGGAAATTAATCATTATATTAGTGTGTGCTCTGGTTTTAAATCAATATATAAATGTGCTATTGATTGGTATCCAGGTAAAGAATTTAGATTTACATATGTAGATATAATTCCGACTGCTGTAAACTTTAGAAGATATTTTGATAAGTTTTGTTATGATAAAAAACTATCCGAAATTTACTCTGCATATAAAAAAATACATCAAGAAACAATTGGAATTTTTTATAATACTTGCTTACAGAAAATTGACAATTCAATAGATGAAGAAATTGAATCATTAGGATTGCAGTATACATGGGATGCCTTTATCAAAGAATATAGGAAAGCACCTAAATTATATTTGACCTTAGATATCATAAATCATGTTGAGATTCTAAATGAGATAATTTCTAAATTTGATGATAATAAATGGTTTTGGTATAGCAATATTTTTAATTGGCATCAATATGTATATTCGAAAGAAAAGAAATTAAATTGGATTGAATGTATAAAAGATCATAATCCGAATATTAAATTTTGTGAAGGGGGATTGTAAAACATGGGATCGAATAACTTTGTAGTCGAAGTAGTAACTGAAGGAAGAGGTCATTATATATTAGTTAACTTTTATTTAAAAGATCAAGTGTATGTACTACCTGGAAAGAAATACTTTGATTTTCCTGATGAATATTTCTTTAAGTTAAGAAATGATGTGGTGATGGGAAAGAAAATAACAATCAAAAAAGCACTATTAGATAATGGCGATTACAGTATAGATGATTTTGTGGAAAGGGAAGTAAGTGACTTCGAAAAAGAAAAATATGCTTTGATGTGTTCTGAAAGGAGTAAAATATCTGGGTTAGCTATGGCTACATCATTTTTTGAAATATACGAGTTCATTGCTGTAACTGGGATGTTGGCAAGTCAAGGTCTATTTTTAACTGATGAAAATAGAGAGGAAACGTATCTTAATATAATCAACACTGGGAACGAAGAACTAATTAATGCTTTAGAAAGATATTTAGAAATTAAAGATAGTATGGATACGTTAGTTGCTCAATACAGACAAATTTGTGATTATCTCCATAGAATCAGATTAACAGACTCAATTGATGAGCTAAATGCTGTAACAAAAACTAGGAGAAATAATGAGTCTCTATTATCATGATTCTGCCATACTATACTACACATATAATAATAGAATGAATGGGTCTATTATAAATGTATTTGAGTATTTCCTTTGTGCATATGAATACAACCCAGATATAAAATTGATATTTCTTGATTGCCAACAACACTTCTATGATCACTTCATTAGAACAATTAGGGATAGATATGATTTAACTGGGTTGGATGGTTTTGAAGATAATATCTTACAAATTCCAAGAAAAACTTTATTGAGGACTAGATTTGGAAGAGCTTTGGTTCTGGATTATGGATCAATTCCTAAAATAAAAGGTTGCCTATGTGCTAAAGATTTTTTGATGATAACAGAAGTACTTCCTGAGGAAAAAGATTTCATCCTTGATAAAAACCTATACAACGTTACATACTATGGTGAGATGCCTTTTCATTATCGAGATAAGGAATATAGAATGAAAATGCTTCTCAGTAGAATGAAAACTCTAAATAAAGTTGAAAGTGCTATATATGTTAACTCGCCCCATAATGATGACTTCAGTTTTTTAGAAGATTTAGACCTTCCCGATAAACCAATACTATTGAAAAAAAGATTGCATCAAGATAATCTTTTTGAATTATTTGATACATACCTGTACTATCATGCTAATAAGTGGCTTGATCCACATCCCAGATTATTTGTTGAATGTGCGCATTATAACAAAGAGATTATTTATTATAATATGTATGGAATAAAAGATGGTAGTTATTATCGTTATCACGATGTAAAAGAGAATGGAACAAGAGATAGAAACCTAACTAAAGACGATGAAATAATAAAAAGGCTTATATGAGCGATTACACATTTTTAATACTAGGAGACAACAGATCCGGAACCACATCAATATGGACTTCTTTTGATTATCATCCTCAAATATGCTCTGGAACTATGAAAGAAGAATTACACAGACTACCTTTAGATACAACTGATCTATCGTCTTATGTAAATGGAAACTTTTATCCTTCAAGCAAAACTAAAATTCTATTAGAGGGAAGTCCAAATTTAATATCATTTAGACCCAGATATATTGACTTCCTGAAAGAATTGCCTCAAGTCAAGAGATTGTGTTGTATTTATACTATTAGAAAACCTATTGAGAGATTATATTCATATAGTCATATTGGATTGGCAAATACATATAGAAGAGAACATCCGAACCCTTACTTTATGACAGAGGATCTCCAAGTAAGAGAGTCTTCTATGAGATATATGTTCCATATGGAATGCCTTTATTATAGAAAGATACGTTTAATGGAAAAGAAAGTAGGAAAGGATAATTTATTTGTAGTGAATTTACATAATCTATTTGAAAATTTCTATAATATTTGTGACTTTTTGAATATAGATAGACAGATGGTACCAAGAAAGAAGCTAAGTAGAACTGTAGACCATTCACTCAATATTCATTATCTGAAAGGGGAGTTAAATATACGGAAATGGGCAGAAAGAAATGTAGATATGATAGAAAGAAAATCAGAACTAGACAAGCAGAGAATAAATAAAAGATATGGTGAACTATTATGACTCTTATTATTCAAAACCACTGGGGAATGATCACTGGAACTTTTACTTCTATTATTGATACATATTTAAATTTAAAAGAGTTCAACAAAGATGTTGATCTGATAACAATTAGCGATAAGAAACCATCAGAAATAATTAAACTTTTCTTCAAAAATTCTAAGTTTGGTTGCCCATCATTAATGAAATCGTTTACTAACAAGCGTGTGTTTGATAGTGAAGTAGTTATTTGTTCTGCGAGACTATTAGCTGACTGTATGGTAGATGAAAGAATAAAAATCAGAGCTAAAAAGATGATAGTTCTAGACAGTCTAGATCTAGCAAGAAAAAAATATGGTATAGGTCCTAATTTTGATTTAGCTGTTACCGCAGATGAGTGTATCTTTTTGACAAATCCAGCTAATAAAGGAATCACAAAATTTAAAGAATATGTGTACTATCACAAGTTCAACAAAAAAAGACTAGATTTAAAGCATTTTCCACAAAGAAAACTAAATTACAGCAGGAGCAAGAAAAAGTTTTTAAGAATAGAAGAAGGAAAATATTTTGAGAACATTGGAAAAGGAGTGCTTGAACACTTATACAAAGGATATGTTGTAAATTATAGCACAGATGGTATGTTTACAAGAGATGGACTATGTTGTTATCTTGGATTGTTGGGCATTGATTCAACAAGAAATTATAAACCATTGGTGATACCTAAATGGAAAATAGAGAAGTATTTGTTTATGAATAAAAATGATCTTCTTCTGGAGTTGATATGAGGATGTATACTCTGGTGGTGTTGGGAATGCCAAGGACTGGTACATCATCCATTTGGAAGTTCTTACGAAACCACCCACAGATATCAGTATGTAAAATAAAAGAACCAGTGTGGAATTGGGATAAAAATCCCGATACATATCTAGATTTATATGACTTGAATGAAGATACGAAAGTTCTTGCAGACTGTAGTCCCATACTTGAAACTAAGTTTCAGCTGGAAGCATATAACAATTTAAAAGTTATTGATAGGTTCTGTTGTTTGTATACTTTAAGGTGTCCATTTGCAAGAGTGAATTCTTGGATGAATTACATACTGAAAGCATTTTTCGCTAAAAGAGAGAGATGGATTAGGAGGGGGTTTAAAAGGCCACCATACTTAGATAAGAATGAACAGTTTATGAAACATATTCTTTTTTATTATTATTGCCAACGTCTCAGGGAGTATAATATAATAAAAGAAGCTGAACAACTTTTTACAAGACAAAATCTATTTATAACATTACTATCCAAATTTGATCAGCGGGGTCTATGGAAATTCTTGAATGTGGATGATAGCTATGAATTTGCTTTTCCACATGAGACGAATAGAATAGGATATGAGAATGCGCGGGGGTATGGGGTGTATTTAAAGATGAAGGATGAATTTGACTCATGGCTGGAAAGTAACATGGATAAACTGTCAAAAATAAAAGAAGAAAACTGTCTTAAAATAGAGGAAGAATATGGATTTAAATGCGATACTGAATAAAAAGGATTTGAGCTCACAGTTCGATTGCATTGACGACCAACACACTAAACGATGTAAGATCAACACTGGCCATTTGTGTAATGCAAATTGCTACTTCTGTTACTATAGTAAGAGTAGAGACAAAAACTTTAGCTTTGATTTAATAAAAAGACAACTAGAAATAGCAAAACAGTTCGGAATAGAGAGTGTTGATTTCAGTGGTGGAGAAGCAACAATTCATAAAGAGTTTAGTAAGTCTTTAGAAACTGCAAGGGATGTGGGTTTTAAAGATATATGTGTGATAACTAATGGCCTAACGCTTCATGATAAGAGTTTTATGAGAGAGTGTATGAACTTAGGACTGAATGATATTTTACTATCCCTGCATGGCACAGAGAATATACAGAATAGAATCATGGGAGTTGATAACGCATACTCAAGAGCAATAAAAACAATCAGAAATGCAAATGAGTTAGACCTAAGAGTTAGAGTAAACTCTGTTGTTTCTATGTCAAATTATGAGAGACTTCCTCATCTTTCAGAAATATTTAAAGATTTGAATGTTTATAACTATAATATGATAATGTTTAAATACTGTTTTGATCAAGAATCATCTCTAAATTTTGTTAGTCATCTCAAAACTTCTGATGCAATAAAACAGACTATAACCAACTGTAAGGATTATGTAGAAGTTATAAATGTTAGATATATTCCCTTCTGTTTCATGCGAGGGTATGAGAAATATATAACCAACTTCCATCAAAAGAAGTATGATCCTTTAGAGTGGAACAACACGTTGCTCTTTAGATTTGAAGATCCAGAGAATGTCTGCTTGAATTTTTTAGATAATGATCCAGTTAAAGAGAACAACAACGCAATTGAGAAATACTCTGTTTCTGATTACTACAAGACTGATAAGTGCATAAGATGTAGAGACTTTCTGCTATGTGATGGGTTTGAGTCTGGATACAAGGGTGATATATCAGAAGAAGTGAAACCAGAATCAGGAAAGAAAATAAAAGATCCGCTTTATTATAGGAGAGGATGATGAATAAAGGAATTCTTATTCAATATGGTATAGATCAAAAGCTATCTTATAATGCTTTAAAGCAAGTGATTCCAAATTTAGATCAATTTGTTGTTACTGATCCTAGAATTTACATCAGAGGGATAAAGACCAATCAGTATGAATATGTAGATCTTGAAGACAAAAAACTATTCATCAACTTTCGTAGCTACCTTCCTATATTTTTACTAATGTATAAAAACTTTAGAAAAGGGAGAGATATTTTTTATGAATTGGAGAAGCTAAAAGTTGACAGGCAGACTATAAATCTTGAAAGAGTATATGAAGCAAGACGTGAAGTTGAAAAACAGCTTGCTTCTATTGATTTTAATAAGTATGACTTCATTGGACAATATGTGATAGAGCAATCTACATTTCTCATGCTCATTGGACTGTTTTATATAAATAAGAATTACCCAGATAAGAAAATCATTTGTGGTGGGAATTGGTTTGAAGTAAATGATGTAATAACTAAAATGTTTTTGGAAGGTGATTTGATAGACCTGGTTATATATGGAGATGGAGAAATACTACCAGAAGTGTATGATAAAACTGGCGAAGTGACATATTTTTTAGAGAATATAGACAACATACCACCAATGGCACTACTAAAAATGAAAGTTAATTGTATATCTGGACTTTTTTGGAAGGTACACTCAGGATGCTTTTATGCCACAAAGGGATGCCCTTTAAAATGTAGTTTTTGTATGCAGGGATTACATAAATATAGAAGAGTAACTTCTGTTGAAGCCATTGGAGAGCAAATTGAAAGAACAGTCAAGGATCATGATATACATAGTTTCTTTTGTGCTGATAACGTGTGGTTTAATGATCTAATTTTGGAATTAGATGAAGAGTTAGATAAAAGAAATCTTATAGGCAAGGTTAGATTTGAACATTGTAATATTCATCCTACCACTTGTTTATCAACTGATGCAGTCAAAGCTCTTAAGAGAATGGAAATGCATCCATTTCTTGGAATAGAAAGTTTTTCAGATAGAATACTCAAATTAATGAACAAAAAGACAACTAAAGAACAGAATTTGGCAGCGACTTCGCTATTAGATCAATATGAAGTTTCCTATACAATGGGTAGAATATTTCAATTTCCATCTGAAACTCCAGAAGATTTTAATGAGTCAGTGAAAGAGTATACGAGGATATTTTATCACAATCATAATTCAAGATGGTTGGGTACCTTTACTCTGTATCCGATGACTGATATTTTTTACAATCCTGAGAAGTATGGTATAAAGTTTACTTATTTTTCAGAAGAAATAGAAAATATTGTACCAGAGTTTGGAAAATATGTAAAGCAAATAGCAAATCAGTATATTGACTTAGCAGACATAGAAGATAGAAAATTCAATGAGTATGATAAGAAGATAGACACCATCAATCGTCATATAACAAAGGTACTAAAATGAAAGAAATAATAGTAATACATGAAATAACAAGAGATATTCTTGAGCTTCCATTGGAGAAGTATATTCTTACATTTGATGATGCACTATACAGTCAATACTATTATTGGCCACTAATAGAAAAGATTAAGACTGAAAAGATATTATTCGTCTCTCCATGTTTAGTGAATGAAAATGATAAAGATAGATCACAATTTGATGGATCCCATATTAATTTTCCAAGTTGTTATGAAGCAATGAGTCTATACAGAGAAAAGAATGACAAATCTAACTATATGAATGTGAATGAAATAAAGCAGATTACAGGAGTAACAATTGGAGCTCATAGCTTTTCACATTTTAAGCAACTGGATATGAAATTGTATGATAAAGCAAAATTTATAAGAGAAGATACAGAACTAATGCTAAAGTGGTTTAAAGAAAAACTAAATTTAAAGCCTGATGTATATTCATTTCCACACTACATAGAAAATGAATTACAAAGGGTTATACTAAAGTCATATGGGTTTAAGACATTCTTTGGTAGTGAAGACAGACATATAGTGGAGACATTATGATAAGTATCATTTCAACAAATTTTAGGATGAGTGGTGGATATATTAATCATCTTGACCTGTATGATTTTATCAGAGAATATGATCCGAATTATTATTACATGGAAGAAACTCCACTATGGAGAATGCTACTTGAAACTGGAAGAAATTACAAACTACAAAATCCAATCAAATTGAATTCTATTAAAGAAATAACAGATGATATAGTAATAACAGATTTTCGTGGATTGATAGTGCTTAATAATGAAGGTATAGTGGTGAGATCTAGTAAGTTTATAATTATGGATTGTGTAGAGCTAACATTTCACCTCAATAAATTGTACTCTGCTCCTGATTGGTTTTTTTGGTTTGACTTTTCTTATAAGGATGAGATTCATAGATATCTAACAAATGTACACAGTGATGAGATTGTTTTCCTAATGCCGCCTAGTAATCATAGAAACTTCTCTGTAAAATATCCAACACTAAAGTCTAAAGTATTTTTTAAAAAGATAAATGTCAATGTTCTTAGAGAGGTCAAGGACGGATTCTTTGATGATGCACTAACATATTCAAGGAGACCAGAAGTGTTGTGGCATGAGCAATTTGGAAGACGAATATTTGAATATATCTTATTGGATAAACATGTATATTTTAACAACGATCCATTTATGAAAGATGATGGA
>Ga0114922_10002579_pt1 | contig 16976 bp, 17 predicted proteins | sample AartaG_FD_100975 | JGI IMG/M metagenome (GOLD analysis project Ga0114922, IMG submission 100975) | Deep subsurface microbial communities from Aarhus Bay to uncover new lineages of life (NeLLi) - Aarhus_00045 metaG | ecosystem: Environmental > Aquatic > Marine > Oceanic > Sediment | place...
AGACCGGCTCCCAAAGATCATCGGCGTGCAATCAACCCATGCCAACCCCGTGTACAGGTATTACCTGGAACCAGACCCTGAAAAACGCAGTTTTGTGCCTGTCAAGGTCCGGCCCAGTGTGGCCCAGGCAGCCATGATCGGAAATCCGGTCTCTGTGCCCCGCGTGATTCACCTGGTGGAAGCCTATAACGAGAAGGCAGGAAAACAGGCCGTATTCTTTACAGAAGTGGAGGAACAGGCCATCATGGACTGGCAGCTTACGGCAAATCGGAATGGCCACATCGCGTGTACTCAGGGGGGTGAATCGTTGGCCGGGCTGGTTGAAGCGAAAAAGCGCGGCATTGTGAGCGAAGATGATGTGGTCGTGCTCAATGCCACGGCCCATGCCCTGAAGTTTGCCGGTTTTCAAGCCATGTATTTTGAAAATCGCTTCCCTCCGGAATTTGAGATTACCCCCAAGAAGTCCCTACAAAACGCCCCACGGCTGGTCCAGCCCAAAAATCTGGATGCAATTCCCACTGCCGAAAAACCCCTTGAAGGTAAAGAGCTTGAGCGCTTTGTCCGGCGGACCGCAGAGGCCATCGCAGAGAAGCTGAACCTAAAGCATTGCATCAACAACACACCATGAAACAAGCAACGGGATTCACGGTCACTGAGCTTTTAATTGCAGTCGGTGTTCTCGGTATTTTGTCCACCATTGCCATTCCTAACTATAACGCCTGGTTGCCCAAATCGAGGGTGAACGGTGCCGCAAGAGAACTCTTTACAGAGATGCAGTTCGCCAGAATGAAGGCGATATCTGAAAACAACAACTATGTGATAACCTTCGATACGGCCAACAACAGTTATAGCATTTATGATGATGAAAACAATGATGGTGACGGGCAGGCAGGAGAATGGGTCAAGACAATCAACATACAGGATAACTACCCCAAAATTGAGTTCGGTTATATTGTAAACACAAATCCAACTGGTGACGCTATCACCGAGGCAGTGACATTTACCGGTGATAGATTTGCATTTAGACCAACTGGCCTGGCGAATAAAAAGGGAAGTGTCTTCCTTATTCCGGCAGATTCGAGCAAAAAGGATCACCAAAGGGATATCACGGTGATTACCACAGGCCGTGTTCGGTTATACCGATATACCGGTAATGCCTGGGAGTGAGCATTTTATCTGTTTTCCGCCAAAGGCGCCCTTGTAAAATGGCGGGGAGAAGTGAGGGCATTTTATTATGAATTCAGGATTTAACCAAGAAAAAGGACTTTTACCGAATTCTCCAGCGGGGTTTACCCTGTTGGAGGTCTTGCTTGCGATTGCCATATTGTCGGTAGCGCTTCTCGGCATGGCCACCCTCACAGGCTCTATCATAGGTTACAACCAATTGGCCGACCAAACGACAACGGCCACCACTTTGGCCCAGGACAAAATAGAGGAATTGAAGAACACAAGCTATGATAGCATTTCGCCAGGTACGGAGCCCGGTATCGATGCTAGTGGTAATGCAGGGGGAATCTATGACAGAGAAACTATAGCTTCGGATGATACTCCTGCCCCCAATATGAAGACCATTGAGGTCAAAGTGAAATGGGACTGGAAAGGCGACACCCACAATGTTCATCTGAGGACAATTGTCGCCCGGTAAAGTCGCTCCTCTTTCACCCCCACCCATACCCTTTCCCCTGCCCGCTCGTGCCTCGCAGTGGCAGGCGGGCTTCAAGGCCTCCGGCTCGGAGAGCCTACGCCTCGGAGAGGGAAGGTCCGGGGAGGGGGTGAGGTTTCCACAGGTTATTGAGCAAGTACAGAGAAAAAATGGTTCCAAAGATGTCTGAAAAAGGATTTACATTGGTTGAGCTATTGATAGCGATGGTAGCTTCTCTTATTGTGCTCGGGGCTATCTGCGGGACGTTTATTGTACAAAATAAAAGTTATGAGCAGCAGGCACAAATCATCGAAATGCAGGAAAATGCCAGGACCGGCATACAGATAATGACAAGAGAGATTATGATGGCAGGCTATGATCCTACCGGTAATGCGGGGGCAGGAATCGTAGCGGTGAGCGCTAACTCTATTCAGTTCACAATGGACCTTGATGGGGATGAAAATGTTACTGGTTCAAATGAAAATGTGACCTACGCGCTGGACACGACTGACAACCAATTAACCAGAAAGGGGACTGCCGGAGGTAATGCTGACCCTCTGGCCGAGAATATTCCTACGGGTGGGCTTCTGTTCAGGTATTACGATAGTGGCAATACGGAATTATTGCCGTCGCCATCCTTAAGCCTTGCTGACATGGCTGCGGTGAGGAGGATCACGATTCAACTAACAGCCAGAACCAAGAAACCTGACCCCGACTATGGGGGTTATCGTACAAGGACGCTTACTTCAGATGTTACACCGCGTAACCTGGGATTATGAGCAGGGGCGACAAGGATGAAATTTGCAAATCCATGCCGCAATGAGCGCGGGGCGGTCCTGGTCGTAGGCCTGATATTTATGGCTATTCTGTCCATTCTTGGAACGGCGGCCTATTTGACCACATCTAACGAACTCAAGATCAGCAGTAATTACAAGACCGGCAAACAGGCCTTGTATATTGCAGAGGCAGGCATCCAGGAGGCCTTGCACAGGCTAAACTTAGACTCCGGTGACTCGGATTTCATTGGAGAGACGGGCACGCCAACCCCGGGCTGGGGAAGATACATAGTATTGCAGGCGGGGGCGGATATGTTCAAAGAGGACCCGGATTGGGACCTTTCCGATAGCGGTTTGGATGATAATCTTGATAATGATGATGATGGCTCTACAGATGAAGCTGATGAGACCTATCCGGAAACAGCCACTATGCAGACCGTAGACGGAACCGAGCTAAGCTATCGTTCGGTCAAGTTATACTACAAGATAGAAGACTCTCAATTTAATAACGGAACGGATAATGATGAAGTAGTACTGTACGGCCAGGACTTCGGCTATGGAGCCGACGCCCCTACTGAGGGTATCAGCCCGGTAATAGTTGTTACATCCACAGGGACCGCAGAGAATAATTCCGAACGGACCGTCACGGTAGAACTATCCAGAGCCCCTCTCGACATAGGTGCAGAGGCTGCTGTGGCTTGTGATAATCCTCCGACTTTTGGCGGCAACACCTTTGTAAGCGGGTTCAACCATGATTTGAGCACTTCTCCAACTGACGATGCGGAAAGCACGGTTGATATTACCGGAGCCGATCTACCCTTTGCTGGTAATGGTATAGATAACCACGGCGGTGAAGAAAAACACCCTGCCATTGTCAGTTGTGATGCCAATACAACCTTGTCGGATCAGGAAGATACCTTGGATGCCAGCGGAGTTAACGATGAGGTTGGAATTCCGTACGGCGCCAAGATAGAAAACGACGTAAATTCCCATTTGCCTGGAGCATGGACGACGGGTGATACGGTAACCGGACAGGGCGGTGACGACATCTACGGTGGGAATAACGTTGATCTCTGGAAAGATGAAGATGCAGGCAACCCTTGGCTGACACTTGCGCAACTCCTTGGGCTTACAGATGCCCAGTTGCAGGACGTGCTTGACAAGGCTGATGTTACGTACTCGGATACAGTTCCAACAGGCGGAAATGTGAGGCTTGACAAGGCTCCTCAGGCGGTCATATACATTGATAATGCTGCAACAGGCAAGGAACTCAAAATTACCTCCAGTACGCCTTCCTACGATGATGGCTGGGGATTGATGTATGTCACAGGAGACATGGAAGCACAAAACTTGACCTTCAAGGGACTAATCTATGTTGAAGGGACAGTCAGGCTGACCGGTAATTTCTGGGTACTGGGGTCATTGGCGGTTCAGGGAGAAACTCCTTTCAGCAGTGGAGGCGGAATCTTTCTTTACAGCAAAGAAGCGCTCGACCAGAAGGTCGGTAATGCCATGGACTTTGTTATTTTGTCCTGGAAAGAGGGATAGGGCAGCTGTTCTTTTGAAGAAAAGACTTTCTTTGTCTAAGGCTGTGCCGGCTGTTACCACCAATCTGGCAGCACTCCCTTGTTCTTTTCCTTTAGCTCGCTGGACAGGGCAGATATCTGTTCGTGTAAGTCCTTAATCTCCACTCTTGTCCCCCTTTTTGCAGCCTTATTGCGATCTATAGTTGCCTTATCGAGTTTCCTTTTCGCCTTCCTGTACTTCTCCATTAGTTCTTTCTTTCTCTTCTTGTAGTATTCGATATATATGTCTTTACCTTCACTCTTTTTCGCACCAGCCTCTTTGCCCGGTGTTTTTGCCGCTATCTCCTCTTTGTAAACAAGATCTGATTCTGTTATCTCACTGATAAGACCCTCATGAATTCCCACCACGCCGCCATACGAATAAAACCTTATCTGACTGCCGTCCTCCCAATACTCATATATGATGAGTTGATTTCCGTTTGTCAACTGGACGAGATAAGAGGAAATGCAGATAGAAGGGTGTGTTAGAAAAGCGATAGTTAATAGAATGTGGCAGATCTTTTTTTGAAAGTGTATAGCACACACCAACATTTCTGCCATAGAGTTCTCCTGCGTCACGTTAATGTACAGTATAGTAGAGTAACCCCATTTGGCGCGTGTTTGTCACCCTAACGCTCGTTGCAAGGCGTGCAAGAGAGGATCCCTCCAGCAGACCACTCCTAAAACATTATCGGTTCTATACGCATCAACACCTCTTGAAGTAACCCATCCGGACACTTGCCAATAAAACGAGCTTTTCTTGCACGGTAATCGAGAGAGCGTAATTGATCCACCATAATAACGCCAACAACAGACTCATTTGCTGGGATAGCGACATAAAATGGATTCTTGCGCTGGGTATTGCTAATTGGACATACAAATACGAAGCCCATTTTTCGATTAAAAGAGCTATGGCTAACAGCAAGAGCAGGCCTGGTTCCCATCTGTTCATGCCCTGCTTGCGGATCAAAGCTTAAGCGGATAAAGTCACCACGCTGTGGCATATAATTTACCAAATCTCATCTCCTTCAGGTTTACCCCACGAGACCTCTTCACCAGGTTCAACTACCTGTGCCAATAAGGCTTCGAGTGTATATTTTGGGGATATGCGCACTGGTTCCAAGATTAGCTTACCGTTTTTTACAGTGCATAGTACCGAATCTTTCACACTAAGATCGAGTTCCTCTGAGATATGTTTAGGTATTCTAAGTGCAAGAGAATTTCCCCAACGACCAATGTGCAATCGAGCTTTGGTATGCATGCTAATGCCCCCCGGATTAAGATATACAACGTATATCTTACGATATGTGCATATGTCAACATAATATTTCTTCTTAAGATTGATGAATTGATTTCCGTTTGTCAACTGGACGAGATAAGAGGAAATGCAGATAGAAGGGTGTGCTAGAAAAGTGATGGTTAATAGAATGTGGCAGATCTTTTTTTGAAAGTCTATAGCACACATTTGCGGGCGGCTCTATATGCCTGGCTGCTGTAAGCTGTTAGAAATCCCTCCCACCTGCCGCTGAAGCTCCAGGTATTGGTATCTAACAGACTTCTTTATGCGTGCGAACATGGGAGCCTCCTCAATAGGACATCTGCATATAGCACTCATAACCTGATTCGTCAAGAACAACAGGCTTGTTCTGTGGCACTACCTTTTCAGCATCTCTCAAAGATCGATCCAATAATCACAGGCAGTTACGTCACCTCGGGTCTTGCCAACTGTCGAAGAAAAGTTATGGGTAAGGATTAGCATCGCAATAGGGTCTCGACATTTGACACAACCTCCAAAAATGCGAAAGAGCAAGACTGCTCTAAGATAAAATATTGTGTCAAATGTCAAAGCCTGACCCCCCAGAACTGATCACCCTGCTTCCACTTGCGGTCGGGATCAGGGATGGAGGTGTCACAATACATTCAATGCCATCAGCAGTCACCCTGTCATACAAGTCAAATCCACTTGGCCCCGCTTCATAGGCAACGCGGATGGTGTTCCTTCAAACTAAGCGAGGAGTCTTTTAAAGGAATGATACTTTGGCCTGGCAAGCGTAACAGCCATGACCATATTCCTTTCAACCAATGCCGTTATCCGCCAGGATCTTTTGTGCATGTCAATACCGATGTTAGCCACTTTTCCTTTGAAATTAACTTCGTTTCTTTTCACTTTAATTGCCATGGGAGGTCCCTCCTTTGTTTAGAATTTTTCGCCGAGGTTTATTAGATAAAGAGGGGCTTCCCATCAACTGTAATCTATCATAGTCTCTATCAATTCTTCTTTTAGTATCAAAAAGTTACCTATGGCCAAAACATCAAGTCTAGTCCTTAAAAAGCATTCAACAGCATGTTCTGGAGTCATTACAATTGGTTCATTCTCATTAAATGAAGTATTTAAAACTACCGGAACACCAGTCAGCTTATTGAATTCATAAATCAGGCCCCAGAATAATGGATTAATCTCTTTCTTAACGGTCTGTATTCGTGTGGTTCCATCTTTATGAATAACAGCTGGGATTTTGGCCCTATTCTCATGTTTTACTTTTGCGACAAGCATCATAAAAGGGGAATCAATACCTGAATCAAAATATTCATGGGCATACTCAAATAAGACTGAAGCCGCAAATGGCCGGAACCATTCCCTTTTTTTTATTTGTGTATTTATTATATCTCTACTTTTTCCAACTCTTGGGTCAGCAATAATGCTTCGATTACCCAATGCTCTCGGACCACACTCCATCCTGCCCTGAAACCAGCCAATGGTTTTGCCCTCAGCAACATATTTTGCACAATCAAAGGCGATGTTATGCGAAATTTTATAACTAATTTCATATGCCTTAAGCACCTTTTCAATTTCATTATCTTGATAATAAGGCCCCCAATAGATGTCTTTCAGCACATGCTGCCGGGAAAAACCATGCAAAACGTGAGTATAGTATAATCCGCTTCCAAGTGAAGTGCCTGCATCATTTGCTATTGGTTGAAAAAAATACTTCTTAAATCCACTCTCCTCCACAGTTCTTTTGTTCATCAAACAGTTTAATCCCACGCCCCCGCCTATAACCAGATTATCCATTTTTGTTTTTTTTTGCAGAAACTTGGCAACATGTAAAGCTACATCTTCCACCCTTTCTTGTAAGGCATAGGCAATATCGCAATGCCTCTGTTCAATGTTTTCACCTGAATGTCGTGGCAGCCCAAACTGCTTGTAAAACCTCGCAGAAAGCCACTTATTACGCCCGTGCGTATGGAATGAAAAATATCTTAAGTCCAGTCCGAATTTGCCATCAGGAAGACACTGTACGATATCCTTGAAACTATCACAAAAACGATTATCGCCATAAGCAGATAGCCCCATGACCTTAAATTCATCTGAAAAAGGACGAAAGCCCAAAAAAACAGTTATAGCCGAATAGAGATGGCCAAGTGAATGAGGTACAGGACAGTCGTATAGTTTGACAATTCTATTCCCTTCCCCGACCCCCATAAATGTTGTTTTACTTTCACCTCTTCCATCTATGATTAATATAGCTGATTTTTCGAACGGTGATACTAAGAAACTTGAAGCCGCATGAGCAAGATGATGGCCGATAAATGAGACCTTAATCGACGGATCAATGCCAGGTATGATTGACAACACCTTCCTTTTTATACGACCCATTAATATCATACGTCTGAAGAAGCTTAGCTCATCAGATCCACTCCCTCCACGCAGAAGATTTATGCTTTTGGGGAAATATTTTGTTACATGAGCAATATTCCCGGTAATCTCTCTCCACGGACACCAGAAAAAAGCTATTCCCTCAATTTCACAAGGTTCAACCTTGCTAATATTCAGTATTTCACTTATTGCGCCTTTCGGAAAATGCCATGTGTGTTTTTCACGATTTGTTCTTTCTTCTTCAACCAAAGCCACGGGTTTGCCGTTATCAAGCAAACAGGCAGAGGATTCATGAGTATACGCATTCAAACCAAGTACGAGCATTTGGTTGTCTCTCTTTTAAGCATACAGAATCTGTTTTGGAACAGCTTCTAATTAAAGTAAACTCGCACCCCAGACGACGCTTTGCTTGTGTGAGGTTCTCGCTTCCGCGGGTGGGGTTTTGAACCGCTGCCCTTCGTCAAAGGGGAACAAATTCCCTTCCAAAACCCCAGGCTCAGGAGGGTTCGCACCCCCTGAGAGCCCCACGAGCGGTATCGATTCATCCCCGCCCAAAGCACGGGGTTTGTTTGAAAGGGTGTTAAGACCACTTGCGAATAGGCTTTGAAAATCAGTTGATTAAGCATGACAAAGTCTCTATAAAACGATTGAATTTTAGGTGCATAATTTCAATCTGAGGAGACCTTCCCATGCATTACAAGGATATCAAGGTCCAAGTTAGGAAGCAACTGAAAAAGAATACCCAAACTGGAAGCGTCTCACCAAGAAAGAGAAGAAAGCTATCGCAAAAATGGTGTTAAAGGTTGGAGACATCGCAGTGAAAAGAAATACCCCGACCCCTGAGTTATTTAAGTCGCGGTTTTCAACAACTTAGGTCCAATAACGCTTATTTTTTGGTAATAGAACATTTGGTCTATAGACAAACCCTATATGATTTTGTATAACTAGACATTACTCCTTTTACCGGGAGGTCTCGACCACGGTGCAAATCGATGAAAATTGGGGGACAACCTTTCTCCCAGCCTTTGTAAGGGTTCTATTTCGAGGAATGCCAGGCGTTTTTCGTCATCCGCATCAATCGGTTTTCTGTTGGTTGGCTGTGATGCAGATGATTCTCTCTGGCCCAAGGACCTTGACACGGCTTTCCCAGCCAGCCCCATCATGGATTACTGAACGGCGCTTTCGGCGCTTACTCTCAGCCGGATATTGGAGCTTGCAAATATTGCTGTGGTGGTTTGCCAAGCAAGCCATAAGAAGTTTTCCAGCACCCGAAGACAAGGTGGTTTATGTTATTGCCGACGGTAGTAAAAAACACAGACGTGGCAATAAGAATCCTGCAACACGGAAAGGTCGAACGAACTGCCATAAGGGTTTGTTTTTCGGTATCCGATTTGTAGTGTAAACAGTTTATCCATCCAATGAATCTTTCACCATTCAAAACACGTATCAAAAAACACTACGATGAAATTGGGGACGCCAGGCGCAAATGGAGGGACAAGAATGCCTACTACCATTACTCTGTCCTCTCCTACCTGCGCTTTCTGGTTCCCGAGGGGAAGCGGGTGCTTGTCCTCGGCAGCAGCACGGGTGATACACTAGCCAGCCTCAACCCCTCCTATGGGGTGGGCCTTGACATAAGTGGCCAGATGATCGACCTAGCACGGAAGCGTTATCCTGAGTACGAATTCATCGAGGCTGACGCCGAGGATCCATCCTCCTGGGGCCTCGAGGCTACGTTCGACATGATCGTTATGCCGTCGCTTATCGGTTACTTGGAACACATACAGACCACCCTTGAAAATCTTCATTTGTTCTGCCATGCCAGCACCAGGATCATTATCGGCTACTATAACTTCTTGTGGGAGCCGGTTCTAAAGCTCGGCGAGACGTTGCATCTGAAAATGCCACAAAAGATGCAGAACTGGCTTTCTCTGGAGGACATCGAAAATTTGCTCTATCTGGCAGATTTCGAAACCGTGAAAAAGGAACGCAGGCTGCTTGTGCCCAAAAAAATCCCGTTGCTCCACAAGGCTTTCGAGTGTATCGGCAGTTTGCCATGCATAAACAAACTGTGCCTATGTCACTTCCTGGTTGCTAGGCCGCTGGTGCGGCCCGAGTTGAAGGAGAAAAGTGTCACTATCGTCATTCCCTGCCGCAATGAACGGGGCAATATTGAGAAGGCCATCAGACGCCTCCCACGGTTTGGCAGCAGCCAGGAGATTATTTTCGTAGAGGGCTACTCCCGAGACGGCACCTTGGACGAGATAAGACGGGTGATTCGTGCTTACCCGGACAGGGATATCAAATATTTTGTCCAAGAAGGAATCGGCAAGGCCGACGCCACTCGGACGGGGTTTGAAAACGCCTGCGGTGATATCCTCATGATACTTGATGCGGATCTCACAGTGCCACCCGAAGACCTTCCCAAGTTCTACCGTGCTATCGCCTCGGACAAGGGTGAACTTATTAACGGTTCCAGGCTCGTCTATTCTATAGAAAATCAGGCCATGCGTTTATTGAACTTGTTTGGCAATAAGTTTTTTAGCTTGATGTTCTCCTGGCTCCTGAACCAGCGTATCAAGGACACCCTGTGCGGTACCAAGGTCCTGTCCCGCGAGAATTACGTGAAGCTGAAAGCGGTGCGGAAATACTTCGGCGACTTTGACCCTTTCGGCGACTTCGATCTCCTCTTCGGCGCCTCAAAGCTCAACCTGAAAATCATTGAAGTTCCCATCCGCTACCGCGAAAGAATCTATGGCGGGACAAATATCTCACGATTTCGACATGGATGGCTCTTGTTGAAGATGACCATATTCGCCTACAGAAAAATCAAGAACATATGAAATCGCAGGCAGTACGTCTCTGTTGAGTCCATCAAACGGCACTCAGATAATTCAGGGTTCGGGGTATTTCTTGGAACGGCTTGGCGGAAACCTTTAGTTTTTGCGGGACTTAGCTTTGGGGGAAACCGCAGCCACCGAAGTGCAACGAAGGTGGAATGCGGAGGGGGCAAAGCATCCCCCAATGCTAAGTCACTAATGGCATATCATAGCAAGGATTCTTTCGCAACGGTGAATGATAGCAAACATTTACGATCAGAAGCTCTTGTATGCCTGTTTCTGGCATTGATAACCACTGCTCCTTACTGGCAGTTACTCACACACGAGTTCATAAACCTGGATGACCCAATTTTTGTAACAGAGAACCGTCTTTTGCATAATGCTTTTAGCCGTGAAAGCATCACCTGGGCTTTCAGTTTTACTGATGTTACATACTGGCAACCACTCACCTGGCTGTCACACATGCTTGACTGTCGGTTGTACGGATTAAGGCCTGGTATGCATCTTTTAACCAATCTGTTTTTTCATATCGCAAACACTATGCTGCTCTTTCTGGTTTTCAACAAGATGACCGGATCACTGCGGAGAAGCGCCTTTGTTGCTGGACTTTTTGCCCTGCATCCCCTTAATGTTGACTCAGTCGCCTGGGTGTCGAATCGAAAAAATCTTCTGAGCACCTTTTTCTGGATGCTCTCCATGTTGTCTTATGTTTATTATTCTAAAGATCCCTGTTTTCGAAGATATTTGCTAGTCCTCATGTGCTTTGTCATGGGACTTATGGCCAAATCAACGGTTGTAGTGCTACCATTTGTACTTATTCTGCTGGATTATTGGCCTATAAGACGTTTCTGGCTTGAAGAGTCAAATAAGAATGGTGTTAAGAAAGTCCGCAAGTCAATAGCATCCGCCAATCAGGGGTCACTCATTTTTGGCTTGATTCTAGAAAAAGCACCACTTTTCATTCTTTCAGCAATATCTGTCTGTTTGTCCTATTTGCGTCCGGGGGGAAGCGTGGTATCCACAGAATCAGTACCAATGAAACTCCGTATTGCTAATGCAATTATCTCCTACGTAAATTATATCTGGAAAATGATCTGGCCACACGATCTTGCAGTTTTTTATCCATACCCTAAAGCAATACGGATGTGGAAAACTATCGCTGCTTTGTTGTTGTTGCTACTTGTGTCTGCGCTAGCCATTAGAGCATGGAGGAAAAAGCCATATTTTGGTACAGGATGGTTGTGGTACCTTGGAACACTTCTGCCAGTAGCAGGATTGATGCAGATTGGATTGTGGCCAGCAATGGCTGACAGATTTGTATATGTACCGCTCATCGGGATATTCATCATTATCGCCTGGGGTGTTCCTGAGCTTGTGGAACAATGGGGCTTAAAAAAAACAGGACTTGTCCCAATAGGTACAGTCCTCCTTTCAATCCTTATGGCAATTACATTTTTGCAGATACGATACTGGAACAACAGTATTACACTTTTCAAACATGCCATTGATGCTACTAAAAATAACTATTTGGCATACAATAATCTTGGTGTTGCCCTTTATGGCAAAGGAAAAACAGAGGAGGCATTATGGCATTATTCTGAGGCATTGCGGATAAGACCCAAATATGCTGATGCGCACAACAACATGGCGAATGTTCTGGTGAGACAGAATAAGATTGAAGAGGGGATAAAACATTACTTCAAAGCGTTACAAATAAATCCTAATCTTGAAATAGCACACAATAACATAGGGAATGCATTGTCAAAGCTGAATAGAACGACTGAGGCCATACAACATATTTCAATGGCATTACAGATAAATCCTGACTATGCAAACGCACATAACAACCTCGCTGCAATCCTGATGAATATGGGAGAAAACGATAAAGCCATCACACATTATTTGAAGGCATTACGAATAGATCCTGATTCTGCTGAAGCTCACAACAACTTAGGTGCCGCTTTGATAAATCAAGGAGACATCGATAAAGCCATAAAACATTACACTTCAGCGCTGGAGATAAATCCTGAAAATGCGGAAATTCACGATAATCTGGGAAATGCCTTCATGAGAAAGGGAAAAATCGATGAGGCTGTTCGCCAGTATCAAAAAGCCCTCTCAATCAAGCCGGACTTTATCCATGCCTTATTTAATTTGGCGAAAGCGTATTCTATAAAAGGTGAATACGGCAAAGTGATTTCTACATGTACTAAGGTAATCGAGCTTCAACCCGATGTCTCGAGTGCGTACTATCATATAGCCTCTGCGTATGCGCGGCAGAACAGAATTGATGACGCTATTGACTGGCTGAAAAAGGCAGTCAATAGAGGTTATGACAAATGGGATTTTATCAAAAATGATAAGAATTTAGAAAATATTAGAAATTCTTCATATTATAGAAAACTTACAGAAGGCAGATAGTTACCCAACGAATCCCCATAAGAGAATTATCAGAATATTTAAATCCTTATGGGATATTTTGTAAGACCATTCCGTTGTTCTTAATGTACTTTACAATACAATTTCTGCCAAACGACAACAAAACAACTTGGAGCATAATCAAGGCGAGCGAGAGACCCCTGATGGGATTTGTAAAGGCCTCACGTAGTTAAGGTCAAAAACCAGTCCCACAAGGTCAGGAACCAGTTGCACAACCAGTTCCACACGAAGTGGCACGCTTTTTAAAACCAATCCCATAAGGTCAACAACACATTCCACACCCAGATTGCCATCAGTTCCACCTGGCGCAACAACGGTTTCGACCAGCCCAGCATCCAAATGTAGAAAAAAATGCAAAGCTCCACAGAAAACAGCTAATATAGGACCACCAGTCTGTGGGCTTTTTGGCAATTCCATTCTCATCAACTTCGCCAATTCTCTTCCCGCAGAATGGTTCGTTAATACATCTTTCAGCATCAGGTTTATTTTGCCCGTTGAGTAGATTGTACTATAAAATAATTTAATAGTCTTAAAGTTGGTTAATAGCTGGCGGCTGCGGGCCGCTGTTTCTTGGCAGCATGCATTCCCCTAATATTTTTACAGGATTCCTGACAAACATCCCATATGTTGGAATTGTGGCACGAACATTGCTGCACACTCTGCCATCATGAGTGCTTTTTTCAGATCACCACGTGATAAGGCCAAAGCGGGCTTCACCATTGTGGAGCTGATGATTGTGATTACCATATTTGGTGTTTTGGCAGCTGTTGGTGTACCTGCTTACCTCCAATGGTTGCCCGACATCAGGCTGAAAGCCGCTGTAAGGGATTTGAAATCAGATATGGAAATATCAAAGCTGAGGGCAATCAGGGAGAATGCCGATGTTGTCATATGGTTTGACACTAATAACGACACCTATACGGCATATTTGGACAATGGTGCAGGCACCGGAACACCGGGTGACCACTGGCAGAATGGGACTGAACCAACCATAATAAACGGGGAAATGCCGGCGGGCGTTGATATGTATGAGACGCTGTTTTCGTCATGGGCGAATCAAACCATTTTTGATGGCAGGGGGTTACCCAGTGGTGGATGGGGATATGTGCACATGGTCAACAGCAAGAGTAGCTATAAGGGCATTCTGCTCAACTTGGCGGGGCACGCTCAAATCCAAACGAGCACGGACGGGGGCACATGGGTCGATGAAAGCTGATAGACAAGACAAAAAGCGGAAGTTGGACACAAAAGGCTTTACCCTGCTTGAGGTGCTCGTGGCCATAGTGATATTCGCCATTGGTTTCTTGGCCGTTGCATCCATGCAGGTTTCGGCGATACATGGGAATTCTTTTGGAAATGAGGTGACACAGGCCACCTTCCTGGCCCAGGATAAGCTCGAGGAACTAAAGAATAGTGCGGACATCACCACCGAACCGAACGGTAATGACACCCAGGGAATCTTTAACCGATCCTGGCAGATTGGGCCTGCTACGGGTAATGCACGATTAGTGACCGCAACGGTGGCGTGGACACAACGGCAAAATAACCACAACGTGGTTTTAACGACCATTACAAGGGGAAACGGAGAATGATCGGCAGGTGTCCAAGTGGGTTTAGAGTCAAAACAGTCCGTGATTTTGCAGAGGGCAGGCCCCATGGCTTCAGCCTCATTGAGATGCTGATCACCATGGCCATAGCCGGGGTTGTGGTTTCCGCGATTTATAGCGTGTTCCTTTCTTCCAATCGATCCTATCGCACCCAGGACCAGGTGGCCGGTGCCCAGCAAGGGGCACGTGTGGGCATTGATTTCATGGTTCGGGACATCCGGATGGCCGGACTTGACGCCCTTAGTTCTGTGAGTCCTGCGACTGATGCCGTGGATGGCGACGGTGCAGGGATTAAGCAGGCCACTGCCACCAAGATCCGGTTCACATCGGACATTGATATGGATGGGGCCATTGAGGAGGCAAATAGTGAGCGGACAACCTATCAGTATGACGCTGCCAACAACGAGCTGGATCGTATCCTCTACGAAGGAACTGGAAGTGTAGACTCGCAAACGCTGATCGAGAATGTCAGCGCCTTGACATTTAGCTATCTGGACGGGGATGGCGCCAATATCGCCGTGCCTGTGGCGGCTGGTGATCTTGGCAACATCAGAACAGTCGAGATCTCGATAACCTGTCAGGGTACAGATGCGGAAGGAGATGCCTTTACCCGGACCTTAAATACTCGGGTAAGGTGCCGAAACCTATGATCTTGAGGGGCCTTATGATTTCGAGGTTGAAAGATATCGTGGATAACGAAAAGGGCTTTGTGCTTGTGGTTTCTCTGCTTATGCTTACGGTTGTCACCGTTATTGGTATCGCCGCTACGAGGACATCGGATACCGAACTTCAGATTGCCTCCAACGAGAGACAACACCTTGGCGACTTCTATAAGGCCGAGGGGGGGCTGATCAATATGTTGGAGAGTGTCACCACATGGCTGACCACGGCCTTCCTGACAGCCGGTGAGACTGAGGCTTCTTACACAGGCACCGTAGATATTGATTCTGACGGTACGGACGATGCTAGCGTCGAAATTCGATATGTCGAGGATTCGGGCACATCCGTACCCGTGCTATCGCATACGGGACCGCCCCCGGTCGGGTCAGGGTACAGTCTGGAGTATTTTGAAGTGCACCGGTATGCTGTCACCGTAACTTCGGCAACCGGAAACGCACAGATACAGACAGGGGTATGGAAGGTCTTTAATAAGGATTAAATTCTAATATATTACAAGACATAGAGATGGCTTGTACTTTGTTTGTCGTGGTCCAAAGGAGGGATTAACCATGAAAAGATGCTTATTGATAGCGTTTTCGCTGGTTTTGTGTGCATCAGCCCAGCTCCGGGCAGACGATACCGATATCTATGGGACATCAGTTGCACTGCCACCCAATGTGCTCATTGTTTTTGATAGTTCGGGAAGCATGACTACAAATGATATTGCCGATGAGCCATATGATCCTAATGTCACATATGTATGGGAGGACGGTGACTATGGCCGCGACGAGGTCTATGAATTTGTTAGAGGGGCGGGGCATGAAGGAGAGGATTGCGACGAGGATGACGTAGTACTTTTTGCCGATGATATCTCAGAGCTGCAATACAGTGCGGCCACGGAAACGGGTTGTGACGAAGTGTACGAAACCCTATCGACAGAAGGCACCAATGCTAATGCCATAATTCAAGATGAAGACGGCGGATATCGGTGTGGAGGCGAGAGGAAATACCTGGTCACGGGAAACTACATAAACTATGATCAGGGGTACGATGGTAGTCATTCTACCAGACTTGAGGTGGCGCAGAGTGTCATAAAAGAGGTTATAGACGAAACAGACAATGTTCGATTCGGGCTCATGAAATTCAACGGTAGCTCAGGCGGCGATCTGATTAAAGAGTGTGGTGCCAGCAAAGCCGAGTTGTACACAGCGATCGACGCTATTACGGGTAGTGGCTATACGCCTCTTGCAGAGACTCTGGCTGAAGCAGGGCTTTATTTTGCGGGCGCGGACGGCTGGTACAAGACCGGCGACGCGACCACTCAGCCCTATACAAGTCCTATGCAGTACCGTTGCCAGCAAAACATTATCATCTATATGACAGACGGTGAACCCACACAGGACAACGGTAGCCCTCTTGGAACAGAGACTGATTATATCAACACAGATGATTACCTTGACGATGACGATGGTGAATCCAACTACCTGGATGATGTAGCGGAGTATCTCTGGACTCATGACGCTAACCCGAATTACCCAGATCCAGTCGACGCTTATACGGATTATTTGGAGCAGAACATAAAAACTCACACCATTGGATATTCAAATGGTGCTACCGGAGCTGCGGCTTTGCTGGCAAGCACAGCCAACAGAGGGGGCGGAGATTATTATACGGCAAACAACGTCAGCACGCTTAAGAAGGTCCTGCAGCATATTTTAAGCCAAATTGCAGAAGTCGATTCGGTATTTGTCGCACCAACGGTGCCGGTCAGCGAGATGAACAGGACCTA
>Ga0114922_10002580_pt1 | contig 16974 bp, 11 predicted proteins | sample AartaG_FD_100975 | JGI IMG/M metagenome (GOLD analysis project Ga0114922, IMG submission 100975) | Deep subsurface microbial communities from Aarhus Bay to uncover new lineages of life (NeLLi) - Aarhus_00045 metaG | ecosystem: Environmental > Aquatic > Marine > Oceanic > Sediment | place...
AATGACAAGACCAATTGACTTATTAAGACAAGGGAAAAAAGAAGAACTCTGGCAGATGTGCTGCGGCTTCATAGATCTCAGTCTGGAACAGTTTATGGCTGTCCAGCAGAGGTTGTTATTGGAGCAAATCGAGCTGCTGAAGAAATGCGAGCTGGGCAGAAAGGTGATGCGTGGCGTTATGCCTGAGACAGTTGAAGATTTTCGAGAGCAGGTACCTTTAACGACCTATGGCGATTATTTACCGGAACTTGTAGAAAAGAGAGAAGATTTATTGCCAACCAGAGTTGCCAGGTGGGTACGTACTTCTGGCCACACAGGTGAGTACGACGTTAAATGGATACCCATTTCACAGGAATTCCTTGATGAATACGAGAAGACAGCCACAGGTGTGTTTCTTTTCACTATGTGTGACAGGCGGGGCGACACTTCCAAGGTCAGGGAACATCTCAAGGTGTTATACACAGTCGGTCCTCCCGAATATGGAAGCGGCCTCGGTGTTCAGTTAACACAGAAAGCGGTTAATTTCGATTTGCTGCCTTCCGATCGCGACAGAATGACATCATTTCGTGAAGTAATACAGGCCGGGTTCAAGGAAGCCTTGTATCAAGGACTGGACGGATTCGGTGGACTATCTTCCGTCCTGGTGGCTGTGGGCGAGCAGCTCCAGCAGCAGTCGGGGAATATAAAGATTACCTCTCTATTATCTCACCCTGGTGCTATGTTACGTGTAACCAAGGGACTGCTTAAGAGCAAGCTGGCCAGGCGTGCTCTGCTGCCTAAAGATTTGTGGTCTATCAAGTTTATTGGTGGCGGCGGTGCAGATTGCGCTATTTTCGGGAAGAGGGTCGAGGAACTATGGGGGCGACATCCTTTAGAGGCTTACGGCGGTTCAGAAGGAGGAATGTGCGCTACTCAAACCTGGAATTACGAGGGCATGACTTTTGTCCCAACTCTTAATTTCTTTGAGTTTATCCCGGAAAGAGAATGGTTCAAGTGGCAAATGGACCATCTTTATCAACCAAAGACTGTTCTGCTTGATGAGTTGGAAGCCGGGAAGGTTTACGAGATAGTCATCACCAATTTTCATGGTGGTATCATGACCAGATATCGACCCGGTGACCTGATAAAGATAAGCTCATTGCGAAACGAGAAACTCAACATCGATATTCCTCAAATGATATTCCACAGCCGGGCTGACGACCTTATCGATATCACGGGTTTCGGTCACCTGACGGAAAGGATAATCTGGGAGGCAATTGAAGGCGCGGGCGTTCCTTATAACGATTGGACAACTCGCAAGGAAACAAAAGACGGCAAACCCATTCTGCATCTCTACCTCGAACCCAAGGATGACTTCATTGCCAGCGAGCAATCTATAGCAGCAGCAATATATGATGAACTAATAAAACTGGACAGTGTGTATCACTATAATATCTACGATGCCTACGGCGATCCTGAGACCGTACTGGGTCTGAAACCAGTGGAAGTAAGCTTCCTTCCTCAGGGTACTTTCATACGTTACATCAATGAACGGCAGGCTGCGGGAGCCGCTCTGGGACACTTGAAACCACCGCATATAAACCCTTCGGAGAAAGTTCTCTCCTTGCTCGGGGTTCCTACGGTTGAGGTCGAGGTCGAGGCTGTGCCAACAACAGAAGCTGAACGCACGACTGCTTGAGGACAGCAGCACAGGTCAGGAATTGTCGGTACGTTGCCAGGGCAAGGTTTTTGACCGCGGTTTTTCAATTATCAATTTGAGTCCCTCCTGGATCTTACCTATCGCACAGAATCACAAATGCAAACCTCAAGGCCCCACTAGATTCAAAGCATCGTAACTGGGATACATAGTACTTTCGGGGTGACCGATAGTCCTGTTGACAGTTCACAGCTTCATGGTAATAATAGATTCCTTGTTATAGAGGAATATAGGTTGATACTATGAATGGTCATGTCTTGATTCCCTTGGTTGCTACCATTGCGTATGTCCCGCTACTAGTCATTGTACTGTCAAATCGCCCGTGGCAACTACGACAGAGGCTCTTTTTCCTTTTCCTGATTCCTGCCATGCTTTGGAGCGCAACCGACATATTCTTCCGCAGCGGTTTCTTCATGCAACATAAGCTTCTCCTGGTAGAGATCGTCCTCTTTTTTGCTGTCTGGATGATTATTCAATACCGTTTTTTCCTGCAGTCTTTCTACAAATCAGATGTGCCCAGAAGACCCTTTTCCTACATCATTCTGGCAGCGTTTATTGTTCTGGTGGTACTGGATTATATTCCGCGGGGTATTAATATTACTCCCGATAACATCTATGTCGATTATGGACCATGGGTTATAGTGATTGCCGGTAGCATGCTTGCTATCACCAGCAAGGAGATATACAACCTTATACGCAAGCTCAGGGTCTCAGACAACGTGGAGGAGCGTAATCAAATTAAATATTTGTTTGTGGGGCTCGGCTGTTTGGCCATTTTTGGCTTGATTACTTTCCAATTCTCTGCAAGGGGATATCCTATTGGTCATATCGGCAATTTCCTTAACGCCCTTATCTTAACCTACGCTATCGTGACCTTCCAGTTACTGGATATCAGGGTTGTGTTCCGCCGGGCTATCGTTAATTCAGTCCTCTACGGAAGTGGCATCAGCATAGTATTACTGGTGTCCTGGCTCGTTTACCGATTCACAAGCTTTGAGCTTAATATTGCCTCTCTCTTGATAATCATCGCCTTGGGAATTCCAGCCGTCCTCATCTTTGTTCATCAGCTAGGTGCCCCGTGGCGAATGAAGATAGAGGAGGCATTTATCGGTGAAAGATACCATTATCGTAGACAGTTATCCCAATTTATCACCACAATACAAAGCGTTTCGAGCATGGAACAATTTGGAAGCGAATTCGTGTCTTTGCTTTCCCAGTCTATTGGTTGTCACAGAGCTTCCCTGCTGTTGCTACAAGTCGAAGATGGTGCTTTTACTGCCCGATTTACCCACCCCCCTGTAGAAAATAATCCCATAAACTCATTGAAATTAAGAACAGATAATCCTATTGTGCTCTGGCTAAAGCGTGAGAGAGTCCTACTTCCGGAGAGGAATATCAACATCGATCCTGAATTCAAATCTATATGGCAGCAGGAAATGGAAGCAATTCAATTGACGGCTGTAAAGGTATTCGTTCCCCTGATACACATGGACGAACTAGTGGGTATTCTAGCAATAAGTGAAAAGAGAGATGCCAAGCCCTATACGGTTGAGGACTTCGACTTACTTAATTCAATCGGTACCCAGGTGGCGGCGGGTATGGAAAAGGAATATTTCTACGAGCAATTACGAGAGCAAGACAGCGAAATAACCTTTATTAACCGTCTATCTACAATCGTAACTTCCAGTGTGAGTATTGAGACGATATTTGAGGGGTTTGCTCAGGAATTAAAGAAAGTAGTGGATATTGATTGGGCAACAATTGCTTTAGTCGATGAAAAGGATCTTTGTTTTCTAGCTCTATCGAGCACCGTAGGTTCTCCCTGGCAGGCAGAACAGAGGATCCCGCTCGAAGGGACAGCTACAGAGTGGGTATGCCGTGAGAGGAAAAGCCTATATGAAGCTGATCTGACACAATACCGAAGGTTTTGTACCGGTGAGAATTACGTACAACAAGGGATTCGCTCTATCGTTTACCTACCCCTGACTATCAAAGATGAGAGTATTGGCAGTATGACTGTAGCTAGTTGCCACCCCAGCGCCTTCACCCCTAAGCAAATAAAACTCCTGGAGCAAGTTGCTTTGCAGATTGCCACCCCGATTGAGAATTCCCAACTTTATGCTCAGGCGGAACAAAGGGCTCGCATCGATGAGCTTACCGGGCTATTTAATCGACGTCACTTTGAAGAACGGCTTAAGGAGGAGGTTTCCCGGCATTCTCGTCGCGGCGATATATTCTCTATATTCCTGCTTGACCTGGACAACTTCAAAACCTATAACGATATATATGGGCACCCTTCCGGGGACATGCTTCTTAATCGGACAGGAAAAATTATCAGGAGTTCTGTCAGGGATGCTGACCCGGCCTTTCGGTACGGTGGCGATGAATTTGTCGTTATTCTACCCCAGACAACCAAGGACGATGCCCGGAGCGTGGCTGACCGGGTTCGACAGCGGATCGCCGAAGAGATGGAGAAGAGCAAGAGTGCTGTAACTTGCAGCATTGGTTTGGCTAGCTATCCTTCAGATGGAGTAATCTCCAGAGAGCTTGTTACCGCGGCTGATACTGCTCTTTATTTCGCCAAGCGCACGGGAGGTAATCGAGTCTACCTTTCATCAAAGATTCTATCCGAACCACAGGACAATGCCGGGACTTATGCCAGACGTAATGGTTTGAGTGCCATCTATGCTTTGGTCTCCACAGTGGAGGCGAAAGACCCCTATACATATGGCCATTCCCGGAAAGTTAATACTTATGCTGTAGCTTTGGCGGAAAAGATCGGCCTATCGCCCGAAGAAGTATCCAGGGTGAGTACTGCCGCCCTGCTTCACGACATAGGCAAGATTGGTATTCCCGACAAGATACTTAACAAAAAGGGAAAGCTTAATAGAGCAGATTGGGAGGCGATTAAGACCCATCCTAAACTGGGGGCAACCATAGTCGGTAACATACCTAATCTAGTTCCCTGTGTAAGTAGCATCTTGCATCACCACGAGAGGTGGGACGGCGATGGCTATCCGAAAGGACTAAAAGGAGAAGAGATTTCTATAGAAGCTCGTATCCTCGCCATAGCTGATAGCTTTGAGGCAATGAGTTCTGCCCGTCCCTATCGTCCTGCCTTGTGCAGTGAGAAAGTGTTAGAAGAGCTGCGCAATGGGGCCGGGTCTCAGTTTGACCCTGAGCTGGTGAAAGTCTTCATTGGCCTTATTGAGGCTGGATTTCCTGAGAGGCAAGAACAGGCACCCGAAGAGCTACCAGATTCAAAGTTGAATACCATAGGTCCGATACCAATGTCGTAGAACTATAATATAGCAACTCCCTGGACTATGGCTTGGACTCTATATGGTAGTGCTGTGGCTCCACTTCTGTAATTGATTGAATATATGCTACAATTCTTATATAACAAAAGCCTCTGAAAAATATCCTTTTCCCCTTGCATTTCTCCTCCTTATGTGTACGCCACAGCTTCAAATAGAACTATGTTCTAGAACATAATCTCTTCCCAAATTATTCCCCGCCTTGTCATACTATCTTCAATATAGTGATTACCCCCCTTGTCATCCTGAATGCCAAGGGGAAAGTGGGATGTATAGCTATGACAAGACCGATTGATTTACTGCGCGAGGGCAGGAAAGAGGAACTGTGGCAGATGTGTTGCGGCTTTATCCACCTCAGCCTGGAGCAGTTTATGGCAATCCAGAAGAGGCTGCTTCTGGAGCAAATCGAGCTATTGAAGAACTGCGAACTGGGTGAGAGAGTTATGCGTGGTGCTATGCCTGAGACAATAGAAGAATTCAGGGAGCAGGTACCTTTGACTAGTTACGATGATTATCTACCTGACCTTGTAGAAAAAAGGGAAGATGGGCTGCCGAAAAAGCCCGCCATGTGGGTACATACTGTAGGCAGGGCCGGTGAATATAACTTCAAGTTTGTGCCTTTGTCCCCGAGGTTCGTATATGAATTCGAGCGAGTGGCAGGTGGCGTTGGGCTTCTGGCTTCTTGTGACCCTCGAGGTAATTTTATCGTAAAGGAACATTTGAAAACTTTAACCACTATGGCATCTCGACATTATGGGTCAGGCGTCGTAGGATACTTAATGCAAAAAGCTCTTGGCTTTGACCTCATGCCTGCCAATGCCGACGAAATGACATTTCAAAAGAGAATGGAAGATGGCTTTCGGGAGGGTTTGTGTCAGGGTGTCGATGCTTTTGGTGGTTTGCCCTCCATCCTGGCTTATGTCGGCGAAATGTTTAAACGAGGAACAATAAACATAGACACTCGTTTTTTGTTTTCTCATCCCAGGGCGTCCGCTCGCTTCATTAAAGGATTAATCAAGAGCAAGCTAGCTCGTCGCCCTATGTCGCCCAAGGACTTATGGTCGGTTAAGGTAATCGTGGGGGGAGGCATGGATAGTGCTATTTTCCGAGAGAGGGTAGAAGACCTGTGGGGAAGACGTCCTCTGGAGCTGTATGGTGGCACCGAGGGTGGTATTTACGCCGTTCAGACCTGGGATTACGAGGGTATGACCTTTGTTCCTAACTTGAATTTCTTCGAGTTCATCCCAGAAAGCGAATGTTTCAAATGGCAACTGGACCATTCCTACCAGCCGAAGACCATCTTGATGGACGAGGTTAAAGCAGGTGAGAAATATGAGCTAGTCATCACCAATTTGCATGGTGGTGCCCTGGTCAGATATAGAGTTGGCGATCTAATTAAGATAACCTCGCTCCGAAACGAAAAGTTGGATATCGATATTCCTCAGATGTCGTTCCATAGCCGCGCCGACGATCTTATTGACATTGCCAGTCTTGGCCGGTTGACAGAGCGAGTAATCGAGGAGGCAGTTGAAAATAGCGGTATTGATTATGTGGATTGGATGGCTCGCAAGGAACTAATTGACGATAAACCAACCTTGCATTTCTATCTGGAGCCTGGGGATGAATATATTGCCAGTGAGGAAGGTATAGCGGCAGCCATACGTGAGCAGTTAAGAAAAATAGATAGGAAATATCGCTGCAATTTTTACAGCCTTATCGGTGATATGGAAACCGGGCTTGACTTGAAGCCCTTACAGGTTACTTTGCTACCAAGGGGCGCCTTTTCCAGCTATATGGATCAATGGCAAGTTGAGGGTGTCGGTTTAGGTCGCGTTAGGTTATCACGTATTAACCCACCTGATGAGGTGCTTTCGTTACTTGGAGTACCCAAGGTTGTGGTAGAGGCTGTGGCGGTAACTGAAGCCGAACGTGCGACTGCTCGGTGACACAGTATAGCCTAGAGGCAAACGGGACACTTTACCGAGACCAAGAAGGACGCCGTTTCAATCTCGCCCTTTCTTTTATCTGTCTAAGTTGTTATTAAATTTTTCGCTTTTAGTCCAGAGCACACGAGTCGAACCTTCAAGTTCATTTATAGTGGGAGTGTCATGATTGATTAATGGGTGGTACTTTTGGGGTATTACTATAGTACTTCTTGACAGCTTTCAAATTTATGTAATAATAGACTTATTTCAAAGTGAATTACAGAGTTGATAGAAATGGTGACACAATAAGTATTGCAAGTCCCGATTCGTCGAGACGCAGCAATCCCTTGGAGAAGCTTGAAAGGGCTGGTAAAATTGTGTTGAAATTTATAAGTTTGTCTATATAAGGGTGATATTATGCCTACCGATGTTACAGTTATAGTTCCCTTAATTGCTACTATTGCCTATATCCCACTATTCATTATCTTACTGACTAACCGGCCGTGGGGTAACATGCATAGGCTTTTCCTCCTTTTTCTGATTTCTGCTGTAGTCTGGAGCTTCACCACCTTCCTTAGCCGCGGCATTTCACCAAATGAACCGACTGGAGTCAAAATTGTTATTTGTCTCCTCCTCTGGATGCTGGTTCAACTCCATTATTTCATTCGTTCTTTCTACCACTCTGAACGTGTCAAGATACCATTAGCTTATGTTTTTGTGATAGTCAGTATTGTCCTGGCAGTAACGAATTTTTATTTCGTGAACACTACACAAGGCGTTAAATATGGTTTCTCGATTGTTGCCCTAGTTCTCACTTTTCTTTTCACGGTAGGCGTGAAGGATATAATTTCTTTACTTCGACGGCATAGCATTTCGCCTGATCCGTCAGAGCGCAACCAGATTTCTTATCTAATCGCTGCTATTGGAGTCCTAACAATTTTTCTATCACTCGCTACCACTGATTGGGGACAACAGTTCCCGGTAAGCCATATTGGCAACCTTATCGTTGCCTGCGTCTTAACTTACGCCGTCGTAACCCACCGTCTAGTGGATATGAGGGTTGTATTCCGCCAAGCCCTTATATATATAGTCCTCTATGGCGGTGGTGTTGGTATAATACTCGCACTTGTTTGGCTTGCGTTCGCGTCCGACGGCATTCCAGATAATTTTCGCACGCTAGCGATAATCATCGGCCTGGGAATTCCCGCTATACTGTTTCTTGTTCATAATGTGCGTGACCTCTGGCAAAAGAAGGTAGAGAAAGCCTTTATCGGAGCAAGATACTCCTTTCGAAGGCAGTTATCCCAGTTTATCACCAAGATACACGATGTTACCAGCCTGGAGCAGTTGGGAAGTGAGTTTACATCACTGATTGCTCAGTCCTTTGATTGCCGTAGAGTTGGCCTGCTTTTGCCACAGGCAGATGATGAAGGTTTTAGCGCCCGCTTTATGTACCCCCCTGCGGGGGATAATCCCATGGTTGAACTGGAATTAGGACCGGATAGTCCTATTGTGAACTGGTTGGAGCGAGAAAGCACCATATTACCCGAAAGGAATCTCGCCATCTTTCCTGAATTCCAATCTATATGGGCAGAGGAACGAGAGGAAATTCGGTCGGGAGAGATAAAGATGTTCGTTCCCCTAATGAACAAGGGGAAACTTATAGCTATTCTGGCAATAAGTGAAAGGCGAGATGGAAAACTTTATACCGTTGAAGATATGGATTTGTTGGAGTTTATCAGCGCCCGGGTGGCATCGAGCATGGCAAAGGAGTTTTCGCATGAGCAATTGAGGGAGCAGGACGAAGAGACCACTCTGGTTAACCGTTTAACCGCAATCATAACCTCCAGCATGAGCATTCAGATGATCTTTGATAATTTTGCTCAGGAATTAAAGAAAGTAGTGGATATCGACTGGGCAACAATTGCTTTAATTGACGGAAACGAGCTTTGCTTTATGGCTCTATCCAGCAACATAGGTTCTGCCTGGCAAACAGGAGAAAGGATACCGCTTGAAGGGACAGCTACCGAGCGTTCATGCCAGGAGAAGCAGGCCGTATATGAAGCTGATCTGAAACGACTCCACAGGTTCTCGACCTGGGAAAGTCACTTAGAGCAGGGGATTCGTTCTGTTGTTTATCTGCCCCTTAATGTCACAGACCGGATTATTGGCAGCCTGATTTTAGCCAGTCGCCAACCTAACGCTTACAGTCGCAGGCAAATAAAGCTTCTGGAAAAGGTGGCTCTGCAGATTGCTGCACCGGTCGAGAATATTCAACTTTACAACCGGCTGGAAGAAAAATCTCGTATCGATGAGTTGACCGGATTATTTAATCGACGTCATTTTGAAGAGCAACTCAAAGAGGAGGTTTCCAGGCACTCCCGTTATGGCGATGTATTCTCGATATTCATGCTTGACCTGGATAACTTCAAGTCCTATAACGATACATATGGACATCCTGCCGGAGATACTCTTTTGAGCCAGATGGGGAAAATCATCAGAGGTTCTGTCAGGAATGTTGACCAGGCTTTTCGCTATGGCGGCGATGAATTTGTTATCATTTTGCCCCAGACAACCAGAGAAGATGCCTATGTCGTGGCTGAGCGGGTTCGAGCACAGATTGCGAAGGCGATGGAGAAAAGGGCAATTGCGGTGACTTGTAGTATAGGTTTAGCTAGCTACCCTGCGGACGGAGTAGTAGCTGACGAACTAATTGATGTCGCCGACAATGCGCTTTATCATGCCAAGCGGGCTGGAGGTAATCAAATCCTCCTTTCCTCCAACGTTTTATCGGAGCCACTGGATGAGGGAGGAGTTCATGGGGCTTATACCAAGCGTAACGGTTTAAGCGCTGTTTATGCCTTGGTCTCGGCAGTGGAGGCCAAAGATCCATATATCTATGGCCATTCCAGAAAGGTTAACACTTATGCCGTGGCTTTAGCAGAAGCGATTCGGCTATCCCCTGATGAAGTAGCTAATGTGAGCACGGCTGCTTTGCTTCATGACATCGGTAAAATTGGCATTCCCGATAAAGTGCTTAACAAAAAAGGGAGGCTTAGCGAAGAAGATTGGAAAGCAATTAAGGCTCATCCTAAATTGGGGGCAACTATTATCAGGAACATACCCCATCTAGCGCCCTGCGTAAATAGCATCTTGCATCACCATGAGAGGTGGGATGGTGGTGGTTATCCTGAAGGGTTGAAAGGTGAAGAGATAACTATAGAAGCTCGCATCCTTGCCATAGCGGATACCTTTGAGGCTATGACCTCTGCCCGTCCCTATCGTCCTGCGCTGTCCATTGAAGCGATAATAAAGGAACTCAGGAAAGGTGCCGGGCTTCAGTTTGACCCTAAACTAGTGGAAGTCTTTATCGGCATTGTCGAGGCTGGTCTTCCTGACAAGGTGAAGATAGCCCAACAAGACTCATCTAGTGATCAAACTGGTCAGTAGCTGCGAATCTAAAGCACCGCCCCAGGTACATTGGGGGATATAGATTTTTATGCAGGACTGAATCGTTACAGGGCAGGCAGTTCAAGCGTGCTCTGTTTCTTTATTAAGACACATATGTTGCGTGAAAAATTTTTTATCGGGAAAGAGTAGGACTTTTCCGGTGATATAGCGATAATTTCCCAGCCAGTTTTAACTAAGAGCTTTCTTAGTTCGCCATAAGAGAAAAGATGATAGTAGCGGTCAATTGTTCTTCCTTTTAGCCTCCAGGGGACTTGCCTTTCTTTTGATTTGAACCAGAACCTTGGTTGTCCGTGATTCCATACAGTTAAGAAGGCCTCGCTCCCGGGTTTTAATACGCGGTTCAATTCCACTAGTGCTTGTTCTCTTTCTTTTTCACCTTTGATGTGGTGGTACGTGGCTACTGATATCGCCCAATCGAAAGTATTATTGGGGAAAGGTAGCAACGAGGCATCGGCGTTTATTAAGTTGACATAAAGCTTCGACTTGATGGAAAATCGTAGGGCTTGCTTAAGCATAGCTTGGGAAAAATCAATCCCCCAGAGTTCAAAGCCCTGGCTGAAAGGCAAGAAATCCGGTCCGTGTGCACAGCCCACATTTAGCAGTTTTCCGCTTTGCCATCTTGCTGCCAGTTCCTCGAGCTCTTTTCTCAATAGAGGCCAATGCCTTACTCGATACCAGCTCTCAGCTATTTGGTCGAAGACCTCTCTGTTTGTGGTCATAAATACACTCTGCTAAACTCTAGCATATTATAGCGAAATACTATTTGAGATGGCATGAAGAAAGCGTCTCGAACTATTTCTGGCGTAACACCAGTGGCAGTTATGGCCAAGCCATTCTCCTGCCCCGGCAAATGTGTTTATTGCCCCACCTCTCCTGAGGCGCCAAAGAGCTATACTGTTGAGTCTCCAGCAGTGCTCAGAGCTAGAAGTTGTGGTTTTAATGCAAAAAAACAGGTGGAGATCCGGCTCAAGACATTGGCTGAAATGGGACACGCCCAGGATAAGATAGAGCTTATTGTCATGGGAGGCACTTTCCTGTCTTATCCCCGGGATTATCAGTATCGATTCATTAAGGGTTGCTACGATGCTCTGAATGGCATACCCTCTACCAGTTTAGAGGAGGCCAAAGAATTCAATGAAAATGCCGAGCGTCGCTGTGTGGGATTGTGTATTGAAACCAGACCTGACTTTTGTGGGGAGGAGGAGATAGAAAGCATGCTCGATTTTGGTACTACCAGGGTGGAGCTCGGAGTACAGACTCTGGACGATGAGGTTCATCGGCTGACAAAAAGAGGACACGGAGTAGTTGACGTTATCTCCGCGACCAGGCTATTACGGGACTGCGGCTTTAAGGTTTACTATCACTGGATGCCTGGTTTACCAGGGTCAACACCTGAGCATGACCTAGAATTGTCGCGGCAATTGTTTGAGGACGAGCGCTTTCGACCTGATGGGCTCAAGCTTTACCCCACCCTGGTAGTTAGGGGGAGTGAACTAGAGCATTGGTATCGGGGTGATCGCTACCGACCCTATAGAGAAGAAGAAATGATTGAATTGCTGATAGCTATCAAATCTCTAATCCCTAAATATGTACGGATCCCGAGGTTGATGCGGGATATTCCCAGTAAATTTATCATTGCCGGCAGCAGAGATTTGGCTCTTAGAGGAACCATTAAGAAGAAGATGGTGCAAGCCGGGCTTCGCTGTAATTGCATTCGTTGTCGGGAATACGGGCATCGACTGAGGGATGGCTGGGCAATTGGCGAACCTTTGTTAACCAGGATAGACTATCAAACCTGGGGAGGGAGAGAGGTTCACCTGTCATACGAAGATAAAAATGAAACCTTATTTGGCTTGCTGAGATTGAGAATGGACGGGGAAAAAGCTCTAATCAGGGAGCTACACATCTTTGGTTCCGAAGTACCCCTGGGGGGAAGGCTCGAGAGAGCCGCTCAACATCAGGGTCTTGGTGAAAAGTTGCTTCGAGAGGCAGAAAGAATCGCCAGAGAGGAATTCAAGGCGAATATAGTATCCGTGCTTAGTGGTGTCGGTGCTAGAGAATATTATCGATCGTTTGGCTATAGTCTGGAAGGCGCTTACATGGTTAAAGAGCTTGATTAAGCTACTTGGAAGCCTCTTGAAGCTTTTAGAAGGGTCGTTATCCATCCTGAGCAAAGTCGAAGTGCAAGTTAGTCAGCTCTCGAGTGCCCATCATGATTCAATACGCTAACCATGAACAATTTAATGAACAATCCGTAACTATATTGACATCGAGTAATAGCTATACTTATAATGGATTGAGGAATCACAGATGCCATTTGTTCAGTTGAAGGGCCTAGCGTATAGCAAAACAAGGAAAGGAGAAAGAATTGATGGATAACGAGGTGAGGCCAACCTGGAAGTTAGCCTGGGGGTTGTGGTGGCGGATGTTTCTTATTAGTCTGGGAATAGGTCTGATAGTCGGGGCAATTGTCACAGCCGTAATGGGTTTGTCATTCATACCCTGGCTTATGTGCTAGTAAATCCTCTTTGAGTGGCTGCCCTGAGCGTTGTGACGATTTTTTACTGATGACAAGACAGGGAAATGGCTGTCACCGCGCTAGGATAAATTATGCAGGCAAGTCCGTTGTTGTGTTGGTCATTGAGGTTTTGGGGTATTGACAATGAGGGCTTCTAATTATATCGTTATATAACAGATAAAAAGGAGAGCGAGAGATGGAGAGAACTTGGAAACCAACAACTGCAGGTATACTCTCTATAATTGCAGGATCCATTGGTGTAATCACCGGTATAGTAGTTTCCTTACTCGGCACCCTCATAGGCGGATTCTTTGGTCTACCATGGCCAGGTCTCTTTGGTATTCCGTCACTCATATTTGGGATAATAGCTATAGTAGGTGGTATTTACGCCCTAAGAAGAGAGCTTTGGGGACTAGCACTTGCCGGGGCTATCTGTGCACTCTTTGGTCCTTGGGTGATTCTTGGGTTGCTCGCCATTATATTCGTCAGCTTAGGGAAAGGCGAATTTGAGTAAGGTTCAAGATTCTACAAGTTGCCATATGATTATGCCTGGTAACTCAAGCGATTAAAAAGTTTTGTAGGGAACAACTTTAGATACAAAAAGGAGGCGAGATGCAAAAATATAGTTTTCTGCCCTTTTCAGCTAGGGTTCTGAAAGTCGTGGGGTGGATAGTACTGGTAGTCGGCGTTATTGGTTCAATTGTTTTCGGAATCATGATCAGTGGCGCTGACAATGGAGCTATAGTTGGGGTGGCCGGTACACTTGCTGGTATTTTCGTGGCTATTGGGGGAATAATTGTCTCATTTCTGGCATGGGTGTTCTTGCTTGCCACCAGTGAACTCTTTTACCTGTTTATGGATGTAGAAGAAAACACCAGAAACACCGCCGAGCGCATTATAAAGGAATCAGATTGACATTTTTTTCTAGAGCACGGGGTAGCATTCTAAAAGCCCTAAGTCGGGTAGCACTAGTATTTAGCTCTATTGGTGGGCTATTCTGTAAGCTCATCAATAGGATACGGCTGCCAATGCCCGACAAAATGCGTAACCTTCTACAAAGAAGGCGTAGGGCAGTCAAGTTACAAGAGTACTATTACCTAAAATACGCAATTAGTGTTTTGAGGGTTATAGCATGGGTGGTACTGACAATTGGTCTTATCGGTTCTCTTTTTTGGGGAATTACAACGGGTGGACTCGGAGGCGGGTTACGACTAGTATTAGGAATAATTGGCTCATTTCTGGCATGGCTAATATTACTTGCAGCCAGGGAACTTCTTTACTTATGCATTCATTTAGAAGAGGACACCAGAAGTACAACGGAAGGTATTATAGATCAATCGAATTGAGATAAATTTATTCACTGACAATTTATGTTAATAAAGACAGCAACCTTTTTCTTCTGTTCAATAATTTTATTTAGCCTTTTTACCGTTTTATGGGACGGCTGAACGACTCAGCTTTGGCTCTTTTCCATGGACCACCTAATTCACTAACACGTGCAGCATCGCTGGTTTTAGTGCGATAATGATTATCTCATCTGGACCTTGGCTCTCAATTCTTCATGTTTTTGTTCAACTACCATAGAGTCTAAGGTAAATCTACTTACTTTCGCCACGAAATTTAACCCTGTCCCCTTTGATTTGCTTCTTATTCGACAAATCGGCTTTTTGTTTGCTGTTCCGCTTTATAGCCCGACCATATTTGAAACGATTCAGATTTACATAACTTCTTGTCAAAATCATAACCTCAAATAAAGCTGTTCTTTAGCTTGACTATCTCCTCTTCAACATCGCTACCCTGTGCTCTCAAACCTTCTATGGCTTGTTCTATTTTATCATGCTTGTAGTTATCACCTAGATCATCTAGCCTATTATATAAACCAGTCCGCCTGCCAACTTTGAAATTCAGCCTTTCCTCATCTGGCAAAGATAAATACGTATTTATGATATTAAGACAATTTTCTTTATCTTCCGGCATTTTGCCTTCGACATCCATCAATAAGTTAAGTATATGGTCACTCTTAAGATGGCTAGTAACCTGCAAGTTTTCGATGAAAATAGCTATTTCATGTACTACTTCGTCCTCGGTTTGCAGTTCAAAATCTCCGTTCTGTAACCTGGCCCACAACGGTATAGAAGTAGATACATGGAGGCTGCGCAGCCTGATATAATCAGGGTCAATCTCATTTAACACCCTGGCTGTTTCCAAGGCATGCTCTTTAGACATTTTCTTGCCCCCTAAACCAGGCATAACATATTCACACAGAGAAATACCTGCCTCCCTCACCTTCTTTCCACCCTCAATATGGTTCTTAGCCGTGCACCCTTTTTCCATATAAGCCAGTAAAGAGTCGTAACCAGTTTCCAATCCGATGTGAATCCTATCTAGCCCGGCATTCTTGAGTTGCTTTAACTCTGTTATTGACTTTCTGGCTGCCGTATGAGACCGCCCATATGTAGTTACCCTTTTTAAGTCGGGAAAGATTTTTCTCAAACAAGTAAGCACTTCGGTTAGCTCAGATGTACGCATGATTAAGGTATTGGAATCCTGAAGGAAGGCTGATTTGCCTCCTGTTGCAAGCCAAAGAGCAACATTATGCACACATTGTCCATATTGAAGTTGATTAGAGAGCACCACTGCCACCTCTGTCAGTTTGTCGCTATAACCCATTTCGCCAGCTATTTCCTTTATACTTTCACTGATAGCTTCAACCGCCTTAATATCTTTTATAATCTCTTCCACTGGCCTCAACTCGAACCTACTGCCTTTATATACAGGACAGAACAGACACCTATTCCAAGGGCAATTCTTGGTCGCTCTTATCAGGAGGGAATAAGCTTCACTTGGAGGCCTTATAGGGCCTAACTCAAATGTATGGTTCAGCTTTTCTGTAACTGAATTATCTAACATCTCCGTATTTTAGCGTGCTGAACAGGAATAGACAAATAGACATTGGCTTCTTCGACGTGATAATATCAGTAGTTCAAATGAAGCAAATTGAATTAATCTCTTTTGATGCTGAGGGAACAGTAGTAACACCAGATTTCAGTCAGGCTATTTGGCATGAGGCTATTCCGGCACTTTATGCCAAGAAACAAGGGCTTGATTTCGCTCAAGCTAAGAGGTATATAGTCCAGGAGTATGACAAGATTGGCGATCAGAGATTAGAGTGGTACGATATCGAATATTGGTTCGACTATCTTGGCTTGGGTTCTTCCGAGCCGGTGATAGATAGTTGTCTGAGTAAGATAGCCTATTATCCCGAGGTAACCGAGGTCCTTTCCTGCTTAACCAGTAAATACAAGCTGATTGTTGCGTCAGGCACACCATTAGAACTGCTGCAGCTCTTATTGCATGATGTCAAACCTTATTTTGTCCGGATTTTTTCCTCCGTTTCACATTTTGGGCAATTAAAAAGTCCTGATTTCTACGTCAGCATATGTGAAGAGATGGGCATTGAACCTGGCCGGGTTACCCATGTTGGTGATAACTGGCAATTTGATTTCCTGAATGCCCGACAGGTTGGTATAAATGCCCTTTACCTTGACAGGTCAGGTAGAAACCATCAGGAACACCTGAGCGATTTAACTCAATTAAAAAATTTGTTCCCCCGCCCGACATAATTTTCCCCATCTTGGTTTAAGGATAACTTGCTAACCATAGACATTATAAGCCCTTTTGAGTTACAATATAATCCTTGACCAATGCTAAATCGTAGCAAGGTTTCTCTGGAAAATACCCCTCAAGGTAACAGATTCAACTTGTCTGCAGCAGAGCTCAAGGAAATGGCTAAAAAGCTACGCCGCCATATAATCACCATGACAGCTAGAGCAGGCAGTGGGCATCCCGGTGGTTCTCTATCAGCAGCGGATATCATCACTGCCCTTTATTTTAAGATTTTGCGCCATAACCCCGAAAATCCTCAGTGGCCAGACCGTGACCGCTTTATATTGAGCAAGGGACATGCGGCTCCAATTTTGTATGCTGCCCTGGCTGAAACTGGCTACTTCCCTGTGGCAGAACTGTCAACATTGAGAAGATTGGATA
>Ga0114922_10002581_pt1 | contig 16971 bp, 17 predicted proteins | sample AartaG_FD_100975 | JGI IMG/M metagenome (GOLD analysis project Ga0114922, IMG submission 100975) | Deep subsurface microbial communities from Aarhus Bay to uncover new lineages of life (NeLLi) - Aarhus_00045 metaG | ecosystem: Environmental > Aquatic > Marine > Oceanic > Sediment | place...
AGGAACAGACTCTTCCGCGCTTCTTTTCGTTTGAAAAACCACAGCGGTGGAGAAGGATACTTTTTTGCCTTTTTGCACTTGACTTAACACCGTACAGCTACGCAGACCATCGCCCTTAAGTCAGTGCCATTGCCCCGTGGGCAATGGCCGCGCCGCGGGCTCTACAACACTTCTGCGGGCGAGTTGCCGTCTATGTCGACAACTTCGATCTCCTCGGAATGAATCCAGCCTATCTGCCCCTGAGCGTTGCATACGGCGAGCATTGTTATCTTGCCGGATTCCTCGGTCGGCAAAAGGCTGCCGAAGAAGACCGATGGCCTTGTGGCTTTGTAGGCACCGAGGCCCGCGCCCAACAGAATGTAATGCTCACGTGTTTCCTTGTGTTCGACTACAACGGCCATGTGATGTTCTCCTTTCGAGTGGCCGACTTCTCGCGGCGCTGCCGGCCGCGCTGTTGCTAATCTATGGTGTGTTTGCGATAACCCGAGCGCACGGAGCCGTCGGGCTGGATTTCGAACGCGTAGGTCTCGCCGGTCCAGAGGTCGACGTACTCCTTGTGACCGTGATTGGTCCCGTCCAAGACGAAAGAAATACTCACAGACGTATCCGTGCCTACGCGGATCGCGCGCTCTTCGCCGGGTTTGAGCTGCTCGAGAATCTTGGTTGTCGAGCTCTTACTGCCAGCATCGTACAGGACAATTTTGACGTCGGCCAGCATTGTGTCGGTCCCGTTGCGGATCACGATTTGTGTTTTCGCGAGCGCAAAGAACACGACCGGGAACATTATGTATGCGACCACGACGAGCGCCAGAACGACTACCGCCGCAACGGCGAGCGTTGGCCCCAGCCGCCGTGCTGCCTTGGGGTGTTCGGTTTCGGAAGACGTGTTCACGGGGTGCTCCTTTGCCTCAGATCGTGATCTCTAGACCTGTTCCGGTTAATCTTTCTTGACCCGCTCGTACGCCCTGAAAGGCTCGTTGTTGAAATCTCCGCCGATGAAGAGCAGGTCGTTTGCTTTGTGCTTGGCGGGAGCAAGCATGAGGATGAACGACTCCGCGTCGCCCATCGGATCGCCCTCGCGTTCTCTGAAATAGATCACGTATGGGTTGCCCCACTGCTCAATCAAGATGAAGGGGTAGTCCTTTTCTGGCCACCGCATTGTGCCGGCCATGTAGATGCGTTTCTTCGCGAGGAACTCGTCGTACTTGCCGGGGACCTTCCCTGCAACTGACGGATCATCAGTGAAAGACACATTCGCGCCCGTGGATTCTGTGCGCGGCATGTTGTCCTTGCCCCTCAGCCGTTTTGTGAGCGCCGGGTGAATCCGCCATTGGCCCTCGAGCCTGCTCGCGACGACGTTCTGCTTGTCGGGCTGGACCTCCAGCGCGCCCAACAGCGCCGCCGAAGAAACAACAAGCGCCGGCGCTATCAACGTCACCGCCAACGATCGTGCTTTCATCATTCACCTCCTTTAAGCCGTCACTAAGAGACTCACTCGCCGATCATCGCATGCTTACGGGACGATGATCTCCGACACGTTGCCGTCATCATCAAATTCGATCATGACATCGTCCGGGTCCGGCCCAAAGACTCGCACGCGAAGAGGCCACACATATGGGAATTCACCCCGCAGGGAGTGCTTCCAATCAAAGCGCTTTCCGTAGGACCATTCCTCAGGAGTCTCCGGCAAGACCTCCCTCATGCGGCCAATGTTTTCCTTGATCAAGTCCAGCTCTTCCGGCTCCATATGCTCAGTGATGCCCAAGATCGGGCTTTTCCGGAGCACCAAAAGACTGAAATCCCAGATCTCATCGGGGCGCCCGAGGATGCTCTCCACTTTCGTTTTCGGATCACCCACTTTTAACGAGCGGGCCCGCCGGCGGATCAAGCCCATGCGTATAGAATCATACAGGGCTGGGCTGGTCAAGAGCAGGCAGCCTATCAGCCCCACAGAGAACCATAGTATGGTCCTGCGCTCGCGGCTCGTCATTCCTTCATCTCCTATCCGCGGAACTGCACCTGTGCGATCGGGTCGCCCTCAAGTTCACTCTCCCCGGTGCTGCTTCACGATTTCCTCGAGTAGGTCCTCGACCTCCTTGACGTCGGGGATTGCGAGAAAGCCGATATCCTTAATTCGGTGGCGTCCCTGATTGCCGTACGAGATCTCTTTTGTGAAAACGACATCCCCCGAGCCGTCTCGCCGCTGGCGGCGTCGGAGGTCTTGCAGATCCTCGGGGCCGAACGAACGAATCTTCGTGCTCCATCCGCCTTGGAAGATGATGGCGCGGCGAGCAGTAATCACGTAGGCGGTCCGCCTTGCCTTGCGCATCATCCAGAAAGGAGCGGACAGCATCCCCAATCCGATGAGGACGAAAGGGATGCCGAAAAGCGGAAAGAAAGCAATTTCTTTGGAAAAGTCCGGGATCTTGAAGCCCGATGCGCCCGCGATCCAGAAGAGGGCGAAGGCTGTAAACGGAATGCCGAAGAGCACAATCGGCAAAGACTTGAGGGCAAAGCGGCGGGGGTCCGGCTGGGCGGCCCAGATCAGCTCCTCGCCGTCGGCGAGTTCGTATTCCACGAGACTGCGCAGCCGGGGCGGCAACGACCAGGCTGCGTTCGTTGATTCGAACATTTTCCCGACTCCTGACATTACCGGCTGAAGGGGAACGCCCGCCGGGCCTCAAACTATCGCGCTCAATGGCATCTCAACGGCCTTTCGTTTTATATTTCTTCCACAATTCATCCCTCTGTTTATTGAACCATTTCTCGAGCTGCCGTAACTTGGATATCCGGTCGGCTGAGAATTCGAAATGGCGGCGGTCGTAATGCATCAGGTCCGGCAGGACTCGCCAGCTTCTTTCCTGCAGGATGAGATAAGCAGGGCCGAGGTCGAAGCTCTTTTGTCCGTCCTTGAAACATTCATTGATCACAACCACGGCCACGTCATCGATAGCCTTGCCTGAGATCGCTTCGCAGTCCCACTGTCGCGCGGACGCCATCGCGACCATCTCCGCAATTCGACGCGCTGCTTTGTCGGCGGGAACGTTTGGAAACACGGCGATCAGCCGATTGGCTTCTTCGGGCTTGTTCTGCCGCACGGCTTCAAAGAAAGCAACCATCATGTCTTTGGGTGAAAGCCGCGTGCCCGAAGAAGGCTGCGTGTCGGGCTTTTCACGAGGGACGTTTATGGGGAGCGAAATGATATCCTCGAGCGCCACGCTGTCGCCGATTGGAACGATGAGCAATCGTGGGTGTTTGCTCTCGACGTAAAGGACAAACTTGCTGCGATCTTCTGACGCCGAGTACAGTGTCGCCTTTTCGGTTTTCTTCAGAGGCAGTTGAAGGATCACCTTCCGTCCGTCTTGGGTATGCCGGGCGAATACAATCTCGGAAGTCGGCTCGCCCCTTGGCGGCACAGGCGCGACCAGCGCCGCGACCGTCCTCTCGCCCGTGTAAATCTCTTGGCTTTTCGCCTCCAGCGCGTAGATGCTGTCGCCCACGAAAACGGGCAACCCGCGCAGCGCGTTGGAGCTTCCGTGCCACAATAGTTTTCCTGTCTTGATGTCATAAACTCCGAAAGTGTACTCGAAGGGGTGCTGCCTGAAGATCGTGCTGGTGTCGAAGCCAAGAAGAAGGCGCCTGTGATCGTCGGAAATGCGGGCGCATATTGGGCCCCGCGGTTCCCTGTACGACGCCTTGCCGATCTCCTCTCTGCTGATCCGGATCACCCTCGTTGCGTCGGGATTGAAAACGTCGACGCCAACGAGCTCTTCCCTGGTCCTGGTCCTTTTGTCTTCCGGCAATGAATCGAGTATCCATTGTGTATGCTCTCCCTCGATAAGAGGCCTGGTAGCCTCCGCCATGACTTCCCTGATCATCCAGCCATCGCCGGCGCCTTCCACCTCGTACGGCAAAGTGCCTGATTCGGCGGCGCCGTCCAACGCGAAAGTTTTCGTAGTTTGAGAGTCCATGTCTTGCACATAGATGCACGCTCGCCCTGCAAAACGACCGGTAAACGGCGCCAGGGCGATGTGCGGCATGATGTGCATATCCACATATCGTCCCTCGCCTTCTTCTGCCTCCGGTGTCAGTAGCCAGTACGTGAGGTCGTATTTCTTGCCTTTTGGCGTCGAGGCATCAGGAGTTTTGATCAGGCGCGAGCCCCAGATAATGAGTTTCTCGCCCCACCATTTGATCCCGTCTGCGTCCCATTGGTCGGGCAACGGATACACAACAAGCTCCCCGCTTGCCACTGTCAAGACAGCCACGTCCTTGGGCTTCTCATCCGCCTCTTCAGATTCGAGATGCCCTGACGGAACGAGCAAGGCGATCTTCTTGCCGTCGGGTGAGAAGCGGGGCGCCTGTTCGGGGTCACACCCGCTGACGACCAAACACACAAGGACAAGGCTAAGAGAGATGGCGCGCATGTTGGACACTCCTTTCCCGGCAAGACTTGCTCCGATTGCTCCCTCTACCACCCTCTCATCATACATCGACAGCACTCGCATGTCAACCTCGAAACAGAATCCCAGCGTTAAGACGCCGGGCCGCCGTCAGTTGTGCCTGCGGCACTGGGCACGGGTTCCGGCGCGCTCTTAATGCAGGAAGGTGCACCAGGGCTTCCGGCAAGTCCCGAAGGGACGAGCGAAGGTAGGCCAGGAATTCATTCCTGGGTGTGTTTAGCGTGCGCTCGGCACACCGTCGGTCTGAAGCCAGGTCTCCCCTGCCGGCTCGATCGGCAGGAGGCGAAGTTCGTTGCGAGCAATCGAGACCGCGCAGCCGGGGCGGCAACGACCAGGCTGCGTCCGTTGATTCGAACATTTCCTCGGCTCCTGTCGTTCGGAAGTCCGGGGGCGAAGTGTTACTCGGCGTCCTGCTCGGGTTCGGGGGGCTTTGGTATCATCCGGCCGAGGTCGTTTGCGAGCTTGTCGACCTCTTCTTCGGCGGCACGCTGCTGCCGCCAGGCCCAAAAAACACACGCGCCCAGCACCGAACAGATCAACATGAGAACAAACCACAGCACTTTGTCGTGGCGGCCCGGAAACTGGGCGTCTTTCATCTCCATAAGGGTGACCAACTGCACAATCCAGAAGACCACGAGAGCTATGCCCAAGGCGATCAGTACGACCATCATTTCATCCTCCTTGATCAGATGCTGCTTGATCAGTCCCGATAGCTAATACCTCCGTAAATTGCGTCGCAGTCACAGCGCCGGAAACACCTGATGGCCTGCGTGAAGCTTACTTCTACGGTCATAGGCTATCACTGTGCGTAACGGGCCGTGGCGATGTTCAGCAACTCCGCTTATGATAACCTAAAGCATGCTGCCTGTCAAGCTTGAAATTGTGGGGAGCAAAGCGCGTGCATGAGATGAAACCCCCACCGCATTATGTAGCCCCTCTGCCATTTTCCGGGTCGGCTCCGCCATTTTGACAGATTCTCCGCCCGTGCGATACGCCCCGCAAGCATGCGGACGGACGCCGTAACGTGTTGAGAATACAAAGGTTATGCACGCGCGGCGGGTGCGTTTGAGTGGAAAAGTTTTGTTTGGCACGGATTTTGCGGTAGAATGGACAGGGAGAAGGAATATCGCAAGCAGGGTGCGGTGTTTCCTTCGCGATTTGGCGACCGGTCACGTGTTTTTGAGGCACGCAAAAATGGTGCCGGATAAAAAAACAATAAGACGCAAGATGATCCTGGTTGTCGACGACAACCGCAGCCTCCTCGATTCGCTCTCTGAGCTTCTGGAGCGGGAGGGCTTTGCACCCGAGCCGGCGGGCGACGCCGAGTCGGCGCGGGCGCTCTACCGGCGGCGACGCCCGGATCTGGTGCTGCTCGACTGCGATATCCGCGGATACGACGGCCTCGAACTGCTCAGCGATTTTCGCGCTCAGCCGCCGGCCTCACCCGTAATCGTGATGACGGCCCGCGACGACCGCGCCACCCTCACGCGCTGCCGCCAGCTCGGAGCCGAGAGCCTTGTGAACAAGCCCTTCCGAGTCGAAGAGCTCATCTCGGAGATACAGCGTGTGCTGCTTGTGCACAGCGCGCTGGCGCCGGAGCCCCTTTCCGGCCACCTGAAGCTCCTTGCCCATCACCTGCCGAAACTGCTGGGCCCGCGGCATCCTCGCGAGCCGCTGGAGCGCGACACCGACGAAAATCAATGAGCTTACCGCCTTGGCCGGCGCCGCCTGTTTGCTTTAGTTGTGATTCACTGCGGCAGCCACGAGAGGTCGGTCATCGTGTCGAAGTTCTCCCACGCGATGCGGAAGTGCAGGCCGAAGGGCACAAAGTCGTCGTGGATCTTCACCACTACAATGTTCCGCCCTTCTGCGATGTCCATAATCCCCGGCTTCACCCCCCAGTTGATACCGAGCCCGTCCGAATGACCGGGCGCCGTGTAGCGATTAGGCTGATACGGCCCCGAGGGCGGTCGGTCGGCGACCTCCTCGCCGTTTATCCAGATGCGGACGTTGTCGTTTGCGCTGTAGTGCACGCGGCCACGCCGGGCCGTGGGGCTGTAGAATTCAGCATACAGGATCGTGGTCTTGTTGCTGTTGTCGGGTGCGAAGAGGTCCCCGAGGTTCATGTTCGATGAATTCGCTTCGATGACCGCGGCCTCGGGCGCCCACGTGTAGGCGGTGCCGCTCATCTTGGCGCCGCCCAGGGTCGCAATGGCGAGTTGGGCGGGCAGCTCGGTGTTGTAGCTGCTCATGGATGGATCATCAATGGGGTCGAGGACGTACCACTTCTTCGGCATGCCGGTTGTTTTGCGGAAGAGCTTGAGCGCGATGAAATCGGGATTGAAGCTGCCGATGAAGACCCCGGGCGATCCGACAACCGCCCCCGCTTCGATGGCGGCCACGACCTGGCCCACGGTCACGCCGCTGCCGAAGTCGACGTAAACAGGAGACGGCCCCACCGGGATCACCGTGCTCGAGACCGGGTTGCCGAAGACATCGCGCATAGCTACCGGCTGCAGTGAGATCTGCAGCCCGCCGACGAACTCGTCCGCGAACTCGAAGTAGTCCTCGCCGCCTCGCCAGCACACCGCCCGCACGTCGTTGCCCTTTTGGTATACAAGCGCTATGTTGTCGTCGGGCAGGTTCGTTTCGGTCCAGCTTGTAGCTCCCACGAGTTCGTGAACGGCCGCGGAATACGCCGGGTACCTCGGCAGGGGCGTGTAGACGAAGCAGTCGATTGAATTCCGATAGTCGGTCTTCGACGGCCAGTTGTCGTAGGTGAACGTGGGAATCTGGCTGTTTGCTAGCATTCCGAAGAAATTGTGCCACCAGGTGCTGGTGTAGCCGAGCTTCTCCTTGGCGCTGGCGAACGCATACACGGTAATCTGGTCCACGCCGGCCGCCAGCATATAGACCATCTGGCGGGCATACCAGTTCATCGACTGCCATTCGCTCTGGTAGAAAAAGCCGTAGTCGCTTTCGGTATCCCACGTCGGCTTGCCCACGACGCTGGCCCGGGCCGTGGCCTGCTTGAATCCTTCGTACATGTTGTTCTTGGGGTGCTCGGGCGAATATCCTCCCCAGCCCCGGTAGTAGTGCCCCGCGAGGATATCGTAGCTGCCGTTGGAGACGCCGTCGATGAGCCTGTCGCCGATTCCCGAGTTGAAAGCCCCCGGTATGCCGGGCATGCCGCCGTTGAGGATTACGCAGTTGGGATCATGGGCCTTTGCGGCAGTGTAGGCCTTCTCAAGCAGCTCGCAATACTTGTCGGTGCCCCACCCCCAGAAGTACCCCAGGTTGGGCTCGTTCCAGATTTCGTAATGAGTAACGCCCTTGGTGGCGCAATATGCAACGGCCCTCCCCACGTAATCGGCAAACCAGTCGTTGCGCGCGTCGATGCTTTGCCATTCCGGCTTCCAGACGCCGCCGTCTTTCATCCAACTCGGAAAATAGGTGAACATCAGGTAAGCGTTGAACCCGCGGGCGTTGAACGGGTCGATTATCTTATCGAGGTAGCCGGTATTGAGGTCGGTGGCGTTGGGCGCGGCAGACTCGGTGCTCACCTGTATGCGCAGCGTCTTCATGCCGATCCGCTTCTGAAGATCGAGATACGGCTCGTATTCGTCGTATCCCGGGTGCTGCGCCATTCCGCCGAAAGGATTCGAGGGATTGTTCCACAGGTCTTCCAGCGGCTTGAGCACGGCCACGTACATGGAAGCTCGCGCGCTGCTGCACTCAAATGCCACCTTGATGGTACCGAGGTAGTCGGCCGTCCAGCTCGACGATGCCGTTACGCTGCCTCCGGTGCCCACCGTAGTCGTGCCTGTGTCGGACTGCAGCGGCTCGCCCCAGTAGTTGCGGACGGTGAAGGTCCATCCCAGAACGGTGCCTTGCGGCTCTCCGACGGTGCCGTTGAAGGTGAAGGGAATCGTCTCGCCGATGTCCCACACCTGGGCGCGTTGGGCGAAGGGGCCGTCGTCGCTCTTGGGCGTGGTGATGCCGATCTCTTCCCAGATGCCCGGATATTCCCAATCGGCGCCGATCGGCTCGGGCGGCTCCTCGGGTGGCGGGGGATCGCCCGACGCCATGCACGTATCCCCGAGGTGATTGCGCACCTGGATCATATCGAGGATGTTGATATCTCCGTCGCCGTTGACGTCACTCGGGTTGCCCTCCGCGGATTCGTAAAGATTGTTTCGAATGGCTATCATGTCGAGAATGTTGACCTTGCAGTCGCCGGTTACGTCCTCGACGGGGCTCAGTGCCGGGCCCTGACCCTCAATGTAGATCGTCACCGTGCGCACAGCATCCGAACCGTCGTCGGAGTCGACCGTGAGCGTAGCCGTATACTGCCCCGTCGAGTTGTAAGTGTGAGATGGGGAGGGGCTGTTGGAAGAACTGCCGTCGCCGAAATCCCAATGGTAAGTCAGCTCGCCGCCCAGGCCGAGTGTGGCCGAGTTGAACTGCACCACCAACGGCGCACCGCCGTAGACCACGTTGTCGAGATGGCCGGGCGGGGTGACTTCTGCGGCCACGGTGCCAACGAATACCGAGAAAAAGAACAGAATCAGGATGGATCGCGCCATGACACGTGTATCCCCGCAAGAGCGATCAGTGTTTGCAAGCATGCCTTCTGCTCCCGAATAAGGCCAACTGCGCCCCCTTCGCGGGGCGTTTTATACGCGTGTTAACTATATCCCTTCCAGCGGAGGTAGTCAAGGTTTATTCTCCAACGATTTCAGCGTGGCCCGGAACGGCAACAGCTTGGGATGCTGCCGCGGCGCCCCCGCATAAGAGAACAATCCGCCCGCACGGCGCCGTCTCAACGGATCCCCATGCGCGGTGTGGGCAATTTCGGCATGCGCGTTTCCGGTCGTGCTGCGTTGCGGCATCTTGCTCCGGGGCTTTCGAGATAAACAGCACACCGTAAACCCGCCCCGCTTAAGACCGATGATAAGTACCAGCGCCGTGGGGTGCGATCGAATATTCTGGTCTTTCTTAAGTTTTAACGGTTCAGCAGCTGTGCGTGCATGGCGTCACAGCGGCTGTTTGAACCGTTCTTGGGCAACGATGGCGGGAGGGGAACTCTTTGAAAAGAGTTTCCCCCCACACCCCCCTTCAGAAACTTTTCACGGCCGGGCCGGCAACCGGCTCGGCCTGGTGTAAGAGTGCAAGAGTTGAGGGGCGACGACCTTCAGAAGCCCTTAAGCTGTTAAAGCAAGCCGGCCCGGCCGCCGGGACGGCTGTGAAAAGTCTTTGGAGAGGGGGCGCCTTTCGGAAAAGGCGTTGGGGAGAACCTTTCTTCAGAAAGGTTTCCCCCAGCACAGGGGCCACCTGAGAGGGCGGGGAGACGTTCGTCGACGAGACCAGGGCTTAAACCAAGATCTCTGATCACACCCGTGCCGTGTGCGCTCGGTCTATTCTTCTTGTAAAGGTGCGTTGGGCCCTATATAATTACGGGCGGGCACCAAGACATACATCCATGAGGTTGATCGCATGAAATTGGGTGCTGTAAGCGTCCGCATGCTTCGGCGGGCGATAGCGATATACATGGAAGGCGCCTACACGAGCGCACAGCCCCCCTACAATGTTCGTGCCAGGGCGCTCTTCGATGAGAACGATCCACTGGAAAAAATCCTTGCGTCGAGAAACTTCGAGAAATCTCATTCCCGCGACAATGGCTCGGCAACTCACTTCCTGCTGCGCCTCGGCAACGAAAGATACCCTCACATGAAGCTGGGCTTGGCGAGCTGCGCCGGGGATGAAGAGGATTTCGTTTTTATCGTCGAGACCCACGACCGGCACTTTCACATCGACAAGGACCTGCCCGGAGGGCGAGAGTTCCGCGAGCTTCAGATTTACAACGACCGCGTAAAGCAGGAGATCGAACGGCGCTGGGAAGAAGCACACCTGCCGACGCTGCGCCAGGTGCTCGAAAGTTACAATCCACCTTGCGCCATGCCGCCCGAGAACAAAACCGTCATGGTCGTTGAAGACGAGGCCCCAATCGCCGAGCTCGAGCGCAACATACTCGAGTGCGGCGGATACGAGGTCGTGGTGTGCCTCTCCGGCAAGGATGCGATAGAGGCGGCAGAGAAGAATCGCATCGACCTCTGCCTGCTCGACATCATGATGCCGGATGCCGACGGCTTTGACGTCGTGCGTATCCTCAACGAACGCCGCCTGAAGCACTTCCCCATAATCTTCGTAACCGCCATGCCCGAAGCCCGCGTCGATACGGGGCTAGCCGACGGCTTCATCACCAAGCCATTTGAGCCGCAATTCCTGCTCGAAACAGTCCGAGCCTGCATCGGCTGAGGGGCAGTCGCTCCCGCCGTCGCCCCCTCCTCCGCCAAGTCGCCGACGCGCCAAAGCCGCTATGGCGACGGCACGGCTACGGCGGGCAGGCAGTCGTTCAGTCGTCAGTCATCAGTCCAAAGTCCAGGGTGGGCTGTTTCGTGTCTCAGGGGTGACGTGTGGAATGGATGCCGTGTTACTTCTCACGCCACAGCAAGTCTGTGAATTCGCAACGGCTTCGTGAGTCCTTGGCACACAAGAAGTTGTGCGGCCTGAAAGTGTCGGGCAACAAGAACGGGCGCCAAGAACGCAAGGGAATGTACCGCTTCCGCTCCTGCTCGTCTCAGTCTGTGCGCGCTTCCTATGGTGCGCCTTTTGCAGAAACCTGTGGCAGGAGCTCGCCATAGTCGGCCTGGATCTGAATAAAGCAAGTCCAGGACCCTCTGAGGGGATGTTTCGTGAAGCGATCTTTTTGATAGGCGAACACGGCCAGGAGCAGGGAGTTTCTGAGTTGTATTTCGCATTGCCTCAGGCGTCCGGTCTCCGGATCGACTAGCTCTTCGGTTTTTCCTTTTGGGAGGTTCGCCAGAAGGAATTCCAGACGTTCTTCCTCGATCGCTTCGGAATCAAATCGGGAGTTCTCCAGGAACTCGGCCGTGGAAAACGGATAACCCTCGGCTTCGAGATTCACACTGGCCATGAAGGGCTTTAGGGCCTGGGTTACTGCATATCGAGGCACGCCCACCACAGGAGCGAACTGCAACTCCGTCTTCCAATCCTCCGACAGTTGAAAGGATGGGATGAACAGCGCCTTGGTCTCGCCGTAAGGTTGCTCCCGAACCCCCAGGCAATTCACGGCCCGGTCAAACAGCCACTTTGGATCGCGCCCCTTCTTCAACCCAAAAACAGCGACGGCCCGATCGCCGAACGGTGGCAGCGGGATAGGCGAGGGTATGGGTGCAAATGCCGTTTCGGTCAGTTGGCTCAAGGTGTATTCCCGGGGTTTTTCTCTGGTGTCAGTCGCGGCATCGGCATTCGGGGCGAGAGGCGCGATCGGTGCAAAAGCGCGGCCGTCCTCTGTGGGGCCCACACTCATCAGAGACACCAACGCTCTTTGTCCTCGGAAGAACGCCCGCCAAGGCGGTTTCCCCGGCAAACGGTATTGGATGCACGGGTCAAAAACCAACGCCACGCCTACGGTCAGACCTTTATTCTCGCCGCCGATCGACCAAGGCAGGCCATCCCGCAGCCGCTTGATCATGTTCAGGACCAGTTCGGCTTGCGGTTCCGCCAGGGACTTCCATGGAAGCACGTTGCCTTCTAGGAATATGTTTCGCTGCTGATCGCTCAGTGACACGACGAATGCGACCACGTCTTGCGCGGCGAGATTCGTGTGAGCAAAGGGATCATCAGCCTCCCCCTTGTCCGCATCCGCTGTGCGTTCGGAAATCAACAGGGCGTCATCGTCCGGAAACCAGAAGATGCCTGCCTGTTCCGCCGCCGCTTGAATGGTCCTCCAGACCGGCGTCTGCTCTGCAAGGATGGCGACCGGGCGATCGAGTGTAGCACTGTCTGCAACGATTTCCAGGCCGCAATCGGCCGAGAGGGTTTCGAGCAGTTCCCTAAGAGGACGATCCGCCAGCTTCAGAGACGTTTCCTGCCTCAGGTCGGCCGCCAACAACATGCGGGGTAAGCAGATCCCACCTGTCACGAAGCATGCTGCGATCAGAATCCTCAACTTTGTTCGGCGATACACGGCGTGTCCCCTATTTGTATTTGCTCATGAGGATACTCTCTCCCGACAGATCACTCACAACATAGTCGGAGCAGGTCGCGTAAGGCTCGGGGCCCTGGTAGCCGGGAGGAACCGAGAACCCGTATATGACAACGCCTCTCTGGGAATACAACCAGCAGTGAAACGCCGGAAAAAGCCGAACGCTTGCCTCCTGTGATTCGACCCGCGTTATCAATGCCTCTGGGCCTCCAGCGCTCATCTTGAGATACCGAACAAAAAACTGCCCCAGGGACGACGGGCGGTGCCCAACGGCCTTGAGCACCTTGCGCACGCTCAACCTGGGTTCTTCTTCCGGCTCGGCGAACGACCAGCTCTCCCACTTCCTAGAGGGATTCTTTCCGCCCTTCGCCCAGTTGGGCTCCGAATTCCCAAAGGCTCCGAGGAATCGGCCCGATTCGGCGTGGATGCCTACGTTAAGCGGACATTTCACAAGTTCGGGCTCGCCGCCATGTCGCTTCCTTTCAAACGAGGCGTTGGGGAGGTATACAAGCCACGCCGCAACAGGCTCGTGATACGGAAACAGAGGCCTGTTTTCGCCCCGGGGATGCGCCGTGTCGGCGTAAAGCACAAGCTTGGCTTGCACGGCCTCGTCCACTTCGAACCCTGAGTACTTCCCGGCAAGCTCAACGGCCGCCTCTTTCGCGATCTTGGGTTCCGTGTCCGGCGGCGCCGGGGCGACCCTTATGATTTCCTCGGGGTCGGTGAGAGGTATTTCTTCCCGCTCCCCCGCCTGTGCTGCGCTCGTTAGCACAGCGAAAAGCATTACAACGGCTAACAGGCTGCGCATATGCTTCCTCACTGCAAAGGATTGTCTGTGATCCATCAGTCCCGGAAACTGAAGCCTCGTCAGGCGCGCCGAGCCCCCGCCTCAAGACGCAGATGGCGCATGCGAAGCGAATCGGGCTCATTTGTACTCAAAGGCATCCGTATTTACCCACCCCTTGGGATTATAGTCGTCCTTGACCCAGACGTCCACCTTGCCCGCCGCGTGCGGTGGCGTAGTGAACATGATCCTAGACTTACTCACATAAACAGCGTTTACTTCCACGCCCCCGATGTTTACTTTCGGGTTCTCGTCGATGAACCCCTGCCCCGTGAGCACTACGTCCGTATCTCCTGCGGCAGGGCCCTCGGCAGGATTGAGGACCAAGGTTAGGGGACTCCAGTCCCAAATGTGAAAGCTATTGGCGCTGTCTTTAGTGGCGGCAAAATTGGTGAAGGGAGAAGTATACGTGCTTGTGAAACTCGCATTCTTTAGAGTAACGTCGTCCTCCAGACTGTACCTACACATCGTGAACTTCGTTGCACTGTCCGGCACGTTTCCCCCGGTGCCAACCATCCGTGTCAAAAAGCCGACCCCTTCGTCGGAAATCACCTCCCCGAACCAGCTCGCTCTCTTCGTCTCCCAATTAATTTCCCACTTTGTAGTATGCGTCTCGTCGGCAACCTGTGCCTCCCATTTGTTAGAGACGGTATTGCACCACACCTTATACCCGGCAGAATCCGGCACCGCTAGGCCGAAAGCTTCCGTCTCCTGAGTCTCGGGGGTCCAGTACTGGTAAGTGCAGATCAGTGCAAGCTCGCCTCCGCAGCGCATGTTCTCCCATTCCACTTGATACCAGCTGTCATCATTGTTCGTGACCATAACGGTCGCGAGCGAATAATTATTTTCGTCCTGCACCCAGGGATCACTTGGATGTGTTATGTCAGCTCTTACCAAGTCTATCTTGCAGTCTAGCGCGCAGGGGATTGCTTGAGCGAAGTAACTCGCCGCGCACGAGACGGCGCTGGTCGCAAGAAAGGCAAAACACGCCAAAAACATCGTCAGTAGGCTCCGCGTTGCCGTCCAATCGCTCAATCTCATCATCCGCAACATGGTATTTCCTCCTTGTTCTTATTGATGCGCCCCTACAGACACAGTTACAGTTGTGAGCCACCGGCCCCACGGTGGGCCGGTACGGGCCAAAACATCCGCACCCGCCGCCCTTTGCGCCTTACTGGGTCGTCCGCACGGTGGGCTCGTTACCCTTAAGAATGATTGTCACGATCTTCGATCCGTCTGCCTCAATCCCCACGGCATCCTGGCTGAGACGCAATTCGAGAGCTCGCCGAGGCATTCTTTGATCCCGCTGAACGAAAACCGGGTCGCCAGAGCAGTGCTCGCAAACACAGTCGTCCGCAAATGCCGCGGAAGCGCCGCAGATTGCCACCAGCGCGACAACTGCCGCAATTATGCACAGTTCTCTCATCTCTTTCCTCCTTGCACGGTAGCCAAAGAAAAGTCCGAAAACAAAAGCGGCCCACGGAACGCCGATCAAACCACTGACTTGTTGATCCGAAGAAACGCTCCGTTTGGCCCGCACTCCACGGATCCCTGCCAGTATGCAGTACGAATTGGACGCAAGACGCCCATGCTCATTGTGAAATCTACCGGCCCAGCACTCCATGCATGGAGTCTTCCCCACCGCAAGAATCTCTTGAAACACTGCGTGCCTCTATTGATGAGTATTTGCAGTTTCCTTTTAACTGACATATTATACATCACAAAACCTCATTTGCCAAGTGTTCTTAAGTATGAAATTGCGCGCAAAACGGCCCGCAAGAAGCAATGTCCAATTATCAATGACAAGACTAAACTCCGAAGTCCGAAGTCATCAGTCCACAGTCATCAGTCGTCAGTCTTCAGTCCAAGGTCCAATGTCCAAAGTCCAACTCTTCGATTCTTCTCTTTCTTTGTGTCCTTCGTGTCTTTGTGGTGAGTTCTTCTCCCTCTTCGTTGGACGTTCATGTCTTCTTCCGCCTTCTCTTTAGTCTCTTCTCCGTGAACTCCGTGTTCTCCGTGGTTTGATCTCCGGGTCGTTTCTTTTTTCGCCTTCCGCCTTCTCTTCTCTGCGCCTCTGTGGTGAATCTTGTTGTTTTTCACTTTGCATTTTTCACTTTGCATTCCCCTCCGTTCCATACTCAACTTTTTCGCTATTCGTCCGAAGAATCAAGCATCGGTTCCCGCCTTTAAGTGGATTCGGCAGGAGACGGATATGCTGACGAACATCGCCATTGACAATCCCATGCCTTACGTGGCCCTGGCACGGGGTGACGATTATTACGTCTTTCGATACGAAAAAGGCAACGAAGCCGAACTCGTCTCAACAATCATGGAGTATGCCGACAGCGCCGACCTCAACTTCACATGGCTCGATGTACTCTTGATCCTGCGCCGGCTAAAAGTGTAAAATAGGTTCATGTCCGCAACGATCTCCCGGGTGAGCTAACTTTGCGCCGGTCTGAGGCGCACCTTATGGATGTGGCCATGTCGGACTTCCTCGACGACTTCCTCGGCTACCTCGAGTTCGAACGCAACGCGTCGAGCGAAACGTGCCGAGCCTACAGCAACGACATCATCCAGTTCCTCAACTTCATCGATGCGGACGACAACCTCGACCCCAAGCTGGTCGACCACCGCACGGCGCGGAGCTTCGTCGCTCACATTCGCAGCGGGGGAGCTTCGAAGAGCACCGCGGGCCGCAAGCTTTCGGCACTGCGGAGCTTCTTCACCTACCTCCTTCGCGAAGGCGTAGTAACAGAAAATCCCTTCGCTTCGGTCCGACGGCCGCGCAAGGAGCGCCGCCTGCCGCAGTTGCTGGACGAAGACGAGATACGCAGGCTCCTGGAGGCGCCGGACCCCGCGAAATTCGCCGGCGCCCGTGACCGCGCCATTATCGAGACGCTCTACAGTACCGGCGCGCGCGTGAGCGAACTCGTAGGCATGAACCTCGAAGACATCGATTTCGTGAGCGAACTGGTGCGCGTGCGCGGGAAGCGCAAGAAGGAGCGGCTGCTCCCGCTGGGCAGCTACGCCATCGAGGCCCTGCGGCATTACATCGGACGGCGCGACGTGCTCGCGGGGAGGGTCAACGTTCATCGCAGAGCGGTCTTCGTCAACAACCGCGGCGGCAGGCTTACTGACCGGTCGGTGCGGCGGATACTGGACAAATACGTCCTCGAGATCGGGCTCGGCCGCAAGGCCAGCCCACACACGCTGCGGCACTCCTTCGCGACGCACATGCTCAACCGCGGCGCCGACCTCCGCTCGGTGCAGGAACTCCTCGGCCACGAGAGCGTATCCACCACGCAAATCTACACGCACCTCACCACCGACCGCCTCAGGGCCATCTACGAGCAGGCCCACCCGCGAGCGAAATGAATTCCTCGGATAGAAGCGAAAAGGTTTTTGAGGGGGGGAGACTTTTTCCTAAAAAGAATGTGTTCAGCGGGTTCCGCAAGGGCGAGCTGTTTTGCCGTGCGGTTCCTTAGCCTCGCAGAGGCGTAACATTGTTAGCCCAAGGCGTGAGCCTTGGGTATCGTGGTCCGCCACAGCAGCGCGCCCTGTAGGGGCGCAACCCGTGGGGCTTCGCGTCG
>Ga0114922_10002582_pt1 | contig 16960 bp, 12 predicted proteins | sample AartaG_FD_100975 | JGI IMG/M metagenome (GOLD analysis project Ga0114922, IMG submission 100975) | Deep subsurface microbial communities from Aarhus Bay to uncover new lineages of life (NeLLi) - Aarhus_00045 metaG | ecosystem: Environmental > Aquatic > Marine > Oceanic > Sediment | place...
CGATGCGCCCGCTCCTCGTTCTCGGCGCAGTACTTGCCGATGTTGTCCCAGCGGAAGATGGCCCTCTCACCGGGCCGCAAGGTGTAGGCAATCTCGTGGCCGCGCAGGTGCGGGAAGGCCTCCCCGTCATCAGGCCCGAACAGCGCCGCCGGGCCTTCGCTGGGCGTGAAGGCCGAGACGACCGGCCCGTAGTTCAGCTCCCGCCGCACCAGGTCGTGGTCGCGCACACTCGTCGCCGCTTATCGGGAACTCGTTCTCCCGGTCGAGGTAGAACGCGTCCATATCAATGTCCATGAACTGGTAGTCGCCGTTGATGAAGGCTTCGCACTGCACGTGGCCGTGCAGCGCGCGGTTCTTCGACTTCTCGAAGCCCGCGTGGTAGAAGAGCGAGGCGCCCGTATTCCCCGCGTCGTCGCACAGGTTCAGCCCGTAGACGTTGAAGAGCTTGACCGGATCGTGCGGCTCCGAGTCCCCGAACAGCGGGCTGCTGTGATACAGGTTCTCGCGCATAGTCTGCCAGATGAAGTACACCTTCTCCTGGTCGGTCTCCGCGCCGCGCGTGAATTCGGCCAGCAGGCTGTCGAAGGTGTACCAGTTCCCGCGGTCATTGATGGCCAGCCGAGGGTTGACCACCGGCGTCTCGCCGATGTTCTCGATGGTGAGCTGCACGTTGTTCTGGAACGCGATGTAGCGGTTGCTGCCGGGGAGAGTCGAGGTATTGTCCATGTCCAGCGTGCCGCCCATCTCGATGGCGTACTCGTGGCGGCTGGCGCTTATCTCCTCGACATGGTCCTTCTGCACGGCGGGCAACTGCGCCGGCCCCCCGAGCGTGCTTTTCGGGTTCGTGGAGGCGACCTCGTACTTGCGCCCGTTGGTGCGCGGGTCCGAGTTGTCCGAAGCTGACATGTACAGACCCTCGCGCGTCCAGTGTGAGAAGCGCCCCTCGCCCGTTTCACGGATGTCCTTGTGAGCGGACTTGCCCGGCCCGAGCGGCTTGCCATCCTCATACAGCATCAGCATGGACTTGTTGCCGGTGAACTTGTCGCCCTCCTCGCCGAAATCCATGGAGGCGATGTAACAGAACCCCTGCTCGGTATGGATGGAGTCGGGGGCAATCGGGTAGCGCTTCGGCTCCTGGCCGTCGCTCCTCGGGGCGGAGACGGCCGTCAGGATGCCGACGAGCAAGATAGCGCAGGTTGGCTGATAGCAGAGTGTCACGGTTCGCAGCTCCTTCCACGGCACAGCAGACCGGACAGTGCTCCGGCCTCTGCTGATAGCAACGACGCACGGCAGCGGCCTGGAGGCGCGCAAGGCTGTGGCGGTGGGAACCACGCGCCAGCGTGGCGGGCAACCCGCTATTCGTAAGAGACCTGTGCTTCGGCCAGCCACATGTACTCGGCGCGCCCCGCGTGACCCGACATCGGCGGCTGGAAGACGCGCACCCGCGTCGTCTCCACCGCATTGAAGCGATGCTCGCTGTGCTGCCTCTCCGACTGCCCGGACACCGGCACCCGCGTCACCCACTTCTCCCCGTCCCAGGTCTGCACCTCGTACTTCACCGACGTCCGGTAGCACTGATAGTAGGCCCACCAGAGATCAACCCCGCTCACCTTTCGCGGCTCCGGGAACTGCCACTTGATCCCGTGCGGGCCATCGTGCGGCTCGGACAGCCAGGTCACACCGGCGGTCGTCGGATCGCCCTGCTCCATGACCTCGCCGTCGGACACGACCGACCAGTTCTGCCAGCCGCTGGCGTCCGTAACGCTCTCCACGGACAGAACTGTGCCGTCCTCCAGCTTCGTGGACGGCGAAACGCGCCAGGACACGCTGCGCGCGACTCCCTCGTAGTCCAGCGCATAGTCGTCAATGGTCAGCACCACGGCGCCGCTGTCGCGCACGCTCACGCCGGCCAGCCTGGGGATGTTGACCTCCAGGGTTCCTCTGCGCTCGCCCGCGGCCGTGAAGGTCACACCCGCGTCGCTGGGGCGAAACAGCTTGCCGCCTGCGGTCACTATGATGGAGCCCGGGTCGAGCGGGTTGGCGGCGTCCTCCACCTCCAGCAGGATGCGCCTCGGGGCGCGTTCGACCCAGCGCAGCGATACCTGCTGCGTCCCGCCAAGGTCCTTGCCGTCCACCTCGAAGCGCAAGACCCGCGGCGGCTCGGCGTCCTGGAGGTTCAGCCAGGCCGGCGGATCGAGCACGAGCACAGTCGCGCCTGAGTGCAGCTCTTCGGCCCCCAGGCGCAGCTCCACGGCCCCCTCGCGCATCTGCGGCTCAAGCTCATGCCACTTGCCCTCAGCACCGCGGGCCCAGGCGCGCTCGGTAGGCCCCGCCACCGGGATCGTCAGCGTCACCGGGCTCGTGCTCTGGATGACGTAGCTCACTATCGGCTCTCGCGCCTGCTCCTGGGCCGCCGCAACACTCACGACCAGCACAAACGCCGTGCACAGGCACCAGCATCCCAGCCAGGTTCTCATCAGCGCGCTCCTCTCACACCGCGAGCCTTGCAGGCATCTCGGCGGTCATCTCAGCACCAACCTATTCGCCTCCTCGGGCTCATATCCTTCTGTTCGTGCGAAGGTGTCATACGCTCGGCCGTCGAACTACAGACAAGGTCCGCTGTGCGAGCAATAGAAACGCACCCCCAGGGAGGTCATCACCGCCATGCAGTTCACGGAGATCGTACTGATCGTCGCCGCCGTTCTGATGCTGGGCATGGCAGGCTGCCCCAAGCAGCCGGAGGAGATCGAGGAGCCGCCGCCACGGCCTGAGTTCGACGTAGACACAGCCCCACCGACCGAGGAAGCACCCGCAGAGCCCGCCGAGGAAGCCGCCGAGACCGCAGAGGACGCTCCTGAGCAGGCCCAGCAGGAGGCCGAAGAGCATGAGACGGCCTCGGGGTTGAAGTACGTGGACCTCAAGGTGGGCTCGGGGCCCTCGCCCGAGGTCGGCGACAAGGTGACCGTGCATTACACTGGCACTCTCGAAGATGGCACGAAGTTCGACAGCTCCGTGGACCGCGGCCAGCCCTTTACGTTCCTCATCGGCATGGGCCAGGTCATCAAGGGCTGGGACGAGGGCGTGATGAGTATGAAGGTCGGCGGCAAGCGCAAGCTCATCATCCCACCAGACCTCGCTTACGGGGAGTCGGGCAGGCCGCCGACGATCCCGCCCAACGCCGCGCTCATCTTCGAGGTCGAGCGGCGCGAGGTCGAGTGAGGCATCCGCCGCGCACCGCTGATCGGATTGCACGTGTCGAAAGGGCGAACGATGATGAAGACGGTTAGCGAGCAAGCCAGGGAAGTTCCCGTTGTCGCGGAGGTGGATGTGCTGGTAGTTGGCGGTGGGTTCGCGGGGGTTGGAGCCGCGATTACCGCCGCCAGAAACGGGATGGACACGCTCCTCGTCGAGCAGTTGAGCTGCCTGGGCGGCCTTGCCACCATCGGGCTGGTGAGCTTGCCCTTCAGCTACATCGAGGGCGTCGGCTACGAGTTCTTCGACGCTCTCAAGGAGCAGGACGCGCTCCGGGGACGCTTCATTGACCCCGAGAAGAGCAAGCGTCTGCTCGAACATATGCTGCTCGATGCGGGCGTCAAGATCCTCTATCACACCACCGTCATTGACGCCATCGTCGAGGACAGCACCATCAAGGGCGCAATAATGCACAACAAGTCCGGCAGGCAGGCGGTGCTGGCCAAGCGCGTGGTTGACGCCTCCGGCGATGGCGACATCTCCGCGTACGCGGGCGCACCCTTCGAGGTCGGCGACCCCGAGCATGACGGCTACAACCAGTCCGTCTCGATGGTCTTCAGAGTCGGGAACGTTGACTGGCCGCGGTACCGGGAAGCGCTCAAGGGCAACCCGCACATCTGGCTCGACTCGGTAGACGAGGCCCTCGAGCAGGGCGACCTGCCCTACAAGATTGACAAGCGCGTCAACTGGATCGTGCACCTGCCCGGCAGGCCCGATGAGCGGTCAGAGCTGTGCATCTGCTACCCGCACAGCCGCAACTGCCGCACCACCGACGCCGAGGACCTCACGCGCATGGTCATTGAGGGCAGAGATCAGGTCGCCTGGACGATGGACTTTATGCACAAGTACCTCCCCGGCTTCGAGGACTGCTGGCTGATTGATTGCGCTCCCTTGCTCGGGGTGAGGGACGGCCGCCGGATAATGGGCGAGTACGTCCTCACGGGCGAGGACCTGGTCCGCGGAGCCAAGTTCGAGGACGCCATTGCTCGCGACTGGCACGGCCTCGACATCCATCACCCGACCGAGCCCGGGCACATCAAGCATCTGACGCTCCCCAAGGCCGACGGCTCCGGCCTGGAGGAGGTCCGGTACAAGCCCGGCGGCTGGAACGAGATCCCCTACCGCAGCCTCGTGCCGCTGGAGATCGAGAACCTGCTGGTGGCGGGCAGGTGCATATCGTGCGACTTCCCCGCGCAGTCGGGCACCCGGCTGGTGTTGACCTGTCTGAACATGGGACAGGCGGCGGGCACGGCGGCGGCCCTCTCCATCCAGGGAGACGTGACGCCGAGAGAGCTGGACGTCCAGAAGCTCCGCGAGAAGCTGGTCGCCCAGGGCATCAACCTCTTCCACGACCCGAAGTACGGCAGGGGAAACATCCCCACCGATGTCAAGCTCGATAAAAGCAAGTTCTATCTGCCTCGCGGTAGTGAGATCCTGACGACCTCGGAGCGTGACAAGGCCGTCTCGCAGGAGGAGGCCGACGCGATGGAGCGAGGCTTCACCGACACCGGCGGCGACGTGGGAACAGACCTCGAGTAGGTCCGCACCTATTGCAAGGAGGCAGGACGATGACCGCGCCCAGTATGCTGGAAGCCGGCTGGGTCTGGGAGGGGCTGGCCTTCGACCCGGCGCTGCAGCCCACCGTCTACGGCGTCGGCGAAGGGGTCAAGTACTTCGGCCTCGACGGCGCCAATTTCATGTTCCACCCCAACAACGAGACCAACCTCGCCAAGCTGGCGCACGTGCCGCGGGTTACGGCCGACATATCCAAGTGGATCTGGGTTGAGACGAAGGCGGAGAGCGGACGCTGGACCTACGCCCATGACCGCAACGACGACCCGGAAGTAGTGAAGGCCGAGGCGGAGAAGCTCAGCCGCCTCTCACTGGACTTCCCGAACGTGGTCGCCGGCTTCATTGATGACACCCACGGGGAGGCTACGCACGATACGTACAGCCCTGACACCCCGCGGCAGATACGCGAGGCCCTGCACAGCGCCAACCCGAACCTGGACCTGTGGATCGTCGTCTACACCCACCAGCTTGACGACGACTTCTGGCTGGACTGGCTGGACCACGTTGACGTCATCAACCTGTGGATCTGGAAATCCGAGGATATACCTGGCATTGACGACGGCATCGCCCGGTGCCGGGAGTTGTTCCCGGACAAGCGCCTGGTAATGGGTGTGTACATCCGCGACTACACCCTGCGGGCGCCGGTGCCGCTGGAGATGCTGGAGATCGAGCTTGAGGCCATCGCGCGGCATCTGGAGGCGGGCACGCTGGACGGCTACAACATCCTGGCGACCTGCCTCATTGACCAGCACCCCGAGCAGGCCGAGTTCATTCGCGACTTCATCCACAGCCACTGACTACACGCAAACAGGGAGCGCAGCATCATGAGTCTGAAGGTACTGCCGGTCGCATTCACCGGACTGGTGTGGGGGCACCCTGAGCACAAGCACGGGCGCAGATGGCGTCCGCAGGACAGAATCCCGGAGAAGTTGGACACGTACCGCGAGCAGTTGCAGGGAGTGCACCTAGCGGAGCTGTACACGCTCGAGGACAGGCAACAGACGGCGGAACTGCTGAAGCTGGCCGCTGAGGCGGACGTGGTCCTCTGCGCCTACTCTGAACTGCTTGCCTCCACCTGGGCGGCGACCGCGCTCGAGCAGTCACCCGTGCCAGTGATCCTGCACAACATGGACAACTACCCCGGCGCGGTCATGACTGACGTCTACGGCTACCTCCACAGCAGAGGCTGCGACGCGCGCCTTGCGCTGAACATGACCGAGCTTGCCGGCATGATCGCCGGCCTGGCCGCGAAGAAGCGCCTGAGCGAGACCACTATGCTCATCATCGGTGACGCCTTCCCGTCCCCCTCGCAGGCAGCCAGCATTGCTGACGCGGACCTTCTCCAACAGAGGCTCGGCGTCGAGCCCGTCTTGCGCAGCATAGACGCGTTCATGGGGGCGTACCAGGCCGCCAATGAGGGGGCCGCGCGCGAACAGGCCGACGCCTGGTTCGCCGGCGCCGAGCGCATCGAGGCGCGCGAGGCGATCGAGCCTGACATCGTGGAGATCGCCAAGGTCTATCTGGCCATCAGGCAGATGATAGATGAGGCCGGCGCGAACGCCTTCACCATTGACTGCCGGGACTGGGACGAGCTCACCATGGAGAAGTTCGGCCGCTTTTACGGCCCGTGCATGTCGCTGACCACGCTGCGCTTTGACGGCATCCCGGCGGCGTGCGAGGGCGACGTGTGCGGCCTGCTCGGGCTGTGCGCGCTCACCTACGTCTCCGGCCTGCCGGCCTTCCTGGGCAACATCGGGCGCGTGAATCCTGACGAGGGCTGGATCGCCGTCGAGCATGCCTCAGCGGCACCGAACATGGACGGCTCCAGGGATGAGCTGGCGGGCTACTGGCTGACCGACTACCAGAACCGCGGCACGGGCTGCGCTTCCTACTGCTCGGTCCCGGCCGGTTTCGACGCCACCGTGGCGCGCTTCGACCGCAACCTTAAGAGCATTTCATTCTTCACCGGCGTGACGCGCGAGACCGAGCGCTGCTTTGAGGTAGAGACGCCGCACGTCGAGGACTTCATGCACCGTTGCCTCATCGGGGACCATCACGGGGTGGTCTACGGGGATCACTCACCAGCGCTGCGCGTGCTGGCCGAATCCCTGGGGATGGGCATCCTGGAAGCGGGGAAAGGCAGCTAACGACGGCGCACGACGGCTAACGGTAGCGGCGGCTGTGCTGCCGTGAGAGGCCTCGAGTGCTCTTCCCCATCCCCCGTCGTTCACTTCCACCATCGCCCGCCGATGGCACCCTCGCCGCGCATCCCCGCCTTCTTCCACTTGGCCCGGCCGTCGCAACAGGCGTAGTTGCGGCCGTTGAAGTGAACCTTGCCGGAGCCATCGCCCTTGTAGTCCTGGAAGATGAAGACGTTCGACGGATCCGCGATGTCGCTGTCGGTCACCGGCCCATCATGTGGTCGCGACGAGCCCCCGAAGATGTTGACGACGATCATCGCGTTGACCTCGTAGTTGCTCTCCGGCCCGAGGTCATCGGGCTGCTCACGCAGCGAGGGGCAGAACGGAAGCTGGTCGTTCTTCATGTAGGGCATGAGCACCCGCACGTAGGGCGCGCCATCATAGTAGTTCTCAACGCCCCCGGAGTCGCTTGCCCTCGGCCCCAGGTTGTACGGATAGACGCCATCGTAGTCGGCGACGTACTGGATCATCGCCATACCCATCTGCCGCAGGTTGGAGAGGCAGGCGGTTTGCCGCGCCTTGTCGCGCGCGCGCGCAAACACCGGGAACAGGATCGCGGCAAGGATGGCGATGATGGCGATCACGACCAGCAGCTCAATCAGAGTGAAGCCGCGTCGCATCACTCGTCCTGGCTCCTCGTCCCCTGCACGACCTTCGCCTTCGCCAAGCGAGCGGCGCACACCTTGTACTCGGCGGTCTCGGCGATGTCGTCGTAGGCGTCAATGGTGCAGACGTTCGCAGCCTGGTCCGCCCAGTGGAAGGGCATCCAGATGACGCCGGGCTTGACCCGGTCGGTCACGTAGGCCACGACCGTGACCTCGCCGCGGCGGGTCGTCACCGTGGCCTTGTCGCCCATCGCCACGCCCAGAGCCTGGGCATCCTCGGGATTGATCTCGACAAAGGCCTCCGGCTGCCGCTCGTTCGAGGCCGAGGACCGCCGGGTCATCGTCCCCGCGTTGTAATGATAGAGCGTGATACCGGTGGAGAGCACGAGCGGATACTCCTCGTCCGGCTCCTCCGCCGGAGGCCGGTGCTCCAGCGGCCAGAACTTGCCCAGGCCGCGCGTGAACTTGCCCTCGTGCAGGAACTTGGTCCCGGGGTGATCCGGTGTTGGGCAGGGCCAGGCCAACCCCTCGCCCTCCAGCCGCTCATAGCTGACGCCCGCCATCAGCGGCGTCAGGGCGGCCATCTCGTCCCAGATATCGGAGGGATGGTCGTAGTGCCACTCATAGCCGAGCCGATTCGCCACCTCGCACAGAATCTGCCAGTCGGGCTTGCTGTCGCCGATGGGCGGGATCGCCTGGCGGACGCGCTGGATGCGCCGCTCGGTGTTGGTGAAGGTCCCGTCCTTCTCCGCGAAGCTCGCCGCCGGCAGCACCACGTCGGCGAGCTTGCCCGTCTCGCACGGGAGGATGTCCTGCACCACCATGAACTCGAGCTTGCCCAGCGCCTCCTTCGTGAAGGCCTCGAACGGCTCGCTGACCACGATGTCCTCGCCCATCACGTACAGGCCCTTCAGCTTCCCCTCATGGGCTGCGTGCAGCATCCCGGTAATGGTCAGGCCCGGCTCGGTGGATAGCTCGGTGCCGTAGGCTTCGGAGAACTTGCGCGTGATCTCCTCGTCCGCGACCTTCTGATAACCGGGATAGCAGTCCGGCATGGTGCCCATGTCACAGGCGCCCTGCACGTTGTTCTGCCCGCGCAGGGGGTTCACGCCCGTGCTCTCCCGGCCCACGTGGCCGGTGAGCATCGCCAGGTTCGCGATGGTGCGGACGTTGTCCGTGCCGCAGGTGTGCTCGGTGATACCCATCGTGTAGAAGATGGCCGCTTTGTCGGCGGTGGCGTACATCCGCGCCGCCTTGCGGATGTCCTCGGCGGGCACCTTGCAGACCTCAGCGACCTCCTCGGGATCGTACTTGCTGACCGTCTCCTTCAGCTCCTCGAAGCCCTCGGTTCGGGAGGCGACGAACTCCTCATCGTGAAGGCCCTCGTCAATGATCACCTTCATCATCGCGTTGAGCAGCGGGATGTCCGTGCCCGGCCGCTGGGCGATGTGCAGCTCCGAGAACTCCACGAGCGGGATCTCGCGTGGGTCGGCGACGATGATCTTCCCCCCGCGCTGGTAGGCCTTCTTCATCTCCAGCCCGATGACGGGATGCCCCTCGGTGGTGTTGGAGCCGATGACGAAGAGCAGGTCGCAATCCTTGATCTCGCCGATGGAGTTGGTCATCGCGCCGCTGCCGAAGGACATCACCAGGCCCGCCACCGTGGTCGCGTGGCAGGCGCGTGCGCACTCGTCCACGTTATGCGTCCCGAAGACCTGACGCGCCAGCTTCTGCATCAGGTAGTTCTCCTCGTTGGTGCACTTGCAGGAGCTGATGAAGGCCACGCTGTCGGGCCCGTACTTGTCGCGGATGGCCTTCAGTCGCTGGGCGGTGATGTTCAGCGCCTCGTCCCAGCTCGTCTCAACGAACGCGCCGTTCTTGCGAATCGTCGGCTGCTTGAGGCGCTCGGGCGAGTTGATGTACTCGTACCCGAAGCGCCCTTTGACGCACAGGTTGCCGAAGTTCGGAGGCCGATCCAGCGCCGAGGTCACGCGGACTACCTCCCCGTCAAGCACGTTCAGCTCCATGTTGCAGCCCACGCCGCAATACGGGCAGACGGTGTTGACCTTGACGAAGTCCTTTTCGCGGCCCTTGTCCATGGTCTTCTGGATCATCAGCGCACCGGTCGGGCAGGCGTCCACGCACTGCCCGCACAGCTCGCAGTCCGTCTCCCAGCTCAGCCCCCCCTGGGCGGGGATGACCTGGGTATCGTAGCCGCGCTCCGCGAACTCCAGGCAGGCGACCATCTGCACCTCGCGGCAGATGCGCACACACTTCCCGCACAGGATACACTTGGCCGGATCGCGGTAGATGACCGCGTTCCCGACATCCTCCACGATGACCGGCAGGTCGTGCTCCTCCGGCGTGAAGTCCTCGATGCCGAGGTCGTAGGCGAGGTCCTGAAGCTCACAGACGCCCGTCTTGGCGCAGGTCAGGCAGTCGCGCGGATGGTCGTACAGAATCAGCTCCACGAGCGTCTTGCGTATCTCTCTGAGCTGCTCGGTGTCCGTCTCAACGACCATCCCGTCCCGCGCCTCGGTCGTGCACGAGGTCACCGGCTCGGGCATGCCCTCGACCTCCACCAGGCACAGCCGGCACGCCCCGTAGGCCTCGAGCCTCGGGTCCCAGCACAGGTGCGGGATCTTGATGTCATTGCGCAGCGCCACCGGCAGGATCGTCTCGCCCGCTTCAGCCGTGACCTCTTGCGAGTTGATGGTCAAATGAATCTCGCTCATTGCTGTCCTAGCCTCTTTCCGACGTGCCGTACGAACGCAACTGCCCTTCCCCGGCGCCGCGAGGTCGCCTCAGTCCTCCTCAAGGTCGCAGCGCAAACAGCGACGGGCCTCTGCGGTCGCCGCCTCACAGTCCAGGCACAACGCCACCTCGCAGAAACCGTCAAGCCGCTCCCCGACGGGAAGCACCGGCTCCTGGGCCCTCGGTGGTGCGGCATCGAGTTCCTCCTCCGGAGTCTGGTAGGAGGTGAAGCCCCTGTCATCCGGCAGTTCGCCGCTCCCGCCAAGCATCTCATCTATCGCCAGGGCCGCCTTCTGGCCGGCACCGATCGCCTCGATGGCGCTGCCGCCGCCCGATACGCAGTCGCCGCCGGAGAAGACGTTAGCCACCGACGTCGCTCCAGTGCGCGGATCAATCTTGACGCGTCCGCGCTCCAGGTCCGGCCCATCCTCGACCTCCAGCGTCTCAACCGAGGACACCTGGCCGATGGCCGGCAATACCATGTCGCACTCGACCACGAACTCGCTGCCCTCAACAGGCTCCGGGCGCCGCCGGCCGTCCTGCTCAGCCTCGCCCAACTCCATGCGCGCGAGTTCGATGCCGGTCACCTTTCCGGCCTCGCCCAGGATGCGCGTCGGCGCGGTCAGCAGCTCCAACTCTACGCCCTCTTCGATGGCTTCCTCGATCTCCTCCTCGTAGGCTGGCATCTCCTCGCGCGTGCGCCGGTAGGCGATGGTCACCTTCTCGGCACCGAGCCGCAGCGCAGAGCGAGCCGCGTCCACGGCCACATTGCCACCACCGATGACCACCACCGACTTGCCGCACCAGGGCTCGCGCCCCAGCCCGCGCTCGCGCAGGAACTCCAGGCTGTCCACGACCCCCTCCAGGTCCTCGCCCTCTATGCCAAGCGAGCGCGCTTTCTGAGCGCCGCTTCCGACGAAGACCGCCTTGTACTGCTGGCGCAGCTCCTCGATGCTCTCCACGCGCACGCCGGTGCGCAGCTCGACCCCGTGCGCGAGTATGAAGTCCACGTCGCGCTGCAACACGTCCTTGGGCAGGCGGTACTCGGGTATGCCCAGCGCGAGCATCCCGCCGGGGATCGGCTGCTCCTCGAAGACCACCGACTTGCGCCCCATCAGGGCCAGGAAGTAGGCGCAGGTCAGGCCCGCGGGCCCGCCGCCCACGATCGCCACCTCGGCCTCGCCATCCACCGGCGGAGCGAGCGGCTCCCCAACCGCCTCCGCGTTATCAATGGCATAGCGCTTCAGGGCGCGAATCGCCAGCGGCTGGTCAAGCTCCGACCGCCGACAGCGCTGCTCACACGGGTGATCGCACACGCGCCCGCACACAGACACGAAGGGGTTGCGTCGGCGAATGATGTCCACGGCCTGCTCAAGTTTGCCTTCAGCGATTGAGGCTACGTACTCAGGCACGTTGACGCCCGCCGGGCAGGCATGTTCGCAGGGCGCCCACACGAGCCCCTCGCACACGCCCGCGCGGCAGTGTTTCAGGTAGATGTGCTCCTCGTACTCGTCCCGGAAGTACCGCAGCGTCGAGAGCACGGGGTTCGGCGCCGTCTGCCCCAGCCCGCACAGCGAGCTGACCTTGACGACCTTGGCGATCCGCTCAAGTTCGTCGAGGTCCTCGGGTTTCCCCCTGCCTCGGTGATGCGGGTGACGATGTCAAGCATCTTCTTAGTGCCAAGGCGGCAGGGGACGCACTTGCCGCAACTCTCGGCCTGCACGAACTCCATGAAGAAGCGGGCCATGTCCACCATGCACGTGTTGTCGTCCATGATGATGAGCCCGCCCGAGCCCATGATGGCGCCGATCTCTTTCACCGAGTCGTAGTCAATCGGCATATCCAGGAACTGCGCGGGAACGCATCCCCCCGACGGCCCCCCCATCTGCGCGGCCTTGAACTCCCTGCCGGGCGGGACCCCGCCACCGATGTCAAAGACGATCTGCCGCAGCGTCGCGCCCATCGGCACCTCCACCAGGCCTGTGTTCCGAACCTTGCCCGCCAGGGCGAAGATCTTGGTGCCCTTAGTCCCCTCGGTGCCGACGCTGCTGTACCACTCGGCGCCGTTGAGTATGATGAGCGGCACATTCGCCAGGGTCTCGACGTTGTTGATGTTGGTGGGCTTGCCCAGGTAGCCGTGGGTGGCCGGGAAGGGTGGGCGCGGCCGCGGCATTCCGCGACCTCCCTCCAGCGACGCGATGAGTGCCGTCTCCTCGCCGCAGACGAAGGCGCCCGCTCCCTGACGGATCTCTATGTCGAAGCTGGTGTCCGTGCCCAGGATGTTGTCTCCCAGGAGCCCGGCCGCACGGGCGTCCCCCAGCGCGATCATGGTGTTTTCGACGGCCAGGGGGTACTCCGCGCGCACGTAGATGATGCCGTGTTGCGCGCCGATTGCGTATGCGGCTACGATCATCCCCTCGAGGATGGCGTGCGGAGTGCCTTCCAGGAGGCTGCGGTCCATGAAGGCGCCCGGGTCGCCCTCATCCGCGTTGCATATCAGGTACTTGGGCTGTCCCTCCGACTCCCGGCAGAACCTCCACTTCAGCCCTGTGGGGAAGCCGGCGCCACCGCGTCCGCGCAGGCCCGCGTCCAGCACCTCCTGGACTACCTCATCGGGCGTCATCGCCGTGAGCGCCTTGGCGGCGGCCGCATAGCCGTCCCTGAGGACGTAATCCGCCAGGTCAATCGGGTCCAACTCGCCGTTGTGCTGGAAAACGAGCCGGGTCTGGGCTGCGTAGAACGGCACCTCCGGATCGTGCACGATCTGCTCGCCCGTGGCCGGGTCCACATACAGCAGACGCTCGATCACCTCGCCATTGAGCACCGTACGGTCCAGAATCTCGGGGACATCCTCAGGCTTCACACTGGGATAGAAGAACTTCTCCGGCAAGATGACGACCACCGGCCCCCGTTCGCAGAACCCGTGACAGCCGGTGCGCTTAAGGCCGACGGTCTCTGTCAGGCCCCGTGCCTTGATTTCCGTGGCGAAGGCATCGTACACCTGCGGCGACCCAAGAGCCGTGCAACCCGTGCCCCCGCAGATCGTGATGCACCGTTTCTCCGCGTCGGCGGCGCCTTGGAGATCGGAGCGCCATTGTGCAAGTTCATCTGCCGTGCTGATAGTGCGCATTACTCGCTCTCCCGTCGGTAGCTCCGCAAGATCGCTTCGACGCGCCGCTCGTTCGTTTTCCCGTAGTATGTCCCGTCCACAACCATCACCGGCGCCAGCGCGCACGCGCCGAGGCAGGCGACGCTCTCCAGAGTGAACTGAAGGTCCTCCGTCGTCTCGCCCTCCTCGACGCCCAACTGACGCTTCACCGCAGCCAACACCCGCTTGCCGCCTCGCACATGGCACGCGGTTCCGCGACACACTGTCACGCTGTGCCGACCTCTCGGCTCGAGGTGGAAGCGACCGTAGAAGGTCGCGAGACCGTAGATGCGCGCCCAGGGCAGCCCCGTGTATTCCGCCACCGCCTCCAGCACCTCCGGTGCCAGGTACCCGCAAGCATCCTGGGCCTCGCCTAGCAGCCCGATCAGATCGTCCGTGTCCGGGGGATAGAGCTCGAACACTCCCTCAAGCACCCCCAGGTCTATCTCTATCACTGCAACCTCGGCATTGCTCTCGGCCATCTCAACTCTCCCTATCAGTGGGGCAACGTTGGCGCCAGACGGCTGCCGGAGACGGCTCACCCTGACGCATTAGCACCATCGCTTCTGCGTCCGCCCCGAGATTCCTCTCGGACTTTGTGATTTTTTTCGCAGATGGGTACGTACACAATCACCGACGACACTTGCGGGCGCACCATCCCCTGCATCTGCCGTCGGTAAGCAGCAGGTCACACGCACTCCACGGATCTGATCAGCCGCTCTCTACTTACCATCCGTCATTATACCACAATGACGCGTTCGCTTGGTAGCTCATTTCGCAAGCCAGTTCGTCCGCGTCTTGCCGCTCCCGACTCCCGCTCGCGCTGCTGGTCCCTGCCTTCGCGTCATTCGATCACCTTGCACGCGCCCAGAAAGTCCTCGGAGGTCGCTGTATGTCCCAGCAGCATCTCCGTCTCCAGGATGGCGGCATTCGTCAGCCCGAAGTCCGCCAGCGTGCTATGCGCCTCGATCGCGGTTGTGCAGTCACGCAGCAAGATGATGTTGTAGCCGCGCCGGCTCATCGCCCGTGTCCCGTAGTCGCGCCCGGGCACACACATATTCGCCGCGAAGCCGCAGTAGATAAGGTGCACGATCCCGCAATGCCGACACAACCGGTGAAGCTGGTCGCCCGTCGCGACCACGAAGTCGCCCGCCCCGGGCTTCAGGCAGCCCACGATCTTCCGCTTGTCCATCTGCTTCTCACGCCACTCGTCCAGCGCCGGCTCGAGCGGCTTGGCGAACTGCTCGTAGGCGCCCTCGTGCTTGCGGAACTCCTCGGGCGGCCATGCCTGCGGCTCCGCCTCGGCCCCGAACAACTCCCCATCCGAGGCATAGCGCACCCACTGAGGGTACTTCTTGGCAGTGGGCGGCGAGGGCGCATGAATGACGGTGATCCCCACCTCCCGGCACGCCTCTGCCACCGGCCCGATGCGCTCCCGGCAGATCGCATCGGTTCGCTCCAGGTGGCTGACAATGGGGTGGAGGTCCCAGCAGTCAACCATCACCAAGCCGCACTCCCCGGTCTTCATCGTCCAGTCCTGGAACGCGTGCTGGAAGTTGCTCTCGACGTACTCGACGCCCGGGTCCACCGAGTGACGGTAGTAACGTACTCTCAGCGATATGTCAGCCATCTGCCAACCCTCCCTGCCCGATCGTGATCCTGCCTTCGCTTCGCCGTGACGTTCGCGACCGCACCGTCCTCCTCCTCCCCCCCAAAGCCGTTCGTACGTCGGAGCTTTTGCTCCGACTCCGTCGTGCGTAGGTCGCGCTTCCCAAGCCTGTCCCACTTCGCTTCAGAGCGCCGTCCTACCCGTGCGCAGGTCCTACTGCGCATCACGGCGAACTATCTCTCGGTGATCACAATGAAGTCAGCCGCCCTTGCCTCCTGCGTCGTGGCACTCAGCCTGGCTGCTACCGCGGCCGCCGAAACCCTCACGCTTGCCGCTGGCGGCAAGCCAGCCACGACCATCGTCGTTCCCGCCGAGGCCGATGAGCATGTTCAAGCCGCCGCGAGCGAGCTTCAGCAGTACGTCGTGAAGCTGGTCGGCGTGGAGCTGCCGGTCGTAGCCGACGACGCCGAACTGAACACCCCGGCCATCTTCGTCGGCCCCTGTCGGCAGGTCCAGGGGGGCGACTTGCCTCCGGCGGATGCCAACATCGAGAGCTACGCCATCCGCGTGCGCGATGGCAGTCTCATTCTCGTCGGCCGCCAGTGGTACGGCACCGAGTTCGCGGTCTACTCTTTCCTGGAGGATGACCTGGGCATCCGCTGGTTCGTTCCCGGGCCGCTGGGCGAGCACATCCCCGAGCGCGAGCAGGGCGAGCTGACCGTCGAGGTCAGCTCGCGCGTCGTGGAGCCCGACTTCTCGCCGCGCATCTGGTCCGGCAATCACTTCTTCCCTGAATGGGGCCGATGGAACCGCCACAACAAGGTCAGCATCACTAACGAGCTGCCCTGGCGGCAGTTCCAGAACAACACCTACCGCGTCTTCCCCGCAGACAAGTACGCCGACGAGCACCCGGAGTACTATCCGCTGATGAACGGCAAGCGCTGGATTCCCGCCGATGACAGTTACCGCTACTGGCGCCCTTGCGAGAGCAACCCGGAGGTCATCAACGCCACCGTGGAGTACGCGCGCCGCTGGCTCGACGCGCACCCCACGGCAAATGGCTTCTCCGTGGGGATGGACGACATCTCCCACCTCTGTCACTGCGACCGCTGCATCGCGCACGACCCCGATCCTGAGGCCCACAAGCGGCGCGAGTACTCAGACCGCCACTACTGGTTCGTCAACACCCTCGCCCGCGAGCTGGCGAAGACCCATCCCGACAAGTACATCGGCACCCTCATCTACTCCATCGCCCGCAAGCCACCGAGCACGATTGACACGCTTGAGCCCAACGTCTTCGGGTTCATCACCCAGTGCGAGGCCGAGTGGTGGCGCGAGGGGCTCCGCGAGGAGGACATGGCGCTGACCAAGGAGTGGCGCCGCCGCTGCCGGCACCTGTGCCGATACACCTACTGGGGCCTGGGCTGGGTCACGCCGCGCTACTTCCCCCACTACATGGCCGAGGCCCTCAAGTTCGACCACGACCTCGGCTTCCACGGCATCTATGTCGAGGTTTACACCAACTGGCCCAACACCGGGCCGATGATCTGGGCCGCCGGCAAGCTGTTCTGGGACGCCTCCCTCGACATTGACGAACTGCTCACCGAGTTCACGGACAATATGTTCCTGGAGGCCGCGCGCGAGATGGCGGCGTACTATGACTACCTCGAAGAGACCTGGAAGGGCGGCCATCCGGGCCGCGCGACATGGGGTCATCGCCGCCTCTCCACCCAGGTCTGCTCGATGACCGCCGAGCAGCTTGATGAGTGCGAGCGACTGCTGGCCGTCGCCCTCGCCGGGGCCACCACTCCCGTCGTCA
>Ga0114922_10002583_pt1 | contig 16957 bp, 13 predicted proteins | sample AartaG_FD_100975 | JGI IMG/M metagenome (GOLD analysis project Ga0114922, IMG submission 100975) | Deep subsurface microbial communities from Aarhus Bay to uncover new lineages of life (NeLLi) - Aarhus_00045 metaG | ecosystem: Environmental > Aquatic > Marine > Oceanic > Sediment | place...
TACGCCGGCTTGACTTTTCCGTTCCCGAGTGGTAGCTTAGGAGTATTGTACGCACCATTGAGTCCCGTACACGGAGGTCTGGTTCGGGCAGCCCGGTCGAAGTCAGGGAATGACAGAGACTGTGGCGAGGAGTAAACGCTGTGAGAATGGTCTTTGCCTTGGCCGTGATCGTTGCCGTTGCGCCCCTGACGCCGGCGAATGTCCGGACCACGGCGTACCGCTGTGATGAAATGACACCTCTGGAAGTGGTCGATCCCAACCGCCCCGGCGTCTACCGGGACATCATGGTCGGCACCAGGCTCGTTATCGTCGTCAGCTCCGATACCGGCGGATACTGGTTAGGCCACCTGCGGCTCTCGTGGGACGATGCGGAGTACGCCGCCCTGGCTGGCAGGGGACTCACGGCAGTGCCCGAAGTTGACATGACCGAATACAGGGATTCTTGTCTCGAAGCGGCGGGCGAGGGAGCAACTGCGCGGGATTATAGCAGTGTTTGCGGTGTTGGTTTCGAGTTTCAGACCAGCCCTTACCCTCCTGTCATTCCCGGTGACTGGTTCATCTTCGATTATCGCGCGGTACGAGTCGGATACTGTGCGGTTGGCTTGTACGACCCCGTCGCCGGCTTCGATGTGCCTATTGAGACGCTTTCGTTTACGCACGTCCCGTCGCGGGACTTCGACGGCGATACGATTGTTAACTTCGAAGACCTCGCTCTTCTCGCCGGACATTGGCGCACGACCGTCGGTCACGATCCGAATAGCCCTGAGGCCGTCTTTGACCTCAACTCAGACAGCCGTGTTGATGCCGACGACCTCGCGCTGTTCAGTGAATACTGGCTTGAACGGACGGACTGCAACGACGCTGTGCTGGATCCCAACGATTCCTCGCCGGGCATATAGGCCGCACAATCGACCAGAGGAGAACTGTGTGCTGTCGCCAAGTCTGCGGCGCCGTGCCATGCCTACGGGCAGGCGGACCCGTACCAATAGTACCAGTCGGTGGTCTTGCATATCCAGTCAGGATCCCAAATACAGGGGCTTTGCATGCGGAACACCATCAGTTGATCGGTGCATGTACCGCTCGTCGCGGATTCACACCCCCACCGCTCAAAGTAGACCGTGACAGCGCCAGCGCAGGCACCACTCAGGTACCTGCAGTAAACCACATACTGGCTCTGGAGGAGCCGGGTGCAGGTCCAGCCGGTGGAGCCGGCAATGGCGGCCGAGACGCTGTCGGGTACGTCGGTGAAGCGTCCTGAGATGGGCCGGTCGGATAGCAGGAGTGCCGTTCCCTCGGACCACTCCAGCGGGAACAAGTCCACCTTCCGCCGGTAATAGAAATTGCTATTCGAAAGGTCAACCAGCCAGACGTATTGCTCATCCGCCTGGTCGAGGACGACAAAGTGGCTCTTGCCCGGGATGTGCAGGATGGCCATGACCCCCGGGAGGTCCTTCAAGGTCGCGAGATCGGTCGTGACGGCCCGGCAGTACAGGCCCAGACCCTGGGCGAACTGCTTCATCGCGAGCAGGTTCGTTTGCCCGCCAGGTCCTACGAGAGGGGCCAGGGCGCCGTCGGAGACGGGCCTGCCCAGCCGCGAGGCGACGTACTGCAGGGCGGCCGTGCTGCAGTTCTGAGGCCGCCTTCCCTGCGCGGCCTGGTAGGACAGCCGCTGTATCAGGAGCTCATCCGTATCCACCGTCGGGGAATAGACGTAGAGCGACGAGGCGGCCGAGAGGGGCGACGTGTACTCCACCAGGGTATCGAGCGCGAGGGGAACGTTGAAGCTGCTCGGCGCAGGGACGCTCGCGCTGACGCTCGTCAAGGACCAATCTTCAGACTTGAGCAGCTTGTCCGTCGTGCGGCGGCGTCGCTCGATCGAGACGCTGGACGGGACCCAGTTGCCCTCCACCAATCGATAGCCCGAGCAGGTGTAGCTGACGACTTCACTGCCGCGGCCGTCAAACGTGGCGGCGGTCACGGCGTACGCCTTCGAGGGATCCAGCGTCACGCCCGTCACCTCCCCGCCGGCGTAGGTGATCGTCATCTCGATCTGCGTCTTGCCGTCGAGATTCACTTCCTTCGCCGAGGTCTGGGCGGCCGCGAGGTCGGCATACGCATACCTGCCGTGTCCCCATGGAATCAGTCCGGCCGTGAGAGGCCCGTTGACCACATGGGGCAGCTTGCCGGCGGCATCGACGATCGCCTGGCCGCCGGAGGCCGAGTAGGTTGTGTAGTTCTGGCCGTCCCAGGCAAAGATCCGCCGGCCGTTCCAGTTCAGGTCGAACTGGTCGGTCATGAAGTTGCCGGCCAGGCTCGCGTCCGGCCGCACCGAGTCCTGACGCGAGTCCACGTTGATCTCCCAGTAGAAACGCTCCCCGTCGTATCTCAGGGTGACCCGGGAGGTCATCGTGTACTCGTTCGCCAGCTCGTACCGTACGTTGAAGGGAATGGCCTCGAGCTTCATCTTCTGCAGTTCTTCGGTGAGCTCCCTCTTGTCTACACTGTTCGTGTACTCGCTGAGGGCCTTCTGGATCTCGTTGGTGATTGTGGTCGAATCGAGGGTCTTGGGGGCCCCGTACTCCTGGTGCGTGGCCTGAATGGTGCCGGCGGAGATCCACGTCGTTCGCGGCTGGCTCGTAAGCTGCTTGAAGATCTGCAGGACTTCGTCACTCTGCAGAGGGTTGTCCGCAGAGGCTGTTGTAACAAGGAAGAAAAACAGGGTGCCGGCCAACAGAATGCTTCGAGTCTTCATGCGGTTTCTCCTTCCCCCCTGCTCATGGTTGTACGTTCCGTAGCCTCAGGACCTCACGGGTGCGCCGTTGCAGAGTTTACCACGAGGCGTGGAGTTTCTGCAACTCAATGTGGACAATGTTCTGCCCAATGCTCGAGATTCTTTCTCGGGCGGACTCCACGGACGCAGAAAACCACTCTTATCGGCCTATCACAGACGGGAGGCACGACAAGATCTTGTGCGTTCAGAGATTCGGGTCGGCAGAGACATGCGTATCTGACTTTTTGTGGCGCATGAGCTTATCACTCTCGGGCGGCGGCATGTTGTTGATTTCATCCTCCTGCCGCCACTGGGTTTCGGGCTCAGGGCCCGCCGCGAGGGCTCCGGCTCGGCGGGGCGTTCGTCGTACGACGGCACGCGCGTTGGGGGTCGCTTTCCGAACGCGGCTACTCGGCCAGGACGCTTCCCTTCGTGGCTTTGAGGATCTCTTCGTAGCTGGTGATGCCCTGCCGCGCCTTCTCCAGACCGCTGAAGAACAGCGAGGTCATGCCCTCGCGGCGGGCCTGGGCGTCGATCTCGTTGGCGTGCCTTCTCGATACCGTCAGTTCCCGGATACGGTCCGACAGAACCAACAGCTCGGTGATTACCGTGCGGCCCCGATACCCGGTAAAGCGGCATTTCGAGCAGCCGCGACCTCTCCAGCCGGCTGGAAGTGCGTCCAGCCGGGCAAGAGACCTGACCGCCATGGCGACCTCCGGATCCAATTGACCGGCCTCCCTGCAATCTGGACAGATCACGCGCACGAGGCGCTGGGCAAGGATGGCCTCGACCGAGGAGGCCACCAGATAGGGCTCGATGCCCATATCCAGCAGGCGGGTAACGGCGCTGGCGGCATCGTTCGTGTGCAAGGTGCTGAAGACGAGATGACCGGTCAGGGCGGTGCGGATGGCGGTTTCGGCGGTCTCGAGATCGCGAATCTCGCCCACGAGCATGATGTCCGGGTCGTGCCGCAGCATGGAACGCAGGGCCCGGGCGAAGGTGAAGCCGATTTCGGAGTGAACCTGCATCTGCACGATGCCCGGCATATCGTATTCCACCGGATCCTCGATCGTCAGGATCTTCGTATCCGTGGTCTTGAGGATGCTCATGCAGGTGTAGAGCGTTGTGGTTTTGCCGCTGCCGGTTGGGCCGGTAACGAGGATGATGCCATGGGGTTTGCGGATCAGCTTCGTGAGCATGGCGACCTCCTTCGGGGCCATGCCCAGCGAGGACAGGTCGGAAATCAGGGCGCTCTGCGGCAGAATGCGAATGTTTATGGCCTCGCCGTGGCGGGTGGGTAGGATGGAAATCCGAAGGTCGAATTTGTGCCCGGAGACGTCGACCTGGGCCCGACCGTCCTGGGGAAGACGCTTTTCGGCGATGTCGAGCCCCGAGATGATTTTGATGCGGCTGGTGATCCCCTCGCGGAAGTACCGTATCGTCCCCGGCATCCCGGCGTCGTGCAGCACACCGTCAATGCGACATCGGACCTTGAGGTCGCCCTCGTAGGGCTCGATGTGAATATCCGTGGCACCGTTGTTGATCGCGTCGGCGAGGAGCTGATTGACGAGCTTGATGACGGAGGCCTCGCGGACCTTGCCCTCCTCCATCAGGTCCTCGCTGGCGTCGGGGCGGTCCGAGACGGCCTCGCGGGAAACCATCTGCTCGACGGTGGCCGCGCCGAGGCCGTAGTACCGGCGGATGGCCTTCGCAATGGCCTCCGAGGGGGCGACCGCGAACTCCAGCCGGTGTGAATTGTCGAGAACCAGGGCGATCTCGCTTCGCAATTCCCGGTTGAACGGGTCGCAGGTCGCGATCAGCAGGCTGTCATCCGTGATCCTCAGGGGAATGATGGTGTAGTGAGAGGCAACATTGGCCGTGATGGCGGCTACGGCCTCTCGTTCGATGTCCTCCGGCAACGTAGGGCTGAACGCCAGCCCCATCCTCTCGGCGGCAGCCGTCAGGAGTTGGCTCTCACTTACGATGCCGAGTCTCAAGACGCTTTCACGCAGTGAGATCCGCTGTTTGGCAGCCTCTAAGCGTGCCGCCTGGAACTGTTCATCGGTCAGTCCGGCCAAGCCTGGCTCGATCCTGATGGAAAGGGCACTATTCCGTTCAACCATTGCTTTTATCCCCGGCACAAATCACAGTTTCCCTGTGATATTGAGCGACCCGTCAGCATCCGTGTTGATGGAATAGCCAGACCGGACGCCACGGTCTCCAAGCGGGGGGCACACCGCCGGGTCAAAAGATTTGCCCAAAAAATCACAAAGAGCGGTCAACATGCTGGCGTCGGCCGACGCCGTACTAAACATGTTGGGGGGGCACTGTGGAACTCTGGCTTGTACTTGCGGTTGCCCTTGGACCGGCGTTGCTCGACCCGTAGGATATGACCGAGGCAAAGACAGGCACATTACCAGTATTGTGCGTGGATCGGGAGCCCACGTGGCTGCTTCGCATCCGGCCGTACCTGAGTCCCTACCGTTTGCACCTTGACCGGGCTTTCTCTCTGGCGCAGGCCCATGAGATGGCAAGCCAGCGGGTCTATTGCCTGGCTCTGATCCGATTCGACGCAGCCACCGAAGAGCAAATACCTGGGTTTTGTTCCGCGTTTCATACTCGAAATCCTCATCGTGTTGTGATCGTTCTCACCGATGCGCCTGATCCGGTTGTGGAAGAACGTCTGTTCGATCACGGCGCGAATGATGTGGTCAACATCGAACAGGCTTCGCCTGCCGGTTTGGCGAAACGCGTGCGCGCCCATCTGTGTGCAACCGGGATCCTTCAGCCATGGCCCGGGCGAATCCGGCTGGGAGACGCGCTCGTGGATTTCGACCGGCGGGAAGTCCATCGGGAGCATACCGTTCATCAACTGCCGGGGATTCTCGCCGACCTGCTAAGGTACTTTATCGAGAACGCCGACCATGTCATTTCGCGGGAGGAGCTGCAGAGCTCGCCCATCTGGCTCGATTCGATCTGTACCCCCGCCAAGCAGGGCGGAAAAACGTTTGATATGAACATCAGTAAGCTGCGCAAGATCATCGAATCGGAGCCGCAGAGGCCAAAGATCATTGTTTCCGTCCGAGGCATAGGCTGGAAACTCGCCAGCGACGTATTGCAGGAAGGGCCCGAACACGCCAGTCAGAGTTGACATGGCAAGGCAGGCTGCCGGCGCTTAGCCCTGGAATACGTCGGGGGTCCGGATGCATATCGGCTCACGACTGATGAAAGGCTCCCCGTATTTGCAGCCGATGGATCGCCCGAAAGATCGCCCGACCAGCTCGACCCCCTCAATGAGAGTCATGGATCCGCCTGCTGGTTTGTATTCCACTTGGCTCGCATAGGCGCGGATCGCCGCCATTTTCCGGTCCCAGCCCCCCGTTACATCGACCACCAGCGAGGGCGGATCGTAAAGGAGTCGGTGGGTCGAATAGTAACTGTAGAGCCGTGGCACCCAATGCGGTCCGCCGGACAGGTCGGTCTTGTGGAGTTTCGCCTCGAAGCGAGCGGCCTCTATGAGATGCGCGGCCGCAGTATGATCCGGGTGATAATCGGGGACGAGGGGTCCGAACAACACCGTCGGTCGGTGCATTCGGATGACTTCGGCCAGCTTTCGCCTGTTCTCCACGGTGGCCTCCAGATGCCGGTTGGGCATGTTCAGCCACATCCGCTTCGTGATACCCAGTATGCGGCTTGCCTGCCTTGCTTCTTCCTCGCGCCGCTCTTTCGTCCCGAAGGGCGTTGGTTCTCCGTCGGTAAGATCCACAACGACCAGTTCCCAGCCGTGGCGAACGAGTTTGACAATCGTGCCCCCCATTGCCAGTTCGGCGTCATCAGGATGTGGCGCGACGATCATTGCTGCCTTATAGCCCACTGGCCGAATCTCCCGTACGAATCCGCCGTTCAACAAGCCTCGTCACAGGTCGGCACCGGCTCTGCCGCAGTTGCCGACCGGGAGAAGGCGACGGCGTCCACCATCCGGCGAAGCCGCCATTCAGGAAAAAGGCCGAAGAAGTACTCACGACTGTCCCGCACGGCCCGGGAATTCCTCTCCTTTTGGGCCCGCACAAGCTGTTGGCTCAAATCGCGGATCCCTTGTGCCGCGTACACACGCACGCGTCTGTTGATGCGTGTGATTAGCTTCCATGCGGCTTTGCGCTGGGAGGCCGTCCGCGTGCGATCACTGGCCCGGATGATCTGCCTTTTCTTGGCTTCCACCAGAAGCCTTGCTCGGTCAGTTCCGTGCCCCGCAGCAGTTAGGTACAACTCCGGATTATGCTCGGCATGGTGCAGCCGGTGACGAAGCTGACTGAGATCATGCTCTAGCTTGGATGAAGAGAGGCATTGAGGCAGTAGGGCCGTATACGTCATAACGCCGTAGGGGGAGGGTCTCATGCCAAAGTAGTTTCTGATCAGATGATCTGCGATGGGCTCGTACGCGGCTCCGCCGACACCGTGAATGAACCAGTCGGCCAGGCAAAGCCGCAGGAAAAGGGTGAGAGGGACGGCCTTGGGCCGCAGCGTCCATCCAGCTCGCGCCAGGAATTGCCCGAGTTGTTGCGCCTTGTGTTTGGCGGAGCCGGCGTCGAGCCTCGTTACTTCCGAAGAGCCCCCCATGATGGTTCTTACGCCACCGGCCTCCTGCCTGACACACAAGGTCCTTCGGTCCCCATCCGGGCCGGTGAGCCAGAATGGCAGTTCGGTTTGTCCTTGCCTGCTGTCTACGGCCAGCGATTGGATGCTGCACCGCGTGGTGTTGCCGCCGCTGTGAACTTGCCCTGCCAGTGCGTCGTTGTAATATCGGGAGAAGGACATGGCGTTTGAAAACACGGATATGACAAACCCTAAGAATGCATCGGTTGCACTGAGCTGCGACACGGGCAGATACAACAGATTGTCCAGGCCGAGAGCCCTGCTCAGTGTGCCCTGAAGATACGTGATCACGTCCGCGATTGTCTTAAAACGATCCCACCGGATGGCGTCGGCGTCACCGGGTCTTGCCCACAGTGCATTGCAGAACTGTTCCGGGTCGCTCTCTACGACACGGTGCAGGAATTGCTCGATGGACTGAGCATGCGGGCGTCGGCGTTCGAGAGGGTCGTCCCGCCGTTCCTGCTCTACTGACAACGGGTGGCAGTACCAGCTTCCGTCCGGGCGGGCCTGTGGGATGGCCATTGTTGTATCACAGACATCGTGATCCAGGACCACCTGCACAGCCATGCCACGTACGGCCAGAGCAAGCCTGCTGCAGGCCACGGTCTTCATCCATATGCCGCAGTGGTGCCACGCAGCTTGATGGCCGGTTGTCACCACGGGCGCTACCGAGAGCAGCGGCAAGCAGGCGAGCCCCTGGGTCCGGCTGGTGTACTGCCTGGCCCTTTCCAGAAGTTCCGCGCGAAACGCCGACGAAGCGGCCGTATGCCCGTGAACCATCTGATTCATCCGGACCAGCGTCGGCCACCGTGAAATCTCAGGATCTGCCGAGAGGCCGTCTAATTTCCGCGGGATGGAGAGATTCTTCGAACTCACCACAAAGATCGCGCCCCAATTCTCGTTCCATGATTGCCAGATAGTATTGCATCCGTTTTCGGGGATTCTCGAGGATCCCTGCAAAATTCCTCTTCCGGTCGTGATAGATCAGCGGCACGGGAATCTCCCGGATTGTCAGGCCGGCGCGGCGTGCCTGCACCCACAACTGAAGCGGCAACCCGTAACCTGCCTCCGTGAGCGTGAGCTTTGCCAGAGCGCGGACCCGATACGCCTTGAATCCGCAAAAGGCATCCGTGAGGCACAGGCCCAGATGTCGGTTCAGCAATCCGGTAACGGCCCGGTTGATCGCCACTCGCTCGGGCGGGGCAGGGATTGTGCCCAAATTGGTCGGTCGCAGGTATCGCGAGCCGCTGATGATATGAGCATCGTCCTTCCGGATCTCACGGAGGAACTCGGGTATGCAGCAGGGCTCGTGCTGATGGTCGCAGTCCATCGTAATGATCCATGCGAATCCTTCGCCCCCTGCGCACGAGAATGCATCGATCAGGCTGCGACCGTAGCCCATATTCACGTCGTGCGTGACAAGACGCGTACATGCATGCCTGAGGCCCCCCCTCTCAAGCAAACGGGCGGTCCCGTCCGTACTGCCGTCGTCGATCACCAATAGGTTGGACGCGTAGTGGCTGACGGCCCGGAGCACATCCTCTACATGATTGGCTTCGTTGAACACGGGCAGAGCGACCAATACATCCTGATCCGTGTAGTCAGTCCTCTCGGTTGTCGGGCCCCGGCTGAGACGGTTTCTCAGTGTCGTCATTCACTTCGGCCTCCTTTATGCTTTGTTCGCTGATCTCTCTTAGATCCCCGAAGTCCTCCTTCTCGATGATGACCGGCGTAACGAACAGATAGGTTGTCTTGTAGGTCTTCTGGATCGACGTGCTCTGAAAGAAAAGTCCAAGGAGCGGGATATCCCCCAACAACGGCACTTTGTCGGCGATTGTCTGTTGATCCGAGGTCTGCAGGCCTCCGACGACGATGGTGTGGCCGTTCGGGACGGTGGCCTCGCTGCGGATGCTGCTCGTGTTTCTCGGCGGGGGGATCGACGAGTCACTCGATTCATATCGGAAGGAGTTTAACGTGATCTCGTACTCGACGCGCAGGTAGTCATTCTCACTGATATGTGGTGTGATTGTGAACTGGGTTCCTGCCTCCACGAACCCACCGAAAGACACCGTCTGCGCCACCTCACCCTGGCTGGTTTGCGTGTACGGCTCCTCCGCGATACTGTTGATGAAGCCGGCGGCGTTGTCGTTGACCAGGATCCGCGGCGCCGAGGTCACTCTTATGTTCTGGTCCGACTCCAGGGCCTTCACGATCGCCTGCACGTTGTTGGGTCTCAAGACGGCCGCTGAGCCACCGGGACTGACGATGATGTTTCGCGACCCTGTCGTCGGGTCCAGGCCGGCTGACAATCCAAAGGCACTGAAAGTGAACCCGTCCTGGCCGGCATAACTCAATTCCACTCCGAGTTCCAGACCCTCCGAGGTCGTGACCTCCACGATCTTCGATTCGATGAGGACCTGCCGGCGGCGCTTGTCCAGTTCCTCCACGAGCTTTTCGAGCTCGCGATGCTGCCTCGCGGTCGCCTGGACGATCACGGAGTTGGTGGCCTTGCTCACCGCGACGCGGGCCTCGATCTGCGGAACATACTTCTCGCTCTCCGCGAGTTCGATTTGACCGCCTCCCTCGGATTCCTGGGGCACGGCTTGCGGCTTATACCTCGGTTCGCCGGGTCGGGCCGCCTGGTCTTCGCGCCTCTGCAGAAGCTCTTGAATCGCCTGGGCCACCTCCTCGACGTCGGCATTTTCGATCTTATAAACCCTGATAATTCCCGCCTCATAGGTGCTGGGCACATCGATGGTCTCCACGATGGTGGTCATGACGCGATGGACGGAGGGCGGCGCCGTCAAGAGGATCGAGTTTGTCTTCTCGACGAGGGTCACGCCGGCGGGTTTGCCGCCATCCCTGCCGCCCTGCCCCTGCGACCGGCCGTATGAGCCGCCTCGGGTCGGAAGGTCCAGAATCCGTTCGAGCCCCGCAAAGACCTCCGACGCATCGACGTAGGTGAAATGGTAATTCCTGCTTGTCGGCTCGACGTAGATATCCAGCCTGTCCACCAGCGCCTTGAGTCTTTCCATATCCCTCTGAAACGCCTTGAGAATCAACTGGTTGGTGCGGTCCAATGAATAGATGCCCACCCCGGCCTGTGGACTCGACAGGCCGCCAGCGGCGGCTGCCGAAGGCTCCGTGATTCTTTCGTTCGGATTGGCGGATGGCGGCTGGTCCGGCCCGGTCCTGAGCGGTTGATTCTGTGTCGCCTCGCCCTGGACAAACACTTTCTGAAGCGTCTCGGCCAGTTCCAGCGCATCCATGTACTTCAGGTCGATCACCTCCAGAATCGCCGCGGCATCATCCGGGATATCGAGTTTCTCGACGACCTCAACGATCGTCTCGAGATTGGCGGGGCTGTCGAAGACGACGATCGCATTGGTCTTTGCGTGCACCACGCTCTTGCCCAGCTTGCTCAGGAAGGGCTTGATGACGTTGGCGACCGAGTCGGCGACGCTATACTCCAGGGAGATCACTTCCTTGGACAGCCCATGGTGCTGCGCGTATTCGTCGTACGTCATGACCGCGATGACGTCGCCGGCGCGATGGCAGGTGAAGCCGGCCAGGGTCACCACGGTATCCAGCAGCCGCTCAGGGGTAACGTTCTTGGCCCACAGGCTGATCTTTGCCTTGCCGACTTCGGTTGTCGGGAAGATGCTCCAGCCCGTCGCATCGCTGATGATCTGGAACGCCATCGAGATTTCGTTGTTGTTGAATTCGATTCGGGGAATGACGGGCCCCTCGTCGAGGGGACTCGAAGACGGCGCAGCGGCCTCGGTCGGGCCTGGTCCGAAGGGGTCAAAATCCGCCCCGTCGCGCAGCGGCGCTGCGGGCCCGTCGCGCAGCGGCGCTGCGGGGATGCCATCGTTCCTGCCGGCCCCGAATGGAGCCACCAGCAGGGTCGCCACGAGGATAAGAAGGGCCGCTTTCTGTTTTCCGTCCCGTACTCTCGGCATGTCATCACTCCGCTCAAAGGCTTAACGTTACCGGGTGATCCACGATGGTGATCTCGATGCTCCTCTGGCCTATGTGGATGACCGTGAAGAGGTCTTCCACGGAATCGCCGACGCGGCATTTCTTCAGGCCGCTCTTTTCCACGTTGACGTAGGCCACGAGTTCTCCGTTGATCGGCAGGACGCATTGCAGTTTCAACTGGGAGAGGATTTTCTCGATGGTCTTGTCGGCCATCGGCTTATCTCTGAGCGGTGTGGCGGACTTGAACAGCCCCGGGCGCATCGCCGCCGCGATCCTGTTCGACACGGTCTCGCGCGCCGACAGTCGTTCGAGCAATTGATCGGCAGACAGGAGTTCTCCTGTGGCAATCGTACCGGCCGGTTCGCCGCTTGCCCGAATGGGCCTCGCGAGTTCCAGAACCAGAATGAGGGCAAGGACGAGCAGGCCGGCGCCCAATGCAGCCTGCAACATCATCCAGATGCCGTAACGTCGAACGAGCGCGTGCAGAGTTCTGGTGACCATCCGATCCCCTAAGCCCCCGACTCGGCTACCACTTTTGTCACCAGGAAAGAGGCATACACCTCGTCGGTGATTTCGCGCGCCTTCAGACCGAACTGCTCGATCCGCAACGCACTGGCATGGGCCTCGACCAGCAGGATGAATTGCAGGATATCCTGGATGTGACCCTGCATTTCGATCTTGACCGACAGGAGCCGATAGAACTCCTCCTTGACCGTGGGCAGCAACTTCACGGATCGAGTCTTGACGTTGAGGGTCGAGTACAGGTCGGTGAGCTCTCGCGTGAACACCGACATCTGCTGCTGATCGGTGCCCGTGCCGGCGATCAAGGGCTCGATCTGCTCGTACATCCTGTCCACCCGATTCTGGACGAGCAGGTCCGCCTGCAATCTCGCCAGCTTCGACTGCAGCTCGCGCATCCGGGCCAGGCGGGCCTTTCGCTCCTGGAGCTGCGGCTCGATAATGAGCGTGAAGAGGGCCACAGCGACAATCAGCAGCACCGTCGTCACGGCCAGAAATGTCTGCCGGCCGATTCTCATGGCTTGACTCCTGCCGAATCGTCCCAGGCGCCCAGCGGCACTGCGGGGCCGACGGAACACTGTGCCTTGAATTCCACCACGCTGCCCCCCCCGGCCCTCGGGATCTGTTGCGCGTTGATGATCTGCATCGTCTGCAGCAGGCAGGCGTCGCGAACCGCTTGGGTATACTCGAAGGCCGTGGGCAGCAAATCCGCCTGCCCCTTGATGTCGATGGACATCGCGCCCTGTTTCCACGTGACATCCAGCCCGCTGATCGAGATCGCGGGGGGCGTGGTTTCGTAGAGTTCCGCGATGGTCTCCGCGATGCGGCCGCGGTTCGATAATTGCCGCTGGATCACCCGCAGGTGCTGTCTCTTGCGGTCCACCCCGCCGGCCACCTTCTGGATCGGAGCGATCTGTTCGCTGAGGACCGCGCAGGTCTTCTCAAGCCGGCGATTCCCCGCCTCGAGGCAGGCCCACGCCAAGAACACCAGAAGCAGCGACAGGATCCCGACGCGGAGGCCATTGACAAGCAGAGCGCGTTGTCGTTCTCTGGCAAGGTATCCTCGCGGGACCAGGTTCGCGTGGGGCTGCTTCGCGCCGACCGAGAGTTGCAGCAGGCCGGCCGCCGCCACGTCCTCGTAGCTCTCATAGCCACCGCCATCTTCGGTTCCGTCGCCCCAGCGGTGGTGACGGACTTCAGGTCCCGCCGTGATCGTTACATCCAAGGCGCCGGCATCGTCCATCTGCGAGCGTAACCGTGCTTCCACAGGTGAGATGAGGTCCTGCCGCCCGGTGAGCACGACCATGATCCTGTTCTCCGGGCAAGCCCCAATCTGCCTGCCCTGGTGCAGGATCTCCCGAGCAATCTCAAAGGCGCTCGCCGCAGGGTCGCCGTTAAGGTGCATTCTCTGACCGCTCTGGAAGTTGCTTTCCTCGGATGTCAGGATGTGACACTGTTCCTGCCCGGCCAGAACGAAAATGGACCGCTCCGACGGCCCACTGCATACCGTCTTGAACCACGCATAGGTCGCCACGATATCCGGAATGATTCTCTGCGGCTCGATCCCGACGACCTTATACACCCCCAGATAGCGTTCCAGCACGTCCGCCTTGACAATGTACACGAGGACATCCAGCAGGTTACCCTGTCTGCCCGCTACGGTGCATCCGTAGATGACTTCCTCGGCGGGCAGCGGCACGAGAGACGGGACCTCGAACTCGATCATCCTGGCCGCCTCGGCAAGGTCCGCCGCCGGCAGGCTGAGGGATTTGACGATGCACAGGTCCCGGGGCGCCGCCACGGCCCACTTTCGCACGACGAGGGCTCTCTGCGAGAGGGCCCGCCCCAGTTGTTCGAGAGATTCGAATCGCAGGCAACGGAGTGAATCGTTGCCCTTCACGCAGACAATGGCCTCGCCGTTCTCGGCGACACTCAGGGACGCCCATGTTGTCTTGATGCGTGTGGTCTTTTTCACAGCAGTTTTTCCAGGTAGAGCACCTGCGACCCCTTTTGGTCGCGGCAGATCGTCGCCAGGAAACAACAGGTATGACGCCCATTGAGACGTGCCTGGCAGAAGACTCGAAAGAACCGGGACTGAAAACAGCAGTATTCCGGCAGCAGGCCAGCCTGCAGTTCTGTGAGCCCTTCGATCTCGGCCAGATCCTCCGGGCCTTCGGCGATCCCATCATCGTCTGTCCCCAGGGACCCATCAGGGCCGGCCCGCCATGCCATGATGCTTTCTGCCGCCGCTGCGTCGAACCCCGGCAGCGCCTCCAGGATTGCGGGGGACACCGTGTTGATGTTGAGCGTCCCATCACCATAGACGGTGAAGACGTCCAACAGGCCCGGCTGAGGATTTCCGCCATCGTTTCCGGGCCGGCGGGAGCCGCGCTCGCTGGGGCCGACATGACGGAGGAATTCGCCAAGATACAGTGCCCGGCCGACCTCTTTGACCAGAAGCAATTCCTTCAAAGCTACACACGGAGCGTTCTTGGCCACATACGGGCTCGGCAGCCGGGAGTAAAAATCGGTCTCCGCCCCATCGGGACCGGCGTCATCGTCCCCATCGATCCAGTCCAGGATGCCGCACAGGACGTCTTGCTCGATGACGCCAAGGTTCTCCCAGGCCGCAGGGTCCGAGCGATTGACGTTTAAGTACCCCTGCTCGTCACGCACGAAGTAGGCCAGCGTCGTGCCTTCTGCAGCCGCGAACTCCGGCACCTGCTCGAAGAGCTTTTCATCCGCTGCCTCGGCCGCAAACGTACAAACGATTGGCATCCTCTCAGGCGAAAGTTCGGTTTCGCTCAGCAGGGCCTTGATCCTCTCAATGCCGCCAAGGGCTAAGTAATGCGCCTGCACTCGTTTCGCGTGCGACTCGGCAAGCTTCAGTTCGATACGCGTGCGATACGCCAGAGCGACCGACAGGGCCGTCATGCTGGACAGTACAATCAGCACCAAGATGAGAATGCTGCCCGTTTCCCTACGATTCGTGTCGAGCCTTTCCGAAGGCGCGTACATCCACTGGTCCCTCTGACGGCCGGCAAAGGCCGAAGGAGATGGATCTTCCGTTATCTACCTTTCACAGCGAACCGATGGCGCACGTGTTGATGCGAGCGGAGGTGAATTTCCTGTGGGTGGAAATGGATCTCCGCTTGCCCGGCAATGACAAGTCTAATGGTGGGTTGAGAACCCACCCTACTGGGTTTGTGATTCGGCGGACGCCTCGTCCTGGATGTAGTCGCGCTGTTTGTACCAGCGGGCGACCGGAATGAACAGCAGTGCTGTCACCAACATGGCGAACAGAAAGAACCAGTAGTAGCTCGCCCCCGGCAGCTTGCTGGTGCCATCGGGATTCTTGATCACATGATTGACCACGGCTGAGAAGATGTTGCCGAGCGCAATGGACAGGAGATTGATCGATTGGATCAGGGACTTCATCTTCTTCGGGGCCTGCGTATAGGCAAACTCCAGGGCGGGGATCGAAACCAGGATCTCGCCCGCGGTCAGAAAGACGTACGCGAAGAATTGCCATCCGATAGAGGGCTGCCCACCTTTTTGGATCTGTGTCTCGATCCATATGGGCACCAGGAAACTCGCGGCCGTCACGACCATGCCGATCCCCATCTTGCGCAGGGGCGTCATGGCCCAGACTCGATTCAGGGCGGGGTAAACCGCATACGCAAAGGTCGGGATCATGATGACGACGAGAAGGGAGTTGGCAAACTGCATTTGAGCCGGCAGCCAGTTGATCCACAGCCACCGGAGTTTCATCTCCTCCGCCTGGAGCACCCATGCGGACTGTGACTGGTAAAACAGAGCGAAGAACATGGATACGAAAAGAAACACGATGCAGAGCCTGCCCAGCGTAATGGCTTGCTCTCTGTCGAGCGATTCGCGCCAATCCAGCTTGCCGGCCGGAGGGATGTTCACCAGCCTGTACCGGCCCAGCCAGTAGGCTGCCGTGGCGAGGACCATGGAGACGGCCGGCACGCCAAAGCCGGCCGTCGGGCCGTACTTGTCCAACAGCCACGGGCACAGGTACATGGAGATCGCGGCGCCAAAATTGATGGCGAAATAGAACCAACTATACATCTTCTCGAGCAAGTGCTTGTTGGAGGACCCGAACTGGTCCCCGACATTGGCGGAAACGCAGGGCTTGATGACCCCGGAGCCGATGGCAACCAGGATCAGCCCGCCGGCCAATCCGAGCCGCGTGTGGTCCCAGGCCAGGATGAAGAACCCCACACAGTAAACCAGCGAGAACGAGATGATCGTCTTGAACTTGCCAAGCCAGACATCAGAGATGACGGCGCCGAAAATCGGGATGAGATAGACGGCGGCCGTGAACCAGTGAAACCACTCCCTCGCCGACTCGTCGGCCATGACGGCACGCGTCCCGGTGCGGCCCATGAGATAATTGGTCATGAATATCACGAGGATGGAGCTCATGCCGTAGAAGGCAAATCGCTCGGTGGCCTCGTTCGTGAGAATGTACGGGGTGCCGGCCGGCATCTTCTTGGTGGGCTGCGGTGCGGTCAGATATTCGCGTCGGGCCATAGTCGATTCCGCATTGCTCCTGGTTTTTCGTTTCTGAGGTTCAGTACGGCATACGTCGCCTACCAACCACGCCATGCATCCCCACCCTGTCGGCAGCGGCCATATTATCCATATTGTCGGCCCGCGGCAAACAAAAGTCCGCCTCGGAGCGGTGCCGGTGTGCCGGCCTTGATTTGGGGAGGTAAAGCTGTTAGGATGCCCGGCGAATGCCTACCAATTCGTTCGTTGAACGAAGGGAACAACATTGAAGGTTGGTAGGAAGCAACGGCAGTCGGTAGCGTGTGCCATGCACACCGTCTCTCGTTTATCGGCCTTGTTAAAGGGGATATGCAATGATTAAGCGTTCGAATGTTGCGATCGTGGTGCTCTTGGTTGCCGTGGCATCGCGCGGGTACGCATTGAATGAGAAGGAGTTGGCGTTGGAGAAATTCATCACCACACACGTCGAGAAGATCAAGCCGCTGGAGAGGCAAACGA
>Ga0114922_10002584_pt1 | contig 16954 bp, 20 predicted proteins | sample AartaG_FD_100975 | JGI IMG/M metagenome (GOLD analysis project Ga0114922, IMG submission 100975) | Deep subsurface microbial communities from Aarhus Bay to uncover new lineages of life (NeLLi) - Aarhus_00045 metaG | ecosystem: Environmental > Aquatic > Marine > Oceanic > Sediment | place...
AGCATCGCTCTCATGCCAGGATATTGTGCCGCAGCGAGCTCTTTCGAAATTTGTTCGGCATATTGGTGAATAATACCTATTGCTATAAGAAGACCCGTGCCAGAAGTCAACGCTCCTAGACTGTCTGCTCCAAAACTTAAACATGCTATAATAAATCCGTTTAGAATGACGAGAGTCGGTATGTACCTTTTAAGAATTCTTTCAATTATTTTTGCAGAGCTTCTAAATCCAGGGATTTGCATTTTTGAATCTAATATTTGTTGAGCTATATCACGCGGCGCGAGTCCTGAAACCTCAACCCAGACACGGCCGAGCATCACACATAGAAATATAAATATCACTAGATAAATAACAGCTCGAAGAGGATTTGCTGCTAATTCTCCAAGTCCTATTGGGGGCGTGAGTAAATATATTAATCCTCCTGTTGGAACAAGCTGAGTGCCTTGAACTGCCCCCCCCGTTACAGGATTAAATACGCCTATTAAATCAACCCAGAAATCGGGGAACGGGCCTCCGTTAATTGCACGTAGCGCAGAGTCAGGTCCAGCAAATAATTGTCCAAAGAATAGAATATTTGCGTACAATGCATTGACTAAAATGACAGGAATGTTGGAAACATAAAGTAATTTCATTGGATATTTACTTTTAAAGCCTCGACTACCACGATATGCAAGTGGTATCTCAACACGTGTTGACTCGAACCAAATTACGATCAAGAATATAGCTATAGTAGTAATTATACCTAGTAGCGAGGGATAATTAGCTCGGGTAAAAAGTGCTCCCAGTTGACCCAAGTTGTCGGGGTTGGCATCAAACAATGCCGTAAAGAAGGCTATGACAATTCCTCTGGGTAAACCATCTCCTCCATCAGCCACACTAGGTGTAGGAACAAAACTAAAACAATTCCAAAAGATTTGTCCAGCAACACCTGCAGCTATGAATAAGGATACACCACTTCCAAGCCCCCAACCTTTCTGGAGGACTTCATCTAGTAATATAATAATTATTCCTGCGAACAATAATTGGAAAAAAACAAAGAATCCTTCTGCAAGGCCTAAAGAACCAAAAGCTCCACCAAAAATATAAGCTGTAGCATTGAAGATTGTTAAAAATATAGCAAGGACTTTTTGAGCTCCGCTAAACATCGCTCTATCGTATGGATCTGCCATGTTCACGTTTATTATTCGGGAACCCAGAAGTAATTGCATAATAAGACCAGATGTTACTATTGGTCCTATACCTAATTCTGTTAACATTCCCCTTTGACTAGCAAGAATAACTCTTAACCAATAAAAATAATCTGTGGATTCTTCAATCTTTATTCCATATAGCGGAATATTACTCATGATCAAGTAAATTATCAAGACTATAGCGGTCCAGATAAATTTCTCTTTAAAAGCAACTTCGCGTTGTGGCTGTTTAATTTCCGGCATCACCTTTACAAATGGAGTAAAGAATTTAAGGAATTTTCCAGCCATTTTTAATCAGGTCTATTAGTTTTTTCGATTACTCTATTTTAAATCTTCTTGAAATATTTTCAAATTTTAAAAATTGAAATGTAATTTAAAAAAAAATAGAATTTAAAAAAAAGTTTGCGATTTAGAGAGACATTTGATATGATAATGATTCAAACTATTATTAAAGAATTATAAAATGTAAAAAAAGTAAATAAAAAAATTAATATATCCTTTAGGTTGAAAACCTAGTTAATACACGAAAACGATCTCATTGATTAAGATAACCCTCATTAACAACCAACTTCATAGAGATTGACGATCTATGCATTCTGGTTAAAATAATGAGCCAATCCCTGTAGGTTCCTCTTCTTCTTTAGCTTCCTCTTTTTTCTTCTTTTCTCCTTTTTTCTTCTCAGCAGTACCTCCTGCTGGAGCAGCAGTTACAGGTATAGTGCTAGCAGATTTTATAATATCCTCAATCTTTGTTCCTTTTAGACCAGCAATTAGTTTTGTGATTTCTGTTTTATCAACTTTCGCACCTGCGGCAGTTAATACCTTTTCTACGTTTGCTTCGGTAATTTTACCTCCAGTTTTATGGAGTAATAAAGCTGCATAAATACTTTCCATATTATCTAACCTCTTTTTTATTTTTTTATCATTATATTTGTAATTTTAATTGAAATTTAAAAAAAAATCTTAATTTTCTATCCAAACAATCCTCCAATACCAACATCTTCCTTTTCTTCTTCCTTTTCAGGTTCTTTTTCTTCGACTTTAGGCTTTTCTTTCTTTATTTGAACTTGGATTCCTTCCCCGAAAATAATAGAATTTAATACACTAGCTTCAGAAGCAGCTTTTCGAATATAATCCTCTTTCATATCTTCCAAGAAGAATGGCATCTCGAATAAAATTGCAAGTGCTTCTCTATAAGCTGTAGCAACGTCTTGTTCAAATTTTTCTATATCCATGTATAATATTTCCTCAGGTATTATTTCACCATCACACCATGCAAAGTGAATTTTAATTAAGGATTCTATTGGTGTAATTCCTAATTTTTTCAAAACTGCTGCTTGTTTAACATTAACTAAATCACCAGTTTTATGTGTTCTTGTATCTTCTCGAATATATATAGTATCATTCATAATTCTCGTTGGCAATCGTAAAGTCATGTTTAATTCACTAATAACTTGTCCTGTTGGTAAACCTGTATCTCCCGCGGGGACCCAAATATCTACAGGGGTGATTTCGTTTGGCTTTGCTGGAACCATCCACTCATTTTTCATAAAGATCTTCTTTAATTCAAATAGATCAAGATTAGTAAAAACAAGACTTGATTGACCTGGGATGTGATCTGCTAATTCATCTAAACTTTTCTTTTTGGCTTCACTTTTATATTGTTCTATTGCGCGGAGTTGAAGTGATTTTTTGGACATTCTGAATACTGCTTTTCCTCTTAAAATTTTACGCATAGTTTGAATTTGCATATCATTAATATGTGCAACTTCAATAACAATAATATTTTTGTAATTTCTAAATAAATCAACTAAATGATTAATTTCATCAATTTTCCATTGTGGTATATGTTTATTTTTAATCATAAGTTCACACCTCGATAGTTTTTAGGAATTCTTCTGTTACATTTACAGATTTTCCCATTGTAGATTTAAGATACATCGATTTAAAATTATTGAACCTATGAGGCATTTGATCTGCTATGAAATTTACGATAGTCTTCATGTTTTCAAATAATTTGTCTATACTCATAGTTTTCTTACCAATCTTAGCGAAAATAATAGGTTGTTTTTTCATTTGAATTCTAATGATTTTTTTATATCGTTCATAAGCTGTTTTTAAATCTTCAGGACTAGAAATAATTCCATATCCCGTAGGGAAAGGTTTTGGCATTTTACCAACAGGTCCAAGAAATCTTGCTAAATATCGAGCAACATCTCTCATCATTTTATCTTCTACAACAAAGTAATCATATTTTTTAGCAAATTTTTTCTTGGATTTTTTCTCTTCACTATTTAATTTAACCAAACCGTCTGAATCGATAGTATCAACCCCTAGTTTTTTTGCTTCTAGTAATATCTCATCAGACGCAATCACACAAATATTTGGTTTATCATTCGTAACTATTTCATTCGATAAGATAATCTCTTTATCAATTCGGTTTTTTGGATCATTTAAGTTAACATCTTTAATATTGATGATAAGATCAATGGACTCATCAAATTTTCTTACTTTATCTTTAAAGCCTTCTTTTTTTATTACTGAAAAATCAATAGCAGCATCTAATGATCTTCTTAATAATTTATCATCTACTTTCAAATTCTATTATTCACCTCTTATTTTATCGTCATATTGTCCATTATCAATTCGCTTTTGGATGATCCTAGGATCTTCTCCTTCTACTGTTAGTCCTACTGATAATGCTGTTCCTAACACTGTCTTTACAGCTGTTTTATATGTCTTATCTAAAAATTTCTCTCTTTTGCCATCAACTACATTCTGAATTTGGTCAAGTGTCAAATTCCCAATTATTTGTTCTGAAGTGGCAGAAGTTCCTTTTTCAGCACCAACTTCTTTAAGTAATAATGATGCTGTAGAAGGTGTTTCAATGAATATTTCAAACTGTTTTGTTTCTGTATCACATTCAATTCTAACCGGTACAGTTAACCCCTTAAAGACCATTGTCTGTTTATTGATCTCGTCTACTACATCTTTAATGTATGCATCGAAAATCGAAATAATTTTCGTTTATGCCAGTAGGTCCAACAGTAGGTCCAATTGGCGGGCCACCTGACGCACTTCCTCCGGTCACAAGAGCCTTTACAACAACTTTTCCTTTTTCACTCACATACTCTCACCGTTTAATTTTTCTTATTATAATTCAAAAAATATTCCTAAGGTTAAGAACGCGAAATTTTTATGAATAACTTATTCAATATCTATTATATATTGAAACCGCTTTAATTTGCGTCCTAAGTTTCTTAGAAAAATATTGTTTTGAACTTAGTGTGATTTAGAATAAAACAACATTAAAAAATTTTATTAAAATTATTCAGTTTTGGAGTCTACAACAGAGTGGTATAATTTTAGAAATTTAAAACCATTTGACAATATAATTACATTGATTATCTCCATTATTCCTACAAAGTCCTGAATCATCATGCTCAACTCGTAGAAACTTTGAATTTTTTGGAACAAAAATTCTTGCTGTATTTGTAATTATCCCTCTATCAAAATCACACGGATAAGAGTTATTACATATCATTTTTACTTCTTTATCATCAATTTTTTCAAACCTATAATGACCAATTCCTTCTTTCATAGTTCCTGTTTCCGGATCATAAAGAATTTTATCCTCTATTCTATGACTCATGTGAAAAGCAATATCTATAGATGCCAGAGCCTTTTCGATACTGTCAAATTCTCGTGGCCACTTTGTATTCTCAGAAATTTTATTTCCTACTACATAAAGTGTATTTGGCCCAAAGACTTCAAATATTGTTTTAAATGCATCTAACCAGTTTTGTTGAGGATACCATTTATCTTTTTGAGGATTTTCAATATTATTATCAATTAAAATTTGTAATATTCTTTCCTTGACAGTAGGTAATCCTTCAACCATTCCTAATATAGACTTTCCACTAACTTCTACTTTTGGATTAATTACTTTAAATTGCACCAAACTTTTTCACAAAATTAAAATGACTTATAAGTAATATGGATATAGAAATATTTCATTTACTTATAATTTGAATTTTAAATTACTTTTTCGTAGCAACCTCTTAAACAATATTTTCAATTACAAGAAAAAAAAAATTAAAAAAAATTAAAATCTACAACAAAGACTACGTCCATGATCAAGATTATATTTGAAATATTCCTCAGATAATGTTTTCATAACTGTATCATAATCCAAATTTACTTCTTTAGATATGTCCTCAATCCCAATACCAGGTGTTGAGATTAATTCACAGATTTTTTTCTTAACTTCTTCGCTAACTTCTATACTCATTATAATTAATTAATAGTTTTTATTAAAAAATTTTAACTAGTAAATTTGATCATTTCATCAATTATTTTATAATTTGGTAATATTAAATCTGCAGCACCTGTTTCAGCAGCAACTTTTGGCATTCCATATAGTACGCTTGTATCTTTTGACTCCGCTATTGTCTTTCCACCTCTGGATTTAATCGCTTTGAGTCCATCTACTCCATCTCTTCCCATTCCAGTTAATAAAATGCCAAGTGTTTTTTCTTTATATACTCTTGCTGTTGAATAAAACAACACATCTACAGAAGGTCTACAGAAATTTACGGGTTCTCCTTCATACGTTCTTACACAAGGTTTATTATCTTTAGCAGTAACTTGCATGTGTTTATCTCCTGGTGAGAGATATATTGTTCCAGATTTTATCTCTTCATAATTTAATCCAATTTTTACGTTAACTTTACAAATATTTTTTAAAGACGTGGCAAATTGTCGCATGAAAAGATGGTTTAGATGTTGTACGACTAAAACGGGTGCTGGAAAATCTCGAGGGACATCACTTAAGATTGTTCTTAAAGTTCTCGGACCACCTACACTGGCACCAATTACTATGATTTTTGTAGACACCTTCGTAATAGTAATTGGAGTAAGGTCTAAAAAATAATCTTCTGATCTATGCTCTATTGATGATTCTAATATTTTATTAAATTGGACTTCTGGCTTTATTTTTACTTTTTGGCTTTGCTGAATAAAAATTTGTTTATTTAAAAAACGTATCTTGTTATCAATTTTATTATTTTTTCCAATATCTGCTAGAATCACTTTTGATATTAATTTATCTCCAATAGTTGGAAGTACATCCTTCCAAACGCCGATAGGTTTAACAATATAATCATAAGATTTTAGAACGAGAGGAACTTCAAGAGAATCCATATTTTTAGGATCTACATCTGTCAATACAATAGTAGTTATGTTGAATTGTTTTATTATAAAATTAAAAGGTGTTAGCCAATCTTTATTTTCATATTCGATATCGAGAATTAAAACATCAGGATTCTTACTTTTTATGATATTAATAGATTCTTGTCCATTTCGTGCAACATCTGCTATTCTTATCCCTTTATGAGGAGAAAGCATATCAGATAATAAAGTTCTACGGTAGGCGGATTGAGAAGCTATTAATACAGTTTTTAGCATTATTTTTCTCGTTGTCTTCTACTGAAAATAATGAAATTTCTTGTTTATATATATTCTGGTAATAAAACTAAATTGAAATTAAAAAGAATCAAATAATTATTACTTAAAATCATTCTTCCAGAATAACTTTATGTGTGATTTTTCCTATTTGTTCTATTGACGCTTCAATAAGATCTCTTGGTTGGATTGGGCCTACTCCGCTTGGTGTGCCTGTTGCTATAATATCGCCAGGGACTAATGTAATAAACTTAGATAGAAAAGCCAAAGTTTCAGGAATTTTGAAGATCAAATATTTTGTATTTGAATGTTGACGAACTTCCCCGTTTATCTTCAATTGAAGTTCCAAATTATGAGGATCTTCAATCTCACTACAAGGAGTTATTCTTGGGCCTATAGGTCCAAATGTATCGAAATTTTTGCTTCTGTACCATGGTAAGTTAATATTTCTATCACTTATCTGCATTTTCCTAGCAGTAATGTCAAGAAAAATAGTATAACCTTCAATATATTCATATGCATGCTCACTTTGAATATTTTTACATGTCTTTGATACAATAAAAGCCAATTCTACTTCATGATCCACTCGATTATATTCTTGCGTATTGTAAAGTAATTTAGGATAAATTATTGGATTCCCATTAGTTACCAATGTATTTAATGTCTTTACAAAAAAAATTGGTTCTTTTGGAATCTTTGCTTTCATTTCTTTTGCATGTTCCACATAATTTCGTCCTAAGCATATAATTTTTGTTGGTTTTATACTATGATCTCCAAGCTTCATACTTTTTCTCTTATTTAGGTACAATTTTTAAATTAATTTAAAATATGATTAAACTTTAAAGAAATTTATCTTTCAGATTATTGTAAACTAAATGGAAAAATAGATATCTCAAAGAGTAGAAAAAAATGAATGAAACAAATTCTAATACAAAACTGGATGAAAAAAAAGGGAAATCTCTAATTCAAACTAATCTAACAAAAAGAGTAGCAACAGCTGCTATATTTATAGCCGTTGGGATTGTATTAGCATTTTTCAATCCTTTTGCCTTTGTTGAAATTTTAGGAGGCCCTAAAATTTTTCCTATGGCGCATTTTATTAATGCTATAACTGGTGTTCTAATAGGCTTAACTTTCGCATGTACAACTTCCCTAGGTATTGCTATTTTTAGATATCCTCTAGGAATTGGTTCAATTCATGCTTTTCATGGAGGTATCTCAGGCGCCTTAATTGTTGGAATCATGGCTTATATTTTACGGAAAAAAAAACCTGATTATGTAGAATATGCTGCTTTAACAGATCCAATAGGGACGGTATTTATCGCAGCAACAATCGCTAATTTAATTTCACCAGTTAATCTCTTCTATTGGTGGGGATTATTCGCGGCTTCAAGTATACCTGGCTGTATTTTAGGCTTTCTGATGTTGAAATTTCTGAAGCGTCAAGGATTTTCCTGGACGGATTTTTTTCAAAAATAATATTTTTGGCTTATGTTATTTCTAAATAATTTTAACTTTGAAAATTGTATTGGAAATCACACTCTCTTATATGGAGAAACTGATACAAAAAAGACTTATTACACTGCTAAATTTGTCCAATTTCTAATAGAAACAAAAAAAATGAATCCAAAGGAAATTAGTATTTTAGATTTTGCCCCTCCAAATGAATGGATTAATAATATTAAAATTGGAGGTAAAATCGTGGATTTTTATGAAAATAGTATTATCTGCAATAATTTTTACTTTAAAGGAGATATCATTCCACCTCGCCTTAATGCAAGAAATAAGAAAGAACTTTATAAAAATGCATGTAAGAATTTTAAAAAAACTTTCAATATATTAAAGATTTTCTCTAAAAAACCAACAAAAATATTAATTATTAATGATATATCTATTTATCTTCACATAGGAAATAAAAAACTATTATTAGATTCAATAAAAAGATCAAATACCTTTTTTGGGAATTCATACTATGGTTCTTCTATAAAAAGCGATTTTAATAATGTATTTAGCTTAAGGGAAAAGCGATTAGTTGAATATTTTTCTAAAAAGATAGAATATTCATATTTTACAGGATAGAAATATTAATATCTTTTAGGACAAAATAATTTTAATTAATGCCCTATTTAATTATCTACAAATTAAAATAGAATTTTTTGATAGATATGAAAAAATTAATTTTATTTGGTCCTCCAGGAGCGGGAAAAGGCACGTTCAGTTCACAAATTAAAAAAGTAGTAACTGAAATTGTTCATATAAGTACTGGAGATATCTTTCGTGAAAATCTAAAGAATGAAACGCCATTAGGATTAAAAGCTAAAAGCTATATGGATAAAGGAGAACTTGTGCCTGATGAAGTAGTAATTGATATGGTACGAGATAGATTAAATAAAGAAGATGCTAAGAAAAGTGGTTTTATTCTTGACGGATTTCCTCGAACCTTACATCAAGCAGAAGCATTATCAGAGATAACCGAAGTAGATTTACTTCTATTATTACAAGTTTCAAGAGATATTATATTTAAAAGAATCTTAGGGAGGTATAGTTGTAATAATTGTGGTGAGATCTATAATAAATACACACTCCCAACAAAAGTAGAAGGAATTTGTGATAAATGTGGTGCTGAAATTAAATTTGAGCAAAGAAGCGATGATAATGAAGAAACTTTGAAAAGTAGATTAGATGCTTATGAAAAGAATGCCAAACCACTTATTAAATATTATAAGAAAAGAGGAAAACTGAAAAAAGTTGATGCTACAGATACATTGAGTTTCACTGATGATGATATAAAACAAATTATAGGAATATAAAATTTCTTTTTATATTTATTCTAAATCATGAAATATAATCTATGTATTCCAATTCCAATTAGATATACAACTATTAAAGAAGTTAAACCAATAATTGAAAAAGTTATAAAATCAAAACCTAATCTAATTGAATTGAGATTTGATTATATTTCTAACGTTAATACTCTTTCTGTGGATTTCATAAGAGATTTATTGAATATTATTCGTCCTCATGCTGCCGTTATCTTTACTTTCAGAGATTCATCTGAAGGTGGTCAAATTCAAATAGAACAAAACGAGCGCTTTAAAATTTATAAATTGTTTATAGCCGTTAAACCTGATTATGTAGACCTTGAAATGAATACAGATAAAGACATATTAAAAGAAATTATTAATTTGTCTTCTCAAAAGGGAGTAAAATTAATTGTTTCGCATCATAATTATGAAAAAACACTTACATATGAAGAGGGAATCTCTCTCATTCATGATTTTCACGAATATTTGATTAAAGTGCTGTTAATAAAACCTAAAATACTTGAAGATAATATTTATAAGATTATTTTTACGGCTCAAACTTTTGAGGACAATCTAATACCATTAAAAGTATGTAAGGAATTCTCAAATTCAAATCAGAAAATTATCTCATTCTGCATGGGAACTTTAGGGTTTTTCTCAAGAATTATGTGTGTTATTAAAGGATCTTTTCTTACATATGCTTCTTTGGAAGAAAAAACAGCACCAGGACAAATTAATATTGAGAAAATGAAAGAAATATATGATCTAATTCTAGACTAGCTTTAAATTCATCATTCTTTAAAATTTGAATTATGAAGATTAAAAAAAGGGGATTTTTTACTTTATTATATGGTCGTTTATTTTGCTTTTTTATTTCATATTTATCAACCTCCAGTTCAAATCCCTTCAGTAATAAAACAAATAGTAAATGATTTCTTAAGAAGAAAAATATGGTGGTAAGCAGAAAAAGAAGTGATATGAAAACAAAGAAAATTATAACAATGCCCATTTCATAATTATTTATTGCGTAAAAATTTAAACTGCCTTAATTTTCTTCAATAACGTGTCACATTTTGTTAAAATTTAAGAGTGGGTAAAACGGCTTATAAAAAATTCCATAATTGAGAATTAGGGGTATAGAGTCAGTTATTTATTAGTTTTCTTAAAGTTTTGAGAGAATATAAATTAATGAAAAAACTAAAATCAATATAAAAATGGAAAAAAAGGCTGAATATGGAATAAATAACTTATTTGGAATGAAAAACAATAATAAAAATAATAAGGATATTAATAAACATGCAATACCAATAACAATTGAAACCATCACACCTCTTACAAAAAAATCTACTCTTTTATGATTGATTCGTTTTTCTGAAAAGGTAAGCTTGGCAAAAATACTCAATGAAATTAGTAAAGAAAAAACGAAAATAAAGATACTAAATATTAAAAAACTTAAATTTTGATTTATATAATTTGTTTGTTCAGGTGTAAGAGGGTCAACTTCTGCAGTTATATTAAAATATCTGAAATAAAAGGTTATTAAAATTGGAATTAAAAGAGAAGATGAGATACCTATAAATCCTAAAATAACTCGTATGTAAGTAGAAATTAGGTTTAGATAATCTTTTTTATTCATTAAAACTTAAAACCCTAAATATTTTTTATCTTCAAGTTTTTCTTGTCATGTAGTAATTAAAAGCTAATGTATTAATTATTTAATAATTAGATTTAATTAAATTCAATTTTGAGATATTAAGGTGGAAATATTGATGAGGATTTTACGGTTTCTTATGAACCTTTTTCTCCTTTACATTTTCTATGATTTTATTGATATCAATTTTAATGCACTTTACATACTTTTTAAATGAAATAAATCTATAAGTATAATAGTAAGAAATCAAAATTCTTATAAAATATCTAGAACAATAAATCCGGAGGTTATACTTACAATGAGTCCTTCTGAAGACGATCTGGAAGATTTAAAGAGCAAGGTTGATAATATAGAAGATATAGAGTATAAAGTTGATGATTTAGAGTCCTCTATTGATGATATTAAATATGAAATTGAAAAAGTAAATTACAATATCGAAGATTCAAAATTTTCAAAAGAACATTATGAAATTTATCTTTATCCTACAACAATACAAAGATATATAGAGAATCTCATTAATCTGCAACAAAGAGAGGGGGAAAAATTTTATCCAAGCTCCGAACACCATATTAAAGGATATTTCATTAAAAATTTTGATTCTTTTGATTATCATAAAATAAAATATAATTTGGAGACAAATTTTACTATAGTCAGTAAGATTATAAGTTATCAAGGAAGTTCTGGGTCAAGCTTTATTGAGACCATTGAAGATGTAATTGAGATTAATAAGCCATTGTTATTATTTTATGGAATAGAACAAATAGCTGCATATTATTCAAATCTACACTTTAATTTTACATGGAAAAATGATGATTTTAATTCATTAAGGGGTGATTTTAGCAAACACGGAATTGATGCATTTCAATTTAAAAATATTGTTGATCTTGAAAATCCGATCGAAGATTTATTAAATAAAAAAATTCGACTAGAAAAAGGAGGTCTTGCTCAAAGATTTTTTTTAGCAATTGCTCCAGAATTTTTAAACTATTTTAGTAATAGAATAGAAATTTCCCTTGTTGATTTATTAAAATGGTTTTACTTATTCGGTTCAATTCCTAATAAAGCCAAAAAAATTTTTCAAGAACTTTATGGTTCAGAAAGAACTTTGCCAGAGTCTATGATAGATTTTTATCGCAGACACAGACATGGGGGAAATTTGGAAATTTATCTAATATATCTACTTAGTTTTTTATTTTGCCATATGTGTAGATATAAGTTATACGCTTGGACAGTACTACTCAATAGCGAAGAAAAAAATATTGGATATTTCATTAAATTTTTTTTAAAATATTCAAAGAGATATTTTATAAAGAAGGTTTTTGATAAGGTTTATGCTAATGAGCAAAAAATAAAGCGATTATTAAGATCAACGCCTTTAAGATTTACAATTTAATTATTAAATTAGTTGTATCTCCAAAATATGACTCAGAATATTCCGCAAATCATAATAGAAAGTAATATAAAACAATATATAGATGAAAGAAAACCTTATTCAAGATATACGTCTTACGATTATTGTTATAATTATTATCAATCCTTCTTAAATTCAGATAGAATTAAAGATTTAGCTTCAGAAAAGAACTTAAAACTCAGTTGTCTCCATTTAGGGTTTTATTTAGCAAGTTGGGGTATGTATCGAGGAAGTGGTTGGTTACTACAAACAAGTGTAAAGATTTTTGAGCCTTTAATAAGAAATATATCAAATTTAGAAGAACAGTATTGGAGAATTGATGTAGATTCATATTCAAAAGGAAATAACATACAGCTTATGTTAGATATCTCAGAAATTATTAAAAATTCTTTTCAAGAAATTTATCCAAATTATATAGCTTCAGACACGCTTATTACTAAAATTATGACTGTTTTATTTGGTTCTGTTCCCGCTTATGATAATTATTTTAATATAGGTCTATTTTCAAAACAATCAGGTGCATTTACAAAGGATTCCCTAGAGTTCATTTTAAAATTTTATCAATATTACAGCAAAACCATTGATTCATTTGAAATACATACATTAGATTATGATACATCTAAAATCACTGAAAATATATATTCTAAAGCAAAAATCATTGATATGATTTGTTGGATTGAAGGTTCTAATAATGTAAATGAAATCAAGAGCAAGTTTGGAAAAAAAGATCAAAATATCACAAAAAAAGATATCCAAAATATTAAAAAATATATTGAGTAAGAATTATCAATTAAAGTATATCATTACAAAATTTGTAATCATAAAGCCAATATTTTTTTATTTTGGTCTAAAACTAAGATAAAATTTGTTTTCATTTGGAATAAAATGAAAAACATAAAGTGCCTAATAATTTAAGGATTAATAACAAGATTAAAAATGTATTTTATTTGAAATATTTACAATAATAGTATATCTAAGAAAAAGTTCCAATTGAAAATGTATAGTAATTGCGAATATTGTGGAAATGAAGATATTACCATAAATCAGACTCAAGATAATAAAATAACAGTTTATTGTAATTCATGTAAAAAGATTTTTATTAAGGATAATAATGAATATGAAAATATCCATATTGAAATTGAAAATTCATTTGGCTTTCAAATTCATGCCAAATTAAGACAATTGAATACCTATAAAATATTTTATGATCGCAATTTAATTGATTTAGCAAATAAAATTAAGGAGTATAAAGAAAACAAAAACTCACTTTGGAGATTGAAATATGGCGGTAAAAGAGAATTAGATGATTTCATGATAGACTTTTTAAGATATTTACATAATTTCTTGATGAGTCTATATTCTTTAAAAGAAAAGACTATTAGTCTAAGAAATCATTTAAATAAAAGATATGGAGATGTTATTCCAGAAGTAGATTATTCTAAAAAATTGCATGAGTTTAAGATTGAAGAATATGCAGGTTTTCTGGAAAATTTAAGGAGAGATTTTGCACATGGTATAGAAGATGAAGGAACTGCTCAAATATCTTTTAGTTATGATTTAATGAGAAATGATACATATATCTTACTAAATAAAAAAGATCTTACTAAAATTCTATATGAATATAATAAAGGAGTCAATAATTTTTATGAATGGTTTTCAAAACGTTTGTATAATATATTTTCTTTTGAGATTGAAAAAACAAATAAACTAATCCGAAAATCTAATGAGATAAATAATTAAGTCAAATAATTAATTAAAGAGATAATATAATCTTGTTTTGTGCTTTTAACATATCTTCCATTATAAGATCCATAGCATCTTTAATATCTGGATTATTCTCAGGAATACTGCGTTTCGCATTCACGCTTGCCATTAAGACTTCATTTAATCCACGTAGAATCATATCAGGGGAATACCAGGGGCGTTTCGATGCCCACCACTGCTGACAGCTATGAATCCCCCGATCTAGCAAATTTCTTGCATTATCAAATATTCGCTTTTTCTCATCATCCATACTTTCTCGGTATTTATTTGAGAGATGGATTAAAGTAAGGGCATACATGAAAAACCTATGTTGTTCAAGGTGAATTTCGTTATTAGGGTCAAGCCAAAGCGGAAAAGGCACATCAGAAGCAATATCATAAGGCATTGTCGACCAACTTGAATCTCGTGGAACTTGAGTGAAACCTTTAGGAAATCTATCAACGATTTCCGAGACAGTACATAATTTAACATCATCTCTATGCGGTAGAGCTTGAAAAAGAGGTATAAGGAAATCCTTTATAGCGTGTTTAACATGATGCCCGAATGTTTCTCCATCAAGACCAAGAATAATATACATATCCTCTGATGTTTCCTTATATTTTAACCTATTGCTAAAAGCTTCAACGTTGTTAATCTTATCAAAGGCACAATCGATAGAGATATAATCGTCTCTAAATAGCAATTTAAGTCCATTTGGAAGTACAGATATATGGTTTGTCGGAAATTCTGGTAAAGTATTGGCAATTCCGCTCATAATTATCCAATCAAAACCTGCCTTTTTAACCGTCTTAAAAACTTCTTCAGAAACAGCCATTTCAGGCGGAAAGAAACCACGAGGATTAAAAAGTTTGCCAAAGAAATGCTGATTAGTTTCATTATTTAGCGTTATTTGACGTTTTATTTCAGGCTCAGGAATTAAAGGAAGTAGAGGGTGAAATTTACCTGAACCTGTAAATTCAATTTGCCCTCTTGAAGCAAGGGTAGTAATTAACCCTATCAAATCATCAAATCCAAAATCATGCAATTGTTCGGTTAAAGTACCGTTGATATTTAAAGTAATCTTTGCCTCTGGATGATCTCTTAACGCTTCCATTATAGGTTTGTACGATTCGTTTACAATTTGTTTGATTACTATTGGGATTTGAACTGGGGGTTGATAAATATGAAATAAAAACGCGAAGTAGACTACCATAATCAATCACATTTAATTTGAATTTTCTCTTATTGTAATATTGATAATACTATTTATGACACATTAAATTATTTTCCATATTTGCAGAATGAAAAAAACAATATTCAATAAAGAATATTTTAATTCTATTATGATATTGCAGCAAACTAAAACGAGCATAAGGTAATATCAGATATGGATAGTTACCGAATCTATTTTCAAGTTTTTTCATATATTATATATATGTATTATTTTTGTAAATTTAAAAGTGAAATTTCTCAATAAAATGAGAGAAAATCATTAAAATATCAATTTTTTTACTGTAAATTTTCAAAAAAGATTGTAAATTAAAGATTTTAAAATACTTAATAGAGAAAGAAGAAAATATATAAAGATATTAAAATTCACTGTAAAAAAACCGATAATATTTTTTATACTCTTTTTTAAAAACAAAATTATAATTATTATTAATACAGGGCATAAAATCTATGATATTCAATATATATAATAATATCACATAATGTTAAATAATGAAAACAAATTTATAGGTTTATTAATATATTAATAAAGGATCAATAAATGACATTAGTACAAGCATCTATTTGTGAGAATGGAAATACTATAATTTTTATAGCTGATAGAATGGTATCTTCTTCAATGGGGGAATATATCCAATATGAAAAAGAAGGAAATTCTTCAAAAATATTTAGATTTAAAAATAATGTCATCGGTTTTGCTGGTGTTTTGCCTGATATAATAAAAGTAAAAAATAGGCTTGAATTAAAAGATAATTTTGAGGAATTTCTAGATAATATTTTAAAAGTAATGAAAGACATTAAGGATGAAGAACTTGAAAGATTGATAATAAATGAAAGTATCTGGAAAAATAAAGAAGAATTCATACAGAATCAGCAAATATGTCCTCCAGAATTAAAAGATTTTATTTTTGCAAAAAATGCAAAATCTAAACTCCAAATAAATTGCTTGATTGCGGGATTTAATAAAAATAATGAAGCAAAAATATTTTCTATAAATAATGAATATGATGTTTATGATCATTCTGATTTAGCTTATTACAGTATCGGTTCTGGAACTCCTTTTTCAGTAATATTTTTCGATCAAGAAAATTATGATAATAAATGTTCTTTAGAAGAAGGGTTGTATTTTGCTTATCGAGCAAAAAAGACTGCAGAATCTCATATAGGTGTAGGAACCCAAACAGATATAATCGTATTAAGGAAAGAAGATGATCCAATTATTATTTATGCAGATAATGATCTAATGAAGATGCTTGAGTCTTTATATAATGAAGAAAAGACTGGGAATTATGAATTAAGAAAAAAAATTATTATTAAAATTAATTTAAGGGAGGTTAATTAAAAAATGTTTAAATTAAAAGAAGTAGAACCATGGGAGAAAAAAAGAAAAGAAGCAATAAGAAAATTAATTAATGAGGGGGAAAAATTTAAAGATAAAAGTGTAGAGAAATGGAAAAAAAAA
>Ga0114922_10002585_pt1 | contig 16949 bp, 10 predicted proteins | sample AartaG_FD_100975 | JGI IMG/M metagenome (GOLD analysis project Ga0114922, IMG submission 100975) | Deep subsurface microbial communities from Aarhus Bay to uncover new lineages of life (NeLLi) - Aarhus_00045 metaG | ecosystem: Environmental > Aquatic > Marine > Oceanic > Sediment | place...
CAAGTGCTGGTAAAGGGCAACTCTCATCCTGTATTTACTGACCCTAACATGGGCGACTAGCCCGCCCCGCGATAGCCAGGAGCCAGTTCGGTGAAATTGAGATAATTTCGTAACCTTTGATTCTCTTTTTTCAAAACAGCATGTTGCTGCAAACATTCCTCGGCTTGTATTTCACGGGCCTCGCTAATATCGGTCAGAAAAGTTCTGGCAATTGTTTCGATTTAACGGGGATCAGCCTTACAGGACCCAGAAGACCCGAAGGTTGGAGCGTCCATCTCGATGCATCGAAGGGCTTGTAGGCGGGAGTCACGATATTGGTATCACGCATAATCTTCCAATTTATCTTTTGCATATCAAGGTGACGGATCCTGTTGGCGGTAAGATTGGTCACCTCAATATCTATCGTGTTGGAACCTTCCTTGAGATACTGCCCTACACGAGAGCGCATTGGTAAGGCAAAAAGCGTTGCTACATCGATGCCATTGATTTTGACTCGAGCTGACTCGCGCACATCTCCGAGATCAAGCAGATAGTCTATAGCATTACTAAAATCGGGCAGATCAAACGTCAGGTTGTAGCGGGCAGTCCCTGCGAATACTTTCGCCTTTTCATCAGGTGCATCAGTCCAAGATGATAATAAATCCGCGATATAGGCTTGTGGCAGATCGGGCCACCCATCGATAAACTCGACGTCCCATTTCCCTTCCAGTGTAAACGCCGAACCTACGGGCTCAATCGGAACATATGGCTCTGCATCAATCTTGGATATGCTTGCCTGGATGATAAATGATTCGCCAGAAGCAATATCAATGTAAATCTGGTAATTCTGCTCTTTCTTTCGCGTTGGCAACAGAGCCAAGGATCCGGTCATGGGATCATATAAGACTGCCGAGGCAAATGGAACTGCAAAATCGAGCCAGCCGTTGAAGTCATGTTCGGTATGGTTTGCGAGAAAATACCAGTGAGCATCGTGTGCCTTGCGCCGAACGTAGCGTAGGCCTTTATCGGCCAGCGTTTCACGCTTGACGCCTGCCTGACCAAGAGCTTCAATGGGGTCGTCGGCTATTACAACCTTTTTCAGGCGTTTCTTTGCTTCGGCGAATGACTCTCGATGTTTGCCCAGGGCTCCATAACCCGGCACATCTGCAGGCAGGGATTCTTCGAAAATAATTACGGCACCTTGCCAGGAAAGATCCGCTAATTGCTTCAGCGTTCCATCTGGCATGAAAGTGCATTTGGGAATGAGAATAACCTTGTAGGTGCCTCCGGGAGCATGGAGTTGGCCTTGCTCACAATGAATCTGACCCAACATATGGTCAGAGATGAAATCGAAAGCATAGCCTTTACTATCAAGAAGATTGGCAACTTCGCCAATGCGATAGTCGTCTATCCATTCTTTATGGTGAAGGGCCAAGTTCTTCAGCAGGCCTTTGACATCCATCCAGAGGTCATGTATAGGCCAATAAACAAGTACATCATTGGCAGGCTGCCCAGCCTGGAGGACTGATTGACAGCGTGCGATGTAGTCATTTAAGAACGGCATATCACGCCATATGGAATTTCGCCAATCAACTTTGGTTGATGCGTAGAAAAACCAGCCAGGCCAGGGTGCATCCTTTGGAGAATAGCATGAGCCGTGATAAAATACATGATTGATGCCCGCCAGGAAAAACAGATCCATCTCCAGCTTGATCTGACCCAATGTTCCATGCCAGTGCTCTCGCATCCAGGTACAGCTTTCTGAAGAGACGAGCTGTTTACCTGGTTCGTGTGCGACGTGTGCAGAGGAGGAGGCCATCCTACATATGCGAGGATCCGAGTCGCCGAGACGGCAAAACTGCTCCTCGTGACGAAAGCCCGGAATCGGGAATTCGGGCGAGCCAAACATTTCTGTTTCGGGAATATCAGCGGCTGCGTAAGCATCCAAAAGATTAGCTGGAGAGCCGTGTGCCTGATTCCTCGTCAGCATGCCGCGAGATCTTGCCCAGTCAGCCCAAATCTGGATAAACTCCAGATGTAGCTCGGCAGCTGTGAGCCGGTAATCATATTTGATCCGTCTTGTCTTGTCATTCGCATCGCTGTTACCGAACAATGTTATAAGATGACTATTGAGGTCATACCCTCGCCGCTTTCTGAACTCATCATACATCTCTACACACCAGTTGCCCGAGTACTCGAAAGAATCATGATATTGCGCTCGTGGCAGAAGCTTACACGCCTTGAGTGCTTTATCAAATCGCTCTGTATACGATGTGATGGCGGCGGCAGAATAGGGATTCAGCATGTGCCCGGCACCGCCGGGAGCAGGACGCTTAACCATCCGGCTGCTCCAGAATGTTAGCTTTCCTGTCTTTTCGTCCAGGCTCGCCCTGGTATCCCAGTGGTCCTTTGGCAAATCCGGCCCGCCAAAACACCACCCTGTACCGGTTGTCATATCAATCAGCATCCCCAGCGAGTCAGCCTTCTTCAGAATGTATTTCAATGAGTCAATCCACTTGTCAGAGAGATACGTAATCTCGCGATCTTCATAACCTTTTGCGCCATAAATCGGTACAATATGAGCTGTTCCGATATCAACGGCCTTGAGGTTCTCCAGGTTCCAATCGATATTCTCCTTATCCCATGCGCTTCCGGGACACCACCAATACGTCCCCGGCCTGCACCTAACCGAAATCTCAAAAGGCCAATTGTTTGATTCCGTATTTGCATGAGCAATATGATTCAAATAGCAAAGTGCTACCAGACATAAAATCACCACACCTGGATTTCGTTTGTACGCAAACATTTATATTCTCCTAAACACTTTTCTTACCGATCCGATTATACACCAAAACGTTATCCCTGTGGAGAAAGTTTGACAAAGTGATGGAAGACTAGGACCAGCAATTGTTCTTAACAACCTTGGGAACATCCCCCTGCGACAACTGCGAGGCGGTTTGCCAGAACAACCGATTCCACAGAACACGCTTCACTCCGTTCGCCTGATTGCCTTCTAAGGGCCGTTATCAGTGCTGCTGCCGGAATCGCTCGGCGTTGTACGATTTGGATACACCATGAATTGACTGACCACTTGTGGGATACGGTTGATCACACCGTCAGGATCAGCTTGTAAATCAGTCTCACTGTAGGCGTCCACGCCATAAATGGTCACGAGAAGTTCTTGGGTATCAGGAGTAATCTCAAATTCCGCCCATCCAAAGGTGTGACACGCCAGATAATCACCCTGGAGCAGCTCAGAAACAATCAATCCTTCAGCATCTGCATTGTTTTCGTTGAGTCCTATAGGGTCATAATCAAGCACCTCGAGCTGAGTATTGATGAGATTTTTCAGAAAGTCATCTTTGTCGTTAGCTATGCTATCGATATCAGGTGCAACGGGGAGCCTATCATATATAGCCTTGAGGAATGGATTCAATACTCCAGCAGATGCGGCCAGGTTAATTGTAGAAGGGCCCAGAAGACCGTCAAAGAAAGCCACCGGACCTGTGACGATTTCGAAAGCACTTATGGGCATAGACTCAACAACCACAGTATCTTCTGTTCCTTCAGTTAGTAACTCTTGGTAGGCAAGGTTGTTTACAATAGTCCCGTGAAAATCACCGGCAATGAACACAACGTTCTCTATTTGGTTCTCGTAAATGAATTTAAGCAACTCAGTTCTCTCAGCCGCATATCCCTCGAACCGGTCCTCGGCGTTGATAATACCAAAATTCTGAATTGGTTCCGGGATTATTACAAATTTCCATGTGATGCCATCATTCTGACTATCAAGAAGATCCTTCTTGAGGCATTCCATTTGAGCAATCCCCAACATTGTCCGATTTGAATTAAACGCACTGACCAGGAAGGCCTCGACTTCATTCGCGTCAAATGGTTTTGTAACGACTGGCAAAGGAGCATCCCGGAAAGACCTTGCATCCAGAATAATAACACTCGCATCACTTCCGTAAGTTATCTTACGGTAGAACTTCGTTTTTCCGTGTGTGAGTACATCATTAGGGGTATCCCATAGCTCGCCCCGTATCGGATGATAAGCCTGAAAAGCCTGCATGGCATTCTGATATACCCGAGTTTCATTGACGAAGTCGACAGCATCTGTAAAAAGCGGAGGTTCTAAAGGGTGAACATTTGGGGCGTCGGGTGACTGACCTGGGACTGCACCGCCGGCAAAATTGTCCACGATTTCATGATCATCAATCGTTGCCAAAATGGATGTTGGGGCATTCAACAAGGCCATGAAGTTCGATCCGAATCGGGACGACAGATTCTCGTTATGTTTTATCAGAAAGTTCTTAAGGGTACGTGCCTGCACAACACCTGGAAGTGCAGGTGTCTCAGAGTCGGCATAAATGCTGTCCCCAAGTTTGATGAAGAAATCCAGATCTCGCTCTGGAACATTCTTCAGACTGGGAAACGGCGGTGCCTGTTGCCAATCTCTCGATGCTCCGAAACTTAAACCTGCACTGATACCAATATCCCAAGGTGTTCTAAACTCACCAACAGCGGTTTCGTTCTGTGCATCAGTAACGCGATAGTAGTATTTAGTCGCTGGGATGAGTCCACTTATCTCCACTTTCACAGGCTGATTCACATCAACAACTGCGACGGTTTCATGCCCATCTATTATTCTAAAATCGTCAAAGGTAGAGTATTCAAACTTCACCTCTCCGAGAGCAGTGCTGTGTGCCCATAACACTGCAGAGGTTTGCATCACATCTCCGGATGCTACACCATTCGGCAAGGTGGACATTTGCCCGCTGGCTGATGATGAGGCAAACGATGAAATTAACATCCAGGCCAAGGACAAAACAGCAGGATTATATTTAAAGAATTTCACCATCTTCCTAAACCTCCAAGTCCCCACAATTCTTCACGACCTATTTCCAACTCTGCCGTAAGGTGTTTCGTCAAATTTGTTGTTGCAAAACTGTTAGTCCCTCTCGAAAATCAGTGTAACCACAAAAGCATTGTACATTATCAGATGAAATTGGAAGCAAAGCCATACACAATGCACCAGACTATAGTACTAAAGTTTGTATGCGTACACAACATATTTATGCTTTTTGATACGCACCATGTCTACCATCACTCCCTAATCCGCGACTGCAGGGAGACGTTCTGTTTCGAACAGGTGGGCGACAGGTTGTAACTGGGTAACGGAAGTGTGATGGATTGTTGAGCGATTGACAACAGGTCGAGTGGTAAGTTCCTTTGTACACAAGCCAGAAATTTGGCCCAATTTACTTTTCGAATTACAAATTGCATATTTTTATATCATAATTGTGCTCATGTCAGTTGCTGAACTCGTAGAGGGCTGTTTCGTTTCATTCGTAGCGGGCCAGTGGTTTTGTTTCAGGAATTTGTTTACATCTTTACATAGTGGCAGATGCATATTATAGTGCAGTGAATGAAAGGAGGATACCGATGTTTAATGCACTTATGGTTTTGCTGGTGCTCACAGCACCAATAAATTCCTGGGAAAAGGCAAGTTCCATTCCTGTCCGCGCAATCTTGGATCCCGTCGTGACCGACAGCACATCTCCCATAGTCCCTACCGCTGTCGAGATATCCGGCGTGCTTGGGGAGCGTATGCGCGCTCATACTTTTTGCCGCATCGCGAAGATTGACGAAAACACGCTACTTGATGGCTTTCGCGCGAGACCAGGTTCCCACCCATGGATCGGTGAGCATTTGGGCAAATGGCTTCACGCTGCGTCCTTGCTTTGGCTCTGGTCACAGGACCCGGACTTGCGAGAGAAGATAACACGTCTCGCAAAGGGGCTTATCGCCACGCAGGACGATAATGGATATCTTGGAACTTATGTGCCTGAAAAGCGTTTCGGTCTCTATCGTGGAGCCGACTGGGACGTGTGGATCCATAAGTACTGCCTGATCGGTCTGCTGTCCTATTATGGGATTTCGGGCGACGAGGAGGCCCTGACCGCATGCAAGCGCGCTGGCGATCTCTTGGCTTCAGTATTTCCTCGTGAGCGTAGCATCCTCAAGGCTGGAACGCACGCTGGCATGGCTGCAACCTCGATTCTCGAGCCAATCGTGCTGTTATATCGTGCGACAGGCGATAAGAAATACCTTGACTTCGCTCTGTACATTGTCAGATCGTGGGACGAGCCCGGCGGACCACAAGTCCTCTCGGCGATGCTCAGGGAGAAAACAGTTCTCGCCGTCGGCAACCGCAAGGCCTATGAGATGCTCTCCAACTATGTTGGGCTTTGTGAACTCTATCGTGCGACGGGAAAACCAGAATTTCTCGAAGCGGCAAAATATGCCTGGGAAGATGTGAAGGCAAATAGACTATATATCACCGGTGGCTCCAGTGCCGGTGAGCACTTTCAGCCCAATGGCCATCTTCCCAACGATGAGGGCGCACACATTCAGGAAATGTGTGTTACCACCACGTGGACACAGCTTTGCTGGCAACTCTTCCGTTTGACCGGAGAGGAGAAGTACGCTGCGGCCCTCGAACAGGTTCTTTTCAACGAGACACTGGGCGCACAGAAACCGGACGGGTCAGGCTTCTCTTATTTCACCCCCCTCGAAGGACAAAAGCCCTTCCGTTCGGATTACCCTGGAACGCGTGGTATGGACTGCTGCAACTCCTCAGGGCCGCGTGCTCTCGGTCTTGCACCAACTTTTCTTGGGACAATCGACTCTGATGGTTTCAGAATCAATACATTCGCGCCAGCGCACTGGCACGTGACAATCGGCAGCATACCGGTCACGGTAACGTTGAAGAGCCAATTCCCCAGTGACGGCGTCGGCACAATCAAGATAGACCTGCAACACGATTTGGATTTTCCCCTAGCCATCCGAGTTCCCCGATGGACTGCGAATCCAAAGGTATCGATTGCCAACGATGTCTTCCAGCCTGAGCCAGGGACGTATCTGACAATCAAGCGCTTATGGTGCCGGGGAGATATTGTGAAGTTCTCCTTCCCGTTCGTTCCGGAGATCCACATCGGTTCAGGCTCCAACGAGGGCCGTGTGGCCGTGACTGCAGGACCTCTTGTTCTTGCACTCGACCAGGTAGACAACCCCGGAATTAGAATCCCGAAGTACGTCGCGCTGCAAGGTTTGGCGGCTGAAGACTGCAAGTTCAAGAGCAAGCTAGTAAAAGGCAACTGCTCCTGGCAAGATGAAAAACTGTGGGCCTGCAACGTGCATGATCTCACGGCTATTGCACAGGGAACGGAAATCGAATGCCGTGTTCTGCTTCGTCCCTTTCTTAATGCCGGCTCTTGGAACTCCACCCGCTACGCAGTCTGGCTGCGGGTACCCGGCACCGTTCTGAATGATGACGCCATAGGCCCATTCACATTCGGGCGAGAGCTTTATAGTTGCCAAGGTAACTTGAACGGCAGCATTGCCGATGGAGATTTTAGCACTTTCCGCGTTACGTATGATGGAAAACCCCAGGAGCAAGCATTCTTTGGCATTGCCCTTGAGAAATCCGCCCAGATTCGTCGCGCGGTGTATGTGGTAGGAAAGATCTTTCACGATGGTGGTTGGTTTGACACTACTGGCGGCAAGCCAAAGCTCCAGGTCAAGAAGACGACCGACGGTCCCTGGCTCGATGTCGCTGTCTTTGAAGATTACCCTGATGCAACAGCCACCGATCCCAAGGGAATACATCTTGGCCTGCGATTCACCGTGAGATTTGAGCCCGTTGAAGCCGTTGCGATTCGTGTCATCGGCAAACCATCATCCGGTGACAATCCATCGCAAGCCTTTGCATCGTGTGCAGAATTGGTAGCTTTTGAGAAGTAATGCGGCTATTCTCGGCCCTGATGAAGCGACGCATCGAACGGAATAATCTTAACTGCTCCAATGAGTTGGCGAGGCGAAACGGATGGTCTTTATAAAAGTTTACAGGCTTCTTCACACATTTCGGATGTTTTCGACCGGAGGATAGTAAGTATGCAGAGTGGGGTATTATGAGGGTGGAATATCCCAAAAACCTGTAGTGTTTATGTGGTGATTGAGGAATTATGAAGTCAAGTGCCCCAGCAACATGCCTTTAAACGCTTGAATGGCCCTTATAAGGTAGTCCAAGAAAGGGATACTGGAATTAGAAGTCTTTTTAACCGTCTTAGTCTTATGAAGAACATCAGTCTCATCGGTGCGCCACGATCTCAGTCATCGTGAGACGATTGCCTGTCAGGAACGGATATTAAGTTTGTAGGATTATAGGTGAGATTCAGCGATGATCCAATGAGAATACGAACAATCTTACATTTTTTTGTACATATGTTTGCAGCGATAGTGCTTCTTTCTCTGTGTCAGTCTCTTAATGCCCAGGAAGCGGACAAACAGAAACGGCCTTTTCCGAGATTCCAGGCACACCTTATAGACAGACTGCCGAGGGGGTACAAGGTTGGCACGGCCGATATCGACCACGACGGAAAACTCGATGTAATCGGTCTGGCCACAGAGCCTTCCAGCCTTGTATGGTACAAGAATCCGACCTGGAAAAAGCATGTTCTGACGTCAAGAGCCAAGAAATATATCGATTTAGCCCCCTATGATATCGACCGAGACGGATGAACGGATTTGGCCAGTACGCATGACTTTGGCATGAGCAGAACAAATTCGGGTGGTCTCGTGTGTTGGCTGAGGTGCCCTGAAAATCCCACCCAGGAATGGCCAATGTACGCTGTCGGTGCTGAGCCAACTTCACACCGCATTATATGGGCCGATATAGACGGGGACGAGCGTAAGGAACTTGTCAATGCGCCAATCATGGGGCGAAATGCAAAGGCACCCCTGTGGGAGGTCGCTGTGAATCTCATTTGGTATGAAATACCCGAACAACCCACTCTTGCGCCTTGGGAGCCACATATCATTGATGATCAGTTGACTGTAGTTCATGGGATTTCCGTTATTGATTGGGACAACGATGGCTGCGATGATATTCTTGTAGCCAGCTTTGAAGGCATTCATCTCTTTCAACCCCAAAAGCAGGCAAAAGGTGTTTCGTGGACAAAGACAAAATTGGGAGTTGGTGACCAGGTCAATCGTGAGAAGCGTGGTCCCAGTGAAATTGCCGCTGGAAAGATAGGATCCGAAGAGACAATAACAATTAGCAGGGGCTATTCTTGCCTCATTTGTAATCTGCTCTTATTCCTGTCGAGACAACAATTGGAACAAAGTAAACATTCCACCCCGCCCCGCAACAACTGTTACCCCGATATTTTAACCAAAGGCTAAACTGCGAAGAGAATGCAAGCTGCTAATCGCTTCAAGCTATTAAAAGCCTTATTGCATGAGAGTACCATGAATTTTGGTCATGACATCGAAAAACTCAAAAAGGGGGCATCGAGATGAAGTCAATGTATGCGGAATCTTACTACAATCGGGGACCATAAAAAGCCGAACTGCTCCTTTGTGGCCCCTCCCACTCTGGCAGACAAAACCATTGCAATTTCTGTTCCCGCCGATTTGGTAATAGCCTGTTGAAGATCAACAAAAGCTGAACCATCTATGTCTTGTAATTCATCCACAGCACAGATATCTTCTATCGCTTGTTCGGTTATACGGTCGGCGGCGAATTTCAACAGGCGGCTTAGGGCATTAACAAAAGTGCGAAAGTTTACAATCAGCAAGTCCTCTTTTTTTGATAACTTGCAAGCTCCCTATTTTTCTATCACTTCTTTACTATAGTTGGTGAACTGAATCAATATTGCCTCAGCAGTCCATCGGGTCGCTCTTGCTACTATTTCCGGACAGTCACGTTTGCCTTTATCTCTAACATCTTTGCACAAGATACTTTCATACGTTTCCTTAAATCCTTTATAGACCGTACGAATTAATTTATGAGCTAAACGTGTATTTCCAAATGGACCTGTTCCACATAAATAACCAATAATTATCCCTGAACCTGTAAAGGCACCACAATTCTGCATTCCAGTCGGAGTTGCTCCGCCATCTAAACAACAAGCTGCTCTGAATATGTCTTTATTCTTGGGAATAAACTCAATAGCATTTTGGAGAGCAGCAACTGTACACCTGCAACATCCCCTGTACGTCTTCTCATATTCATACCCCAGCCGATATGCTTTTTCTATTATTTCCTTTCCTCTGTGGCCGATATCAATTTGGGTATCTTTATCCAACGCCTTAAACTGTACCTGACATATTTCTGCACCTTCAACTTTGTTGGTCAACAGGGCACTTAATAAACCTACGCCCGCTAACTCACAAAATTTGCGTCTGTGTTCGGAGAATTTCTTTTCCATTATCATAGCATTTAACTCAATTGGTTACTGGATTGTCCGGTGGAGTAGTTGGTGTCCATAACAGGTCATGCGAATCACGGATTAGATAATGTGCTAATGCTCCTGCGATACCCAACAATCCAGATACGACTATGTCTTTCTCTAACACCAACCGTGTTGAACAGTACCAGATTTTCTCTATAATGTCAAGCATAATATTTCCCTGCAAAGAAAGAGGCATCGAGACAACTAAGATCGTTGCACACACTACAATCAGCCGTTTACGCCTCTCGATCAATTTAAATTGGTGAAGCAAACTGAAGAGATTGTCTGCGTCTGCAGGGTGCAAAAAAAGGGCCCTGGAATGAACCAGGGCCAAACAAGGAAAAAATCGTTATCTCCCTATTAAGGAGTCTTATGGTATTTTCGGCTTTTTCAGCCAACGTCTTGAAGAAGATGAGTGGCATCCTTATGGGGGATAAGCCAAAATTGATGGCCTGAACTATTGCAATCGGATGCAGTTTTTGAGTATCGTAGAACGTGTACCTTACAGGAGTACAGGTTATGAAGTCAAATGGGAGACCCCGGATGATGATAGTCTCACCGGGCCGGCCGGTCAAGGTACACGAGTACGCGTTGACACAGTGCGTCACATTGCCAGCGAAGGCTCGGTTTCTGTGATCCGTCTCAACCAGCAAACACCTGTCAGCCAGATTATGGTCGGCCTGCATTCTTCCGGTATAGCATGTTCGCCCGATGGGCGCTATGTCGTGGTGGCCAATGCTGGCAGTGATACGCTGAGTGTAATCGATGCGCATACGGACAAGGTGATTGAAACCATCTGGGCCAAGCCAAGTCCAGCCGACCTGTTCGGAGCGAGCCCCAACGCACTGGCGTTCAATCCATCTGGTGACACTCTCTTTGTCACCAATGGTACCCAGAACGCCATCGCTATGTTCCGCTTCCATCCCATCGAGTCAAGACTTCTGGGATTGGTTCCCGTAGGGTGGTTTCCAGGCGCAGTTGCCTATGATACCACACGCCATCGGCTGATCGTGGCCAATATCAAGGGAGTCGGCTCAACCAAAGGCCTCCGAGAAAGGCAAGCCCATGAATTCAATACCCATCAGTATCACGGGACCCTGTCCCTTATACCTGTTCCCAAGGCTAAGGAGCTTGCGGCCTTGACGCGTCAAGTGCTTGATAACTATCGATACCCCTTGCTGAAAGAAGCTAGACAACCAGCACGACCGAACCAACCAGCACGGCCCATCCCAGAAAGGATCGGCGAGCCGTCCGTTTTTGATCACGTGGTTTATATCATAAAGGAAAACAGGACCTATGACCAAGTCCTCGGGGATATACCCGAAGGCAATGGTGAACCATCGCTGTGTGTCTTTGACGCCCAGATTACGCCCAACCAGCACAAGATGGTGTGTCAATTCGTTCTGCTGGACAACATCTATTGCTCCGGGATTCTTAGTGCTGATGGTCACCAATGGTCGGATTCCGCATTCGCCACCGACTATATGGAGAATTCTTTTGCGGGTTTTCCTCGTAGCTATCCCGATGGCATGGAGGACGAAGATGTGGATGCACTGGTTTATGCCCCCTCCGGTTTCATTTGGGACAACGCCATTGCGCGGGGCAAGTCGCTGAGAGTCTATGGTGAATTCGCCATCACAGAGACTGCATGGGTGGTTCCTGGCAAGAGAGACCCACCGAAATTTCTGGACTACTATCATGATTTTATCAACCAAACCCATTTGATCAACATTTCCAGCCTGCCCGGCATTGAATCGCTGCGGTCATACCTCAACACCCAGACGGTCGGCTGGGACATGGACATCCCCGACGTGTTCCGGGCCGCACAGTTCATCAAGGAGTTGCGTGCATACGAACGCAAGGGCGAGTTCCCCAATTTGATCATCATCTGCCTGCCAAATGACCATACGTCCGGAACCAAAGCCGGCTCGCCCACGCCGACGGCTCAGGTGGCGGACAACGATCTGGCCTTCGGACAGATCGTGGAGGCGATCAGTCACAGCCCATTCTGGGGCAAGACCTGCATCTTCGCCATTGAAGATGACCCTCAGAATGGCTGGGATCACGTCAGCGGTTATCGCACGACGGCCTATGTTATTAGCCCTTACACCAAGCGGAATACTGTTGTCAGCACCCAGTATAATCAGACGAGTATCCTCCGCAGCATTGAGCTTATCCTAGGTCTGCCGCCTATGAATCAAATCGATGCCACTGCCACGGTCATGAGCGACTGCTTTACCGATACGCCTGACTTCACCCCCTATGTAGTAGTGCCCGCAAATGTTTCTCTTGACCAGATGAATCCGGATACCAAGAAAATCTCGAATGCCACAATGCGCAAGGATGCGATCGCCTACGCTACACTGCCTTTGGAAGAAGTCGATCGATGTCCTGAGGACGTGTTGAATCAGATTCTTTGGCGTGCCATGAAAGGTCCGCGTGAACCGTACCCACAATGGGCTGTGATGGCTGATACCAAGGATTCTGATACCTACTAACCATGAGGTTGATTCCAATCATCTGACTGTCGAGCTATCACAGAGCATACATAAGTGATACAAAACCTGGAAAAAACGGGAAAAAGCCAAAGAGTGGCGAGCAAAACTACCGGAAACGAAGAGTATAATCAAGTGACATAGCATTCAAAAAAGCCCTAATTTTTTGACCTTCAATACGTCATATTTCCTTGACAAGGCCTGGGCGAGTAGACGTAAAGCTCTATTATTTAATGGTGGACTGAGATATATTGGATATCAGTGGTGAAGTGGATTATAATGCCTACCGGCGCATAGCAGCCCAGAACACAAAGCTTCGGTGCCATTCGTGCGATGAGCCTTTAGTAAGGCTCTGGTGAAATAGTTTTTGTGGGTAACACAAATTTTTATAGGAGTGCTGTGACAGCATCAAAGGCAAGCACTGTATTCAGAAAATTCAAACTCTTAAAAGATTATTTTGTACAAGAGGATTGCATAGATACACCTGATAATGTAATTATAGTTGGGTGGGGTATATAATAGTATAGATCAGAAAATTTGGCCCAATAAAGAATGAATTAGGAGATGATAGTATGTCTGCGTTTCGTTTGGAAATACTTACTGTGAAAAGCCTTATGGTTGCTATCCTGGCAATTTTATTAACGATAACTAACTGTAAGGCTGAGGATTGGCCTTGGTTTCTGGGACCTAATCGCAATGCCGCCTCAAATGAGACTGGCCTAATGAAATCATGGCCTCAATCTGGCCCCGAAGTTTTGTGGACAACTGAGCTTGGGATAGGCTTTGGCGGTGTAGCCGTGCATAGTGGTGAAGTATATATCCTGGACCGTGTGAAAGACAAACAGGATGTGTTGCGGTGTCTTTCTCTTGCCAATGGGCAAGAACAATGGAGATTCGCCTACGACGCGCCAGGTAGAATCAGCTACCCGGGCTCCCGTTCCCATCCGGCAGTAGATGAAAAGCGCATCTTCATTCTTGGCCCATTTGGTGATTTCCATTGCATCAGCAAAGAAACTCATAACCCTATCTGGAAGAAAAATATTATAAAAGACTTTGGAGGACGAACGCCGCACTGGGCAATGAGCCAGTCCCCAGCTATCTATAAGGACAAAGTGATTGTAGCACCGGCAACCCAGAGTGTTGGAATGGTCGCCTACGATCTTCAAAGCGGCGAAATTTTATGGAAGAGCCAAGTCTTTGATGGGGATTTAGCCTATACATCATGCATGGTATGCACCATAGAAGGCGTAGACCAGATTCTCTATACAACAACGAAACAAACTGTAGGAGTAGATGCCAATAATGGGCACATCCTCTGGAGTAACAATGACTGGAGTTGCAGAATACCTACCACAAGCCCAATGCTTGTCGGCAAGGACAGGGTGTTAATCGTGGGCGGCTATGGTGCCGGCGCCGTTATGTTCCAAATAGAGAAGAGAAACGGCCTGTTTACGTCAACGACGCTTTTCAAAACCACGGAGTGCAATTGCCAGGTGCATCAACCCCTGCTCTACGAAGGTCATCTGTATATCAACGGTAATGACAAAACCTTTAGGAAAGGCATGATGTGCATGGATCTGGAGGGTAATGTAAAATGGGAAACGGGAAGAAATCCCGGTTTTGAATTCGGCGGACTCTTACTGGCCGACGACATGATATACATTGTGGATGGAACAAAGGGCGATCTATGCCTGGTAAAGCCTGATCCTTCAGGCTATAAGGAAATCTCAAGAGTCAACCTGCTTAGCGGTCGACATATTTGGGCCACGCTGGCTCTGGTCGATGGCAAACTGCTGCTCAGAGATCAGACAAAACTCCGATGCGTTGACGTCAAGGCAAAATAGAAAACGGGTATATTTAAACACTTACTTAATCGATCCCTGTGTCCTCTGTATGAACCGTTGGATAACAAAAGGCCAAAAGTGTACAATCAACAGGCTTCTTTTCAATAACTTGCAAGCTTCCTGTTTTTTTGTCACTCTTTACTATAGTTGGTGAACTGACTCAATATTTGGCATGGCACCTCAAATAATCCAAATTTTTTAGCCTGCAAAACGTCAGATTTCCTTGACAAGGCATGTCACCGAAATGACACCATAAATACTGATTTTCCCCGAATCGAGCAGGGAAGGACATCTATTTTTTGCTCAGAAATGAAGGCGACAACTTATGTGAGGGCCGCCTATCGGGTCTCTCTTTATTAGGAGGAGGACCCTCTGGTGCTTCATTTAAATTAAGAAAACAATCATCATTTTGGTCAAATCTTCTGAAATGTTCGGATGGGCCATCAAATTCTTCCCTCGAGACTTTGCCATCACTATCTCTGTCAAGTCGAGATATAAAATCTTTTCCGGAGTGTGTCCTGCCATTTCGTTCTCTCCAGTGGCGCTGTTGTCTATCTCTTCGACGGAATATTGTAGTTTTTCTCATTTCAATTTTAGGGCCGGAAGTACGGGGTTCAGCTTCACCGCCTCGAACACATCGAACATAGTTGTAAATCCGAATCACATCTCCCTGCGGACCCCGTCCATAAGGAAACTTTGACGCATCTCCTGTCTTTGGATCGCTTCTTTGTGAGCCGGCGCCGTGAACATCCTGCAACTGCCGCTGTGAAGTGCGGCGATCCTGCATCCAGCCCAGAGACCTTCCAATAGCCACATAGACAGCAGCTTCGGCACCACGGATGCTGCAATGGCTTGTGCTGGTCCAGTAAAAAGGATAATCCTTCTTTCCACCTTCATTGATAATTGAGGTAACTTCGAAAACAGGATCTATCGCGGCAGAATTTGTTACATCCGGACAGCAGGTGTAGTCCACAATACTATGCAGTTCCTTGGCATTGGGCAGGCGCCAGTCGGAATAGCTGGCATATTCAAGATTCTCTGCCCAATCAAGGGCTTGTGCCCAGTTCATTTTGCTGTTTTTACCAGCTTTTAGATGGCCGCTGTCGATCTTCATCCACATAAGGCCTGTTGCTTTATCAGTAATAGTTCCATCGCTATTATCAACGAAGCTGTTTTTACCGTATTCCTGATTGCCCCGAACATATAGGATGTGGAATGTCTTTTCACCTTTTGGCGTCTTAAGACCATAGCCTTTAATCCGACCGTCGGCAAAATTGACACCGAACATTGTTTCATTATCGTTCATGGTCGTACTGAGGTATTTTGTACAAGTGGCAAACTGAGAGTCAATGACTCGTTCGCCATCAGCCGGATTACCATATTGAAATTTAAAGTATGTTGTATCAATAAAGGGACGTTGAACAGGTGCGTTTGAACTCATGGGATCCGGATCGGTTCCACTGAATAGGATCAGTGAATAAAGTTCTTTGATTGTAGGCAGACGCCAATCATTGTATCCGCCTACATTGCACTTAGCGACACCAGCTACCGCGTGATCGAATGTTTTTTTACTGCCGGGATCTTGTGTCCACATCAATCCTGTGTTTAGATCGGAGATGGTGCCATCTCCGTTGTTTTTATAAGCAGGCTGATTACCGTTATATTGGGCATCCTGTCCGAAAAAAGGCTCAACGGATTTGGGGTATTCAATTTCAGCCGTGTTGTTGTAACATCTGATCTGGTCGGTATCGACAATTGTATAACTCTGACCAGCAAATACGTATTCTGAAATACAAATCATTAAAAATAGAATAAGGGTTTTTATAAAGTTCATTTTGGATGCCCTTTTATGTTACGGCAGATAATTACATGATGCATCAGGATCATTGCAATTTAGCCTGTTTTGTAAAATTAAAGCTGATAAGTCATAGCGTGTATGCCTTTTAATAATTGTGGCAACGTGGACTTTAGTATTTACTTTGAGCGTCGACTCCAGTTAAAAACCAGACTACTTATCCTCTTCCATAACTTCAAATCCGGTTAAAATGCCAAAATTTCTAATTGTTTGTCTAAGATCGCCTATAGTTCCTGCTCTGTGAATACCGTATTCATCGGGAGAAAAATGTTTCTGGATCTTCTTTGCATCATCAACTTTCACCACCAACTTGGTTCTACACATTATATTATCAAAGTCTTTATAGAAAGAATGGCCGTCCGCCGTGATACCAGTATAAAGCCCTATTTTCTTATGAAGTACATAGACTTTCCATATTGTAACTGGTTCACCCGCAGGGTAATTGACTTGTGCCCCCGTACCGGAACCAGGCTTTAGC
>Ga0114922_10002586_pt1 | contig 16949 bp, 7 predicted proteins | sample AartaG_FD_100975 | JGI IMG/M metagenome (GOLD analysis project Ga0114922, IMG submission 100975) | Deep subsurface microbial communities from Aarhus Bay to uncover new lineages of life (NeLLi) - Aarhus_00045 metaG | ecosystem: Environmental > Aquatic > Marine > Oceanic > Sediment | place: Aarhus...
CTTCCTGAGCCAATACCATGTGATTATGCATGGTCCTTCAAGATCAGTAAGAAAAATATTGTAAATTGAATATTTAATTAATGACATTAATAATTTGTAAGTATAACCGAACTAAATGAAGAAATTTTTTATATCACTGATAATGGTATTATCAGTTGCTGCCCTGAGGAGCCAGGATGCTGATTTGAAAAACATTGTACAGGATCAAATAAGTGGCTCTGGTGATTTCTGCCTGGTTTGCGACGAGCAGGTTGCAGATATAGTTGTTGATATAAAAGATAATAAAACTGTCAGACTTGCTTCAGAATTGTTTTGTGATGATCTTGAAAGGGTCTCTGGATTCAGACCTGAGGCTAAGGGTGATTTTAAGAATGTTTCAGGTAATTGTGTAATTATCGGGTCAATTGATGAAAGCAGAATTATTAAGAGACTTATAAGGGAAAATAAAATTGATATTAAAGAAATTAAGAATCAATGGGAAGCTTGTCTTATTCAGGTGGTTGATAATCCAATGAATGGTATTGACAGGGCTCTTGTTATAGCAGGCAGTGACCGGAGGGGTACGGCTTATGGATTATTTGAGATTTCTTCCCAGATGGGTGTGTCACCCTGGTATTATTTTGCCGATGTACACCCACAAAAGAGGGATAAGGTAGTAATTAAGAAGGGCAGATATATTCAGGGGCCGCCTTCGGTAAAATACAGGGGGATATTTATTAATGATGAGATGTGGGGTATCAGACCCTGGGCTATGAAGACCCTGGCTCCTGAGGAAGGTAAGGGCCTGGGTCCAACTACATATTCCAAAGTATTCGAGTTACTATTAAGACTTAAGGCAAATTTTCTATGGCCTGCTATGCATCAGCAGACAAGACCTTTCAATTATTATGAAGAGAATAAGGTTATTGCGGATAATTTTGGTATCATAATGGGTTCTTCGCATATTGAACCCATGCTTCGAAATAATATTGCAGGTGCTGAATGGGATAACGAGTATCCGGGAGAACCATGGGATTATACAATAAACAGGGATCACATTTATAAATACTGGGAAGAGAGGGTTAAACAAAATGGGAAATATGAGAATATTTATACTATCGGTAAAAGAGGAAAGGATGATGAGGCTGGGAGTGATATAACAGTACCAGTACTGGAGCAAATTTTTGAAGATCAGCGCACTATCCTAAAGAAGTATGTGAATAAGAATATTTCCGAGGTCCCCCAGGTTTTAATACCTTATACAGAGGTGCTTGACCTGTATAATAAGGGATTAAAAGTTCCGGATGATGTTATAATATGCTGGCCTGATGATAACTTTGGTTATATCCGCCAACTACCTGATCAGGAAGAACAGAAAAGAAGTGGTGGTTCGGGCATTTATTATCATTTCCAGTGGCTCAATGGGGCAACAACGGCATATCCCTGGCTCTATACAACACCCTTGGGACTGGTATGGACGGAGATGAAAAAAGCTTATGATTATAATGTGAGGAAGTTATGGGTTGTAAATGTAGGTGATATTAAACCTGCTGAGATCGGAATCGATTATTTCATGAGGATGGCATGGGATATTTCAGATTTTAAAGAGGACAATTCAAATGAGTTTATTCTCAAATGGGCATCACGAAATTTTGGAAAACAATATGTTTCTGGTATAGCAGATATTATGTCTAAACATTTTGAACTTGGATATGCCAGGCGCCCGGAACATATGGTAATGTTTGACGGGAGAAAAAGGGATATTGAATGGAAATGGTTCAGCCTTTCAAATTATAATGATGAAGCCGATCGGAGAGTAATTGAGTATAATGCACTTATTAATAAGACAGATAGTATATATAACTTATTACCTCCTGATTTAAAGGATGCGTTTTTTGAGATGATATTGTATAATGTAAAATGTGCGGGCTTACAAAATAAAAAGGTCATTTATGCACAGAAAAGTAAAATCTACGGTGAGCAACACAGGGCCAGCGCTGCAAAATACGCAGCTCTGGCTCAGGAAGCAGAAGATGAAATTTACGGTATAATTAATCATTATAACAATGATCTTCTTACAGTTGGTAATAAATGGGATTATATGGCTTCATTACCCGGACCATGGGGTGGACAATGGCATCAGTGGGATATGCCACCCCTGAGTAGCTATTCTGGAGAAGGGGAGCCGGAATTGCATCATAATATTGAGGGTGACTCAGAAACTGTCCTGCCTGGTTTCTCTAAATTTACTGATGAAAAACGATTTATCGATATTTATAATTCGGGAAATGGAGTTATATGCTGGTCTGCAAAGGTCTCGGATGACTGGATAAAACTTAATGAATCATCCGGTGTGTTATATGATGAAAAAAGAATATGGATTAGTATTGATTGGGACAAAGCACCTGAGAGTACATCAGCAGAAGGTAATATTCTGTTTACCTGGTACTCTTCTATATCAGACGAGTGGAGGAGTTTTGAGCAAATGTCAGCTGTCAAAAGAAAGGCATATGTGGAAGGAACTCTTGATTCAATTGAAGCGGATAGCCTGGATATGGTTGATATCCGCATTTCTAAGCCGGAAATATCGATCAGGGATAATGATCCATATTTTGTTGAGAGCAATGGTTATATATCTATAGAAGCTGAACACTTTTCAAGACGTAAGGAAGGTAAAGGAGCCTCATGGAAAGTAATAGAAGGACTTGGCCGTACTGGCAATTCAGTTACTGTATTGCCGGCAACAGTTAAACCTCAGTATGATATCGAAGGGATTCTCGAATATTCACCCTTACTGGAATATGATGTACTGTTCTTTTCAACAGATACTGCGGAGATAATAATAAACTGTATACCAACAAAACCTCCAACTCCGGATTACGGAAGTAGTATTGCAGTTGCAATTGACGATAAAATTCCTGTAATCGTTTCCTCAGGAAGAGGAAAGAGTAGTGTCATAGAGAATCTGATGACAATAAGCAAAAAGCTTAAGATTAATAATCAGGGTATGCATGTATTGAAGATATGGATGACAGATCCAGGAATTGTTATTGATAAAATAATTATTAATGCAGGTGGATTAGAACCGTCATACCTTGGGCCTCCAGAAACAATTATAAAAGGACCCAAATAATAATTGAGTATTTAAATGAAGGTGAAGAGAATTTATAATGATGGATTACTGTTCTTTACTCACAGATCATATTGGGCTCCTTATTATTTGTTCTTAATTGCTTTAATTTCAAGTTCTTTAACCATGGTAGCTCAGAATCCGGAGGGGGCATATCCACAGATTAAAAGAATGGAGCAATATTATAGCAAATGGCTTGATACAAAAGACAATGCTGAGCTTTTTGTCGAATATGATCCTGACCCTTTGGCAGTTGATATTCTGAATCCCAGATTTAGCTGGTTACTGGATATTGAAGGAAGAAATCGCTTACAAAGTGCCTACCATATTATTGTATCATCTGACAGAGATTTATTAGACAGGGATGAAGGTAATATCTGGGACACAGGGATTGTGGAATCAAACCAGTCAGTTCAGGTCAGATTCGAGGGAAAAAAACTGGAAAGCAACAGGGAGTATTTCTGGAAGGTACGTATCAGGGATGAAATGGGAAGGATTCATCCATGGAGCAAAACAGCCAAATTCAATACCGGACTGCTTAAAGAAACAGACTGGACCGCGAAATGGATTGGAAAAGGGGAGACTGATGAGATAATAGCAGATGTTAATTCATTCTTAGGCAGAAATACATTTCCTGAACTTATTGATGTTGATCCGGAACCGCGTTCACCATTATTCCGTCATGAGTTCACGGTTGAAAAAAATGTCAGGCGAGCAAGATTATTTATAGCAGGACTGGGATTATATGAGCTCAGTCTGAATGGTAAGAAAGTTGGAAATTATGTTCTTACGCCTTCTAAAACAGATTTTCGCGAGAGAATATTATATGATACATATGACGTAACAGATCAGCTTATTAATGGTAATAATGTAATTGGTGTTATGCTGGGTAACGGGTGGTTTAACGGGCAGAAAAAATACTGGGGGTGGCAGATGCAGTGGTATGGTTCTCCGCGCCTTATATTGCAGATGGAGATTGAATATACAGATGGCAGTATATCCCGAGTGGTAAGTGACAGTACATGGAAATCATCGTGGGGCCCTGTTACTTTTAATTGCATATACGATGGAGAGCATTATGATGCCAGATTGGAAGAGGAGGGTTGGGATCTTGCAGGATTCGATGACCGGTCATGGACCCGTGCAAATATTGTTCCTTCGCCGGGTGGAAAACTCGCTTCAGCAATGCACGAACCTGGAATGATTAACATGGTTATAACTCCGGTATCTGTTAATGAACCCAGACCTGATACCTTTGTGTATGACCTGGGTCAGAATTTTGCCGGCTGGATACGGATGAAGCTGACAGGACCCAAAGCTACAGAGGTAAAATTCCGTTATGCAGAACAGATCTTTCCGGATGGAATGATTGATCCCTCAAGTTCACGGGCGGCTCTGCAGGAGGATCATTATATACTTAAAGGAAGTGGTACCGAGACTTATGAACCGCGGTTTACATATCATGGTTTTCAATATGTTGAAGTGACAGGATATCTCGGATCGCAGGAACCTGGGAATTTACAAGGTTGTTTTGTCCATGCAGCTGTTAATCCGGCCGGCAGCTTTTCCTGCAGTAATGACCTGATAAATCTTATACATCTCTGTACAGTACAGTCACAACGCTCCAATATACAAATGGGTGTGCCTACAGATGACACCCAGAGACCGGAAAGACTCGGCTGGGGGGGAGATGCCCTTATGACGTCACAAGAAGCAATGCTGAATATGAATATGGCCGGGGTTTATACAAAATGGTTCAGGGATTTTCGAGACCAACAACTTCGTGACGGACTTGTAGGCAGTATAGTTCCAAGGCCTGGTATTGGTGAAGATCTTGTCTGGAGTTCGTCATTCGTACTAATACCTTGGTATCAGTATATCTTCTATGGTGATACGACTGTCCTTGAAGAAAATTACTTGTCTGTTCTTCGTTATTTGAACTACCTTGCACATCAGGGAAGCTATGATATTAAACCAAGAGCCAGAGGAAGCAACCCATTGTTTGATGAACTACCCGGCGATCCACATCTTACCGGACATCTGCAACAATCTCAATGGGGAGATCATCTGTCTCTTGCAGATAATTTTTACGGACGTTCAGGATTACCGCTTTCAATAAGCACAGCATTTTATTATCGTGATATTGAGGTGATGGAAAAGATTGCTCATATACTGGGGAAAAATGAGCATGCAGAAAAATATAACTTGCTGGCCTCTGAGGTTAGAAAAGCGTTCAATGATAAATTCCTGAGCGAGAATGAGAATTATTATGATGATGGCTCCCAGTCTGCACAGGTGTGGCCACTTTATTTTGAAATAGTTCCGAAGGAAATAGAACAGGCTGTTATTAATTACCTTATTGATGAAATCCTTATTAAACATGATGGCCATCCTACTACAGGTTATATAGGTACAAAATATATGCTGGACCTGCTTTCTAAAATTGGCAGAGATGATATTGTGTGGGAGATGGCTCTTAAAACAGATTTCCCGGGCTGGGCCTATTCTCTAAGGAATGGACGCACAACGATAACTGAAGCATGGACAGATGGTGGATCAAAAAACCATGTCGTACTGGGTGCTGCAATTGATAAGTGGTTTTATAATGTGCTCGCCGGGATAAATCCTGATGAAAACTATCCAGGTTTTAAAAGAATAATAATAAAACCATATATCCCTGAACATAGCCTTGATTGGGTAGATGCTACCATTGGAACACTGTATGGAGAAATAAGATCTTCATGGAATAAGAAGGAAGATGAAATTATTTTCGAATTTATGATACCTGCCAATACCAGTGCTGAAATTCACATTCCCCTCATTATCAAGGATGCAACGATATTTGAAAGCGGAAAACCTGTTTCCCGGTCAAACGAAGTAAGAATAAAGGAAAATTCAAGGGATGAAGCTGTATTTGAGATAGGATCAGGAGAATACCAGTTTGTACTTTCCGGTAAAAAAAATAAAGAAAATTGAGAATCTGAATATAAGTACATAAGGACTATGAAAACTAATAACTTGAAACTACTAAAAAATCGGAGAAATTTTTACCTGTTAACTTTACTAATATTTGCAGTGTCATGCAGCAAGTCTGATGATTCTGTTCTGGCACCCACACCTCCTATGGGATGGAACAGCTGGAATGCCTTTCAGGCTGATATCAACGAAGACAGGATCAAAGAAATTGCTGATATAATGGTAAGTTCAGGTATGCGTGATGCGGGATACGAGTATCTGGTGCTGGATGATGGATGGATGGCTCCGGAAAGGAATGAACAGGGTGAACTCATGGCTGATCCGGTTAAATTTCCTGGAGGGATGAAGGCGATTGGCGATTATATTCACAGTAAAGGACTTAAGTTTGGAATATATGAATGCAGGGGTTATCTCACCTGCCAGAAATTGCCAGGGAGTTTTGAACATGAGCAGACAGATATGAATTCTTTTGCTGAATGGGGAGTTGACTATATAAAATTAGATGCATGTTATGCTGAAAAAAACGGGAGATTAAGCACTGAAGATCTGGCTGTTTATCATAATGCAATAGAGAACACCGGACGTCCGATGATATTAAGTATTTCTGATTTCGGAAATGGTGCATGGGCCTGGGGAGGAAAAGAATATGGTCAGCTGTGGAGGACATCAGGAGATATATATCCATGGATTGGATCAGTTTATCATTGTGCAGAAACTTCAGGAGGTGATGCATCTATTCATCCTGCATTTAACGGATTATGGCAGTTTGCCGGTCCTGGTCACTGGAATGATCCTGATATGCTGCAGGTGGGTAATCTGGAAAAAACAATTCAGGACAGGGCACATTTTAGCCTCTGGTGCATATTGGCTGCACCACTTATGGCTGGTAATGATCTGACAGTTATGACCGATACAATAAGAGATATTCTGAAAGCTTCAGAAGTCATTAAAGTCAATCAGGATCCAAGAGGACATCAGGGATATAAAATATATGATGATGGTGACGGTGAAATATATAATAAACCCCTGGCTGATGGCACCACTGCTGTGCTTCTTATAAATAAGGGAGATAAGGATATTGACCTGACAGTTGATTTTGAAGATATTGGCTTAAAGGATCGTCAAAAGGTCAGGGACCTGTGGAAAAAGAAGAACCTTGGAGTTTTTAAGGATTCATATACGGCTAAAAATCTTACAAAGGATGGTCATATGCTTATAAGGGTCGGAAAGAAAGGCTCAAAACCACTTGAAGGTCCTGTGGCAATACCCGAAGAAGAATACACTATTTCAGGGGATACATACCTCAGCGATGCATATTATGTGGTAAACAGGGGTGTACCACCTGTTTACGACAGAAACTTTGAGGGAAATAAGATAATACTAAATGGCAGGGAATATGATAAGGGTCTGGGATGTAAAAGCAGATCAGTAATTATTTTTAAACTTGATGGGAGAGCAAACCGTTTTAAAGCTACTGTTGGGCTTGATGAATCTTCACCTGAAAACGAAACCGGCAGATTCAGGATTCTGGTTGAGGATGCTTTTGGGGGCAAGTCAATATTTGACAGTAAAATGATGACAAAGGAGGATGATGGAATGGAAGTAAATATTGATGTGAGTGATTTGGATTTTATTCTTCTGGAATTTACCGGCAAACAGGTATTAGGGAATTGGGCTGATGCTAAAGTTGTCAGCCATGATTAAACTGATATTGAGAAACTGGTTGCTGGTGCAGTTCCTGATTTTTATTTTTCAGGCCGAAATTCATGCCCAGCCTGTATTTGGTGTTTCACCAATAACTGAACCCTATCCATATGTTAGCAATGGAAGTTTTAGCGGCCCCCTCATTACAGCATCACCTGATCCGCTTGTTTCATACCGCTGGCCTGAAGTTAAAGCAACAGACGGACTGGAAATTTATATTATGAAACCAGTGGCTGTTTCCTCAGATAATGATGGGTCCTTCGAAAATTTAAATTCCCTGACTGGAGATTCACCATTGGTTACTGTTAATGGAACAGGGTCTTTAAAGATTGACTTTGGAGTAGAATGTGCTGCCTGGATCGAATTTGACACTCCTGATTGTCAGGGAGATGTAGAGATGAGCATAAGCGAGTATAATGAAAAAGGATTTAACAAAACAAAGGTGCCTGTAAAGTATGGTAATACATACAGGCTGGAGCTTAATGATGAATTATATGAAGGGATGCGCTTTGGCTGGATAGATGTGAAGTCCTGTGACAAAGAATGGCATATTACAGGTATCAGGGCAGTTTGCCAGGTTAAGCCTACAAATTATAACGGAAGCTTTTCCTGCGATGATTCATTGCTCAACAGGATATGGTATGTTTCAGCTTATAGTGTTAAAGCAGCACAATGTGAAAACTATTTTGGTGCAATACTGATGGATCGTGGGGATAGAATGTCATGGACAGGAGATGCACATACTACACAGGCGGCAGCATTAGTAGCTTTCAGTAATTACGACTTTATAAAAAAGAATATTGACAACACTGCCGTACAGGATAATGGTATAAAAAGTTATGCACTTTACTGGGTGTTAAGCCTGATCGATTATTATTATTACACGGGTGATACTGTTGCTTTGAGAAAATACGTCAATAATGCCTGTGCGAAACTTGATAGTGCCTATAAGTGGTTTGGTACAGATCCTAATCTCCGGTATTATGGTTGGGATGAAAGATTATGTGCTGGATTTGAAATCTGGTTCAAACCTTCACCTGAATGTCAGAATGCCTATAAAATGTTGTCTGTCAGAACCTGGAGAGAATTTGCCAGTGCAATGGAGAAATATGGCCGCTACGATCTGAGGGATAAATATAATGCTTATGCAAAAGAAAAAATCGAAAGCCTGAGAAAAGAAAAAAACTGGCTTTGTGAATTTGGACTTCATTCCGCAGCCGATGCTGTAACAACTGAATTATTATCTGAAAAGGAACAGAACTTTCTTTATAACAAACATTTTACCGACAGGGTAAACAGGGTATCCTATTCTCCCTTCAACCAGTACTTTATAATCCAGGCAATGGCAGAGATGGGGAAATATGATGATGCGCTGAGCAGTATAAGAGATCTGTGGGGAGGAATGGTGAAATATGGAGGGACAACTACTTTTGAGGTTTTTCGGCCTTCATGGAATGATTTTGCAGAACCTAATGATCCACTGCCAAATAACCAGTGTGGAATAATCAGCCTTTGCCATCCCTGGGGTGCCGGACCGGTAAAATGGCTGAATGAAGAAGTTCTTGGTATAAAACCATCATTACCCGGGTTTAAAACATTTAATATTATTCCACATATGGGAACGACATTAAAAAGTGTGTCAGGAAAAACACCCACACCATACGGGGATATTTGTGCGAGCTATGACCTGAACACAGGACTTTGTTCCTTTTCATGCCCTCAGGGAATTACAGGCACAGTTGCTATCCCTAAGGCCGGTAAGACAGTTTCAAAAATTTTCATCAATGGGAAACTCGCATGGGAAAATGTGTATCATATCACTGAAGGGGTAGGAGGTGCGTTCCAGGATTCAGAATATATCTATTTTACTGATGTACAGGAGGGTAATTATGTTATGATAATTAATTACAATGGATACAAGTCCGGGTATATAGAGCCCCCTGTTGCTTATAATGCCCGCTTTGTAATGCAGGATTCAATTACACAAGGCGATTGGGGCAGAATATATGGTAATGAAGGGTATGTTCTTTGTAACTATGATGGGAACGGAAATGATAAAAGATTTTTACCTTCATACGTGAAGTCCATAAACTATTTCAGAGCATTCCCGGTTACCAGGGAGCATCTTCCTGACAATACCACATGGAAGATGGGAACGAAGGACATAAGGGCTCTTTCTTCAGGTTCGAAAAATAAAGTTCTGCGTAATGCCACCTCGTATACAAACAATGATAATACAATGACAGTAACCATTGAGATTAATGGCACAAGAGATTATCAGGTAGCACTTTACTTTGTCGATTGGAAGGATGAAGAGCTCAGACAGGCTGTGGAAATGTTTGATGCAAATACCCTTGAGATGATAGCTCCTGTTCAGTTAGTTGACAGCTTTAGCGGTGGGAAATACCTTGTTTATACTTATAATAAATCTTCAAAATTCAGGATTGATAAAGTACGGGGAAAAATTATTACTCTTGGAGGGATATTCTTTGATAGGGTGGACACTATTCCTTGTCCGATCTTTCATGATCCTTTTTACCATGGTTCTGCTGATCCTGAAATTGTCTGGAATGAATATGAAAAAGAATGGTGGATTTTTTATACCGGAAGAAGAGCGCTGAGAGATGAGGGTGGTACAGCAGCAGCATGTCCTATTGGTGTTGCAGCCTCGAAAGATTGGAAAAACTGGAGGTTTGTCGGATATTGCAGCTTCGACGGTACAGGAGGGAAACCTGATGCACCATTTACCTTCTGGGCACCTGGGATTATAAGGGATGGGAACACTTACCATATGTTTGTAACATTCAAACCAGGGACTGAAGGTTACTGGGGAGGGAATAAGTGGTGGATAAAACACTATGCAGCACCATCTGATGATTTGCTCTCGGGGTGGAAGGTGGTTGAAGAATCATTAAAATCAGTACGTTCTATTGATGCCTCTCTTTATAAAAAGGACAATAAATGGTTTATGTGGACAAGAACCGAGACAGATAGTACCAGAGGAATTATTGTGGCTGAGAGCTCTGATCTTAATAACTGGGAGATTAAGGGATTGGCAAAGGGAGATATAAATAATAAAAGTTTAACAGGGTATGATTACCAGGAGGCACCTTATGTCTTTTACTGGAAAGGGAAATACTGGATGATTACTGATCCAACTGGTTCGGATGTTGTTCTTTATGAGTCTGATGATATTATTTCATGGAAGTTTTCAGGTAAAGTTCTGATGCCGGGAGAAAATAATTCCTGTGATACAGGTATACCACGTCATCCCAGTGTATGTGTGATAGGCGACCGTGCCTTTATATTTTATCACGTGGAGCCATATCGTAATTATGAAATTCCATATCCAGAAAATGATCTTCAGAACAAGAAAATATTTCTGCATATGACAGAATTATATTATGGAAATGGAAAACCGTTTACAAAGCGTGAAAAGAGTGTTATAATACCTTATATGCCAGTTATGAATCAAATTAATTTAAAACAGAATGAATGATTAAGGTTTGTAGCACCAAAACAAGGTCCCGAGCAAAAAAAAAGATATGATAGATATGAAAACCACAAGAATTATTAAAGCTATTAAAACAACATTTCTGCTTCCAACAATATTGATGTTTGCAGTTTGCTCATGTAATGAAGATAATAATTCATCAGAAGGCACTGATAAGGATGCTGTAATGTTAGACAATGTTTATGATCTTGCAGGCAGGGTACTTGATGATCGGTCTCAGGATTTTGTATTCGAACTGGCTGAGAAAAATGCTGCGAAGGATTTCTTTGAAGTATCAGGTCGTAATGGTAAAGTATTAATCAGTGGAAATAACGGGGTTTCGCTGGCTTCAGGACTGAACTGGTATTTAAAGAATTACTGTAATGCTCAGTTTACAATTATTGACCAGCAGATGGACCTGCCTGAAAAATTGCCATTACCTGAAACTTCAGAAAGAATTGTAACTATACACAGGTACAGATATTTTTTTAATGTCTGTACTTTTAGTTACACAATGGCCTGGTGGTCATGGGAAGAGTGGGAACGTCACATTGACTGGATGGCAATGAACGGAATAAACCTTCCACTGGCTATTACAGGACAGGAAGCAGTATGGTATGAGGTATATAAAGAACTGGGATTTTCAGATGGGCAGATTAAAGATTTCCTTGTTGGCCCTGCCTACTTCCCCTGGGGTTGGATGGGTAATATTGATGGATTAGGAGGACCATTACCTGATTCATGGTTGGAAAATCACAAACAGTTACAACAAAAAATATTGAAGAGAGAACGTACATTCGGAATGACTCCAATATTACAGGGTTTTACTGGTCATGTTCCTGAAACAATAACTGAACAATATCCGGATGCGTCTCTTCACAAGACAGGCAATTGGTCAGCAGGTTTTGGTGGCACTAACTTTCTGGATCCTTCAGATGATCTGTTCAAGCGTATCGGGAAGCTTTTCATAGAAAAACAAACGGAAATGTACGGTACCGATCATTATTATTCGGCAGATTGCTTTAATGAGGTAAATCCCGACACCGACGACCCTGTTTTTCTGGCTGATATGAGTAAATCTGTCTATCAGTCAATTGCAGCTGCAGATTCACTTGCAGTATGGGTTATGCAGGCATGGTTCCTTTATTACAGTATAGATGATTTCTGGAAAGAACCTCAAAGCAGGGCACTAATAGGTGCAGTTCCTGACGATAAAATGATAATCCTGGATCTTTACGGTGAACTTCATCCTACATGGAAACTAAAATCATCCTTTTATGGTAAACCATGGATATGGAATGTGCTCCATAATTTTGGAGGGAGAACCAGTATGAGCGGTAAACTTTCTGATATGGCCTCAAATCTTAAAGAAACCATTAACAGCCCTGAGAATGGTAATTTTTCAGGTATTGGAATGGCTATGGAATACTTTGGAAATAACCCAGTTGTTGAAGAATTTGTTATGAATATGGCATGGACAGGAGAGATTCCGGAAGCAGAAGAATGGCTGTCAGAATATGTTCGAAACAGGTATGGGGGAAGGTATGAATATGCAGAGAAAGCTTGGCAGGGTATCCTTAAAACAGTATATAATACTCATAAACAGACCGGCACATTCATATGTGAGAGACCTGGATTCTATGATCCTGAGATGTCGTATCGAACAAGTCCTGTTCCTGATTATGACCAGCAGGTATTATGTGAATCACTCGAGAACCTGCTGAACTGTTCAGATAAGTTAGGTGATCTGGATACTTATCAGTTTGACCTTGTTAATCTTACACGGCAGGTTATCAGTCCTTTGGCATACAGATGGATAATTGAGCTTGAGGATGCATATAAAAACAAAGACATTGAAAGATATCTAGAAATAAAAGAGAAATATATTGGTCTGATAAAGAATTTTGATTTTTTACTTTCTACAAGAAAAGAGTATCTGCTTGGAATATGGCTGGAAAATGCAAAAAAATGGGGGCAGACGGATGATGAAAAAGCTTTATATGAATGGAATGCAAGAAACCTGATTACTCTCTGGGGAGAGAAATGTACGGAGAATCAATATGATGATCTTAACAACTATGCTTATAAACAATGGGCAGGTATGTTTTCAGATTATCACCTGGTCAGATGGAGCAGGTTTTTTGATGAAGTTGAAACCGCAATAAGGAATAATAAAGTATGGAACAGAGACCCATTCCTGGAGTATTCCTGTCAGTGGGAAAAAGATTGGTCACATAAAAGAAATCTGTTCTCCACAGAGCCCAATGGTGATCCGGTAGAAGTGTCTGAATTTGTATGGAAGAAATATTCAGCTTATATAAAAGAAAAAGATAATTAATATTTTAGCAGGTATGGTTAAAAAAATCATAACGATTATTTTGCTTATATATTCTTCAAATCAAATTTGTTTATCACAGTCTGAAGCTTGCGATTCTGCAATAAGCTGGTATGTTTTGAAAGAACCAGTATTTGTGGATCCGGATGATAATTTCGTCAAGGATCCTTCAGTATTACGTACTGAACATGAATACTATATGTTTTATACCGGTGCTGCTCCGGGTTTTCAGGGTGCTGATCCTACAGCTACATGGCAAATTGAGTATGCTACATCACCCGATGGTTTGAACTGGACCAAACAGGGTATTGCTTTCAAAGCTGACAGCAATACATGGGAATGTGGTCGGGTACAGGCCCCGGGGAGGCCTGTCTGGTATAAGGGGAAATATTATATGTTTTACACCGGCGGTCCGCGAAAACCTAAAAACCTGATATATACCGGCCTTGCAACCTCCAAAGACCTTGTTCACTGGACAAAGAAACCGGATACCATTCCACAGAACGTAGAAAGGGCAAACGATATATTTATTTACCCGGAGAATAGTCTGTTCTATATGTTCTATACAACATATACTGATGACGGTGAACCTGTATTCTTCCGGACCTCCCGTGATCTTGAAAACTGGTCTGAACCAGTCAGAACCAGTGCTGACGGGGAAGGAGTTGTTGTATGGAAAGAAAATGGCAGCTATTATCTTATTGCTTGTTCGGGTTACTCAGGAAAGGGTGAATTATACAGGCTTTTTAAATCACAGGATCTGATACATTTCAGTTTTTGTGGACCTCTGCTGAAAAGTTTGCCTGAATGGTCATCAGATGCATACGGACATGGTGATGTGATTAAGAACGGAGACGAATACTGGTTATATTTTCAGGGGACTGACAATGGTGGAACATCATTTGTGATAGGCTTGGCAAAGTCCATTATACAATAAGCCTTTTAAATTCAGACTATACCTTAAGCAATTTAAGATTTTAGTAAATTTTTATTATTTATTTCATTATAGCATTAAATAATAAAAAATATGTATTATATTTGTATATGTAATTATTAAATAGTATATTAACATTATTATTAAGATAAAATATTACTAATTATTACCATGTTTAACTATAATATTGTCAATTAATACATTATATAATTTAATTAATAAAAAAATTAGTTTAGGTTTTGGGTTTAGTGTTGAAAAAACGATGCTCTCTTTCAGGTTTTGACTCAGGATACTTTAAGCAGTATTTCTTCAGGAATAACATTATGGAATGGTTAGAATCAGCTAAGAAATCGATTAGGTATAGCAGGTTAATGAGAGCATTGTTTTTTCTTTTTATATTGTTGAATCTTCTCCAAACTTCACTAATTGCACAGTTGCGTCCACATCATATTTTTGACAATAATATGGTATTACAACGGGAGAAACCTTTGATAATCTGGGGATGGGATGATCCGGGTGAAAAGATAGAGGTAAAATTCCTGAATCAAATAAAATCAACAAAGGTTAATAATAAGGGAGAATGGTCTGTTTTCCTGGATCCACTGGTTGCCAGCAATAATGGCCAGGATATGGTTATCTCAGACGGGAATAGCAGAATAGTATTTTCAAATGTCCTTGTTGGAGATGTATGGGTACTCGGAGGACAGAGCAATATGGAATTTGACCTGGCTCGGATATACCATGGCGATGCCGAGGTTGTTTCAGCCAATTTCCCTGCCATCAGGCTTATGACAATACCACGATCTGAAGGGACTGAGCCTGGCGTGGATTTTGAACGTATCAATGAGTATGATAGCTGGAATGACCGGTATGATAAAAAAGGTTACTGGATGGTATGTTCCCCTGAAGTGGTTAAAACTTTTTCAGGCCTTGGTTATATCTTCGGCAGGCGTATACATATGGCCAGCCAGGTGCCGGTAGGTCTGATAGATGCATCCAGGGGAGGCACCACCGTTGAATCATGGATTTCCGGCAGCTCTTTATCTGCATCGCCCGAAAATGCAGAAATGTTAGAATACTGGGATAAAAGGATAAAGGAATATGATCCGGAAGAAAACCTTAAGATGAGGATCAGAAACTGGGAAAGGCGTACTGAAAGCAGGAAGGAGAGAGGACTTGAGCCCGGACCGAAACCAACGGAGCCGGAACCCAGCCCGGCTTATGACCATAACCGGCCTGGAGCCTGTTATAATGGTATGTTATCTGTTTTCAAAGGATTAACGGTCAAAGGCATTATTTTCCATCATGGTTATAATAATGCATTATCAGATTCGAGACCGGAATTATATGCGGTGAATTTCAATTTGCTGATCAGGGACTGTCGCGAGTCTTTTAATGATCCTAATCTTCCTTTTGGTATTATTGAGTTCAGTGCTGGCGGTATGCCCCAGACTAATGATAATTTCGAGTCTGCTATGATTGATGCTGCCCCTTATATACGGGAAGGGCAGTTCAAGGCCTTCCAAAATAATGACAGAACAGGTTATGTGAGCACTTATGACCAGCAGGTAAACTGGTATCATCCACAGAAAAAAACAGAAGCCGGTGAAAGAATAGCAAGATGGGCCCTGACAGAGTTATATGGTTTTGATCTTGGATGGGAACCGGCAATTTGTATAAATAAAGAAATTGAAAACGATAGAATAATTCTTACTTTCATCAAAGAAATACGAACATCTGATGATAGGCCATTTGAAGGATTTGCCGTAGCCGGAAGCGACAGTCATTTTTACCCGGCAAAAGCAGAATACCTGGTAATAGGTAAAGATAATGCAGGAAAAGAGGTACTGGACAGAACGAAGATTGTTATTTGGAATGACCTTGTTCCTGACCCCGAAGAAGTACGATACGCATGGGCAAGGAATCCTAAGGGGAATGCTGTAAATGCCCCTCTTCATGAACGTATCATTCCCGTGCCTCCCTTTCGTACTGATAACTGGGAATACCCTGAGGCTCCATATGAGATGCTTGAAATGGAAGATCATAAGATCAGGTTGTCAAATCTTAGAAGACAAGCTGATAAATGGACGGAACTCAGAAAGCAGAAGGAAGCAACTTTTATTAAGTAAACATTCTTTTACAGTAATTCATTATATAATAAGAGAAATTAAATGGTCTGATTGTCAATTATTATACCAAATTATTTAAATATTACTATCTTTCATAATTTGTTTTAATTATTAAAGTTTCCTAGTTTCTAATATATTGTATATCAGTTTATTGATATTTTGTTTTTTGTTTAGACATTTAATATTAACATTTAGTATACAGCACATTACAGTGGTATTAGTATGTTATGCAGCCTGTTTTTTCTCTAATAGCGGTGAAAACAGCCTCA
>Ga0114922_10002588_pt1 | contig 16941 bp, 16 predicted proteins | sample AartaG_FD_100975 | JGI IMG/M metagenome (GOLD analysis project Ga0114922, IMG submission 100975) | Deep subsurface microbial communities from Aarhus Bay to uncover new lineages of life (NeLLi) - Aarhus_00045 metaG | ecosystem: Environmental > Aquatic > Marine > Oceanic > Sediment | place...
CTTGAAGCACGTATTGTCCTCTCCAGACCAATCGTCACCCGCACTGCCTGCCCAGTTCATCCAGCCGTTAAACGGGCAGCTGCTCTGGTTGGTTGATGAGGCAGCATACTCAGGGAAATCAAAGCAGTTCGATACGATATAAAACTGTATGCGTACGAACGTTATCATCCCAGCCTTGAACGAGGCCGAAAGCCTGAGGCACGTTCTTTCCAAAATCCCCAATAATGCGGTTTCTGAAGTAATACTGGTGGATGGCGGCTCAACGGATGACACTGTGCGAATTGCAAAAGCTGGTGGCGCGCGGGTTGTTATTGAAAAGCAGCGCGGGTATGGACTAGCCTGCACAACCGGAGTGAACCACGCGGATGGGGATATACTGGTTTTTATGGACGGCGACGGTGCAGATAACCCCAGTCAGATTCCCGCATTAATCAATCCCATCCTGACCGGTCAAGCTGATATGGTACTCGGATCACGATTGGCTGGCTATATCACACCGGGAGCTATGCCCTGGCACCAGCGGGTGGGGAACTGGCTCTCCGCCAAGTTAATTCACATTCTGTACGAACTTCCCATCACAGACCTGGGCCCTTTCCGGGCTGTTAGCCGCGAAAAACTGCTCACGCTGGATCTCCAAGACATGACCTACGGCTGGCCCACAGAAATGATAGTTAAAGCCGCTCGTCAGGAATGGCGCATCCTTGAAATCCCCGTCAACTACCGGCCTCGTATTGGCGGCAAATCAAAAATCAGCGGTACGATCCGGGGGACGGTTCTTGCAACATTTCACATCCTGAGCACAATCATACACTATTCTAGATAACAACAAGCTCCAACACAAATTTATTCATTCTTGATTTCATATCTAACATCATGAACGACACATCCCTGATCATAATGGCCAAAAAGCCTATCGTTGGCTCCACTAAAACCCGGCTCTGCCCGCCGCTTTCACATCACCAAGCCAGCGCGCTCTACGAGGCACTTTTATTGGATACCATCGCTTTAGGAACAGAATTGAAAGGAGTCGACCTGGCAATCGCCGTAACACCATCTGACACCATCGATTATTTTCAAACAGTTGCCCCGCCGGACGCATTGCTGCTCCCTGTCGAATGCCCGGATATCGGCTCCTGCTTGAGCCAGGTGCTGGAAAATCTTATCGATAAGGGCTACAAGAAAGCTTTCGCTATAAACTCGGATGGCCCTTCTCTGCCTCCAGATTACCTTCACCAGGCTGTCCGGTCCCTGGACGATCGCGATCTTGTCCTGGGTCCCAGCGAAGACGGCGGTTACTACCTGGTCGGTGTCAAACGACACCAGCCAGAAGTATTCATTGGAATCACCTGGAGCACCTCACAGGTGCTGTCACAGACATTATCCAAAGCTTCAGATCTGGGACTGCTGGTTGCCCTGCTGCCGGAATGGTACGACATCGATACCTGGGAAGACCTTGTGCGCTTGGAAGCTGAACTGGAGCACTTGCCGACTGATAGATTGAAATATATCCGCAGGTTCGTAGAGAGTTACTCTTTAAAAAACCGGCAAACATGAACCGCTATCAAACGTTTTTTTTCTCAAGATTGGGCGGTCCATCATTTCTTGCGGGTGTGGTTTTAGCTGTCTGCTTTGCAGCCTACATCCCGCTGCCCAGCCTGAGGGGCTCCTATGTAACTTCTTTTTTGGCTTACTTCCTGATTGCGGCTGCTGCTTACGTATTGGCTGTGACGCGCCTCGACCGCGACCGGCTTCCATTGACGGCAATCTGGGTGTTTGCAATCTTATTTCGCCTTATCCTGCTGGTAACCGATCCCACACTCTCAGACGACGTTTTCCGCTATATTTGGGACGGTCATTTGCTAAATCAGGGGATTAACCCTTTCTCCCTGCCAGTTAATTCCTCGTTACTAGATCAATACGACACTCTCCTTAGGGGATTGGTCAATCACGACTGGATGGCATCGCCGTATCTGCCTGTCAGCCAATTCTTTTATGCCCTCGTGAACCGGGTCGCACCGCAGAGCATACTGGCTTTCCAGGTTGGCGCTGTAATTTTTGATTTATCAACCGGCTGGCTGGTATTCGATATCCTGAGGATGCTCGGATTATCTCGAAACAAGGCTCTAATTTATTTGTGGAATCCCCTTGTAATCGTCGAATTTGCTCACGGCGCCCATATTGATGCGCTGATGATCTTCCTGATGATGGCGGCATTCTGGTTCCTGGTGCGCTATAAACCGGGGCAGCCTGGAGGAGAATGGGAGTGCTACTTATCTGCATTTGCTCTAGCTGGCTCAACATTGACCAAACCGATCCCTGCTTTGCTGGTGCCGCTTTTTGTACGCAGATGGGGGTGGCGCCGTCTGGTCGTTTACTTTACCCTGCTGTTGAGCCTGAGCGCCCTCTTCGCCGCTGGTGCTGGATGGGGACTCACCGGACCCCTTGACGGCAGAGGGCTTTTTGGCGCCCTGCGGATATACTCCACCTACTGGAACTACAACAGCGGGATATACCACTGGCTTGAAGTATTGATCATGGGCTACCAGGCAGCCGGCGGTACGTCTGGAGAGATGGTAGGAGACACGCCTGTACTTTTCGCAAAACTGTTAACCATAGTGTTGACGGCGTTGATATCTTTAGCCAGCGGGGCTTGGGCCTGGAAACTCGATGACCCAGGAAAAGCCGACATTAATATGCGAAACGTTTACCTTCTGCGCCTGGTTTTTATCCCGATAGGGGCTTATATATTGTTTACTACCACTGTCCACCCCTGGTATGTGACCCTCCTCGTACCTTTACTGCCTTTCCTGTACCCCGTTCAAGATGAAACTAACCTCACATGGCGATTCATGTGGCCCTGGATATATTTTTCCATTGCCGTTTCGCTTTCTTACCTGACCTATATCGATCCGCAGAATCTGCGTGAGTATCCCCTCGTCAGGCTCATTGAATACCTTCCCCTATACCTGCTATTCATTTGGGCAGCTATGCCGATATTACATAAAGGATTGGGGCGGATCTTTGCTACAGGGAATCTTTGGGACCGGATAAAATGCAAATAATTGCCCAAAATAAGAACCTAATAATGCGAGAGTTGTTTCTACCAGACATTATTTGTATGTGATTTAATATTATGCCAATTTTACTCTAAAATATCTCTATATGCCGCCTCAACTCCCAAACAGCACTAACCACGAACTGCCAGAACCTGCGCAGCACTATACAAAAAATTTTGCTCAAACCATCGGGTGTGCAATCTCATTGTGGGGTTTCATTACAATCTTCCAACCAGATTAGTAGAGTATAATGGTCAACATGGTCTTGTTGTTTAAAGTAAAGTTTTTTTTCGTGTTGCGAGACGAAAGAATACAAGCTCGAAGAGCGTCAATATTAGAAGGATTTGGTGTCAAAAAACACCATAATAAAGGGCTGATCTGCTGTTGCACGGATGAAATGGTCTAAAGTACGACTGCAGACTATCGAAACCAAGAACAATAAAAACTAGTCGTTCAATCACTTGGAATAAGATGAAATGTCATTGCGCTTGTCATGAGCCTGTGAAGGACTGCCCCGTATGACCTTCGTCAGGAATATGTTGATTATGTACCAAGTAAACTCGATAAAGACCATCGCAGCCCTGAATCAATAACAAAAAAAACAAATTCGGAGGAGATTATTAATCATGAGCACATTTCAATCATTAAAGCACCCCCAGGTGCCGCTGTTTTGGATCGCTTTGCTACGTATAATGCTGGGCGTGATGTTCTTGACCACCTGGTTGAGCAATCTGTCGAAGGGATTTTATACACCTGAGGGTCTGCTGTTCTTCTTCAGCGAAGTTTTTCCGCAATCACAAAACTCGCTCACTTGGTATGCCGCCTTCATCGAAAACGTAATCCTGCCGATGAGTGGCACTTTCGCACCGTTCCAACTGGTAGCCGAGTTTTTGTTAGGACTCTTCTTGCTGGTCGGTTTTCTTACCCCATTTACCAGCGTGGCGGCTGCATTTTTTATAACTAATACCTTCCTTGCCACATTCGGTCATGATTGGCCCTGGAGCTACGTGATGATATTGGGGATTCTGGGGGTCTTATTTTTCACCAAAGCGGGACGCAGCTTGGGCATTGACACCAGACTGGCGAAAAACCATTCCAAACCACCCATTCCATATCTCTGGTAAGTATTCTAGTCATGGAAATATCCACATGGGCATTGGTCCTGCTTGAAATTATTTATGGTCTGATTGTTATTGCTCTGGCGATTTACGGTTTCAACACCCTTTTCCTGACATGGATGAGGATGCGTCAAACGAAATCAATCAATAAACTGCACGCAAATCAAGGGGATGACCTGCCGCGAGTCACAATCCAACTGCCTGTGTACAATGAGCGCTACGTCGTTAAACGGCTGATCGACTCCGCCGCAGCGCTGGACTATCCCAATGAATTACTTGAAATCCAGGTTCTGGATGATTCCGATGATGTCACTTCAGACATCGTCTCTCAAGTTGTAACATATCATCGAAACCTAGGGGTAGATATCAAGCATATCCAACGCTCTAACAGAGTGGGTTACAAAAGCGGCGCTTTAGCTCACGGTATGCTAAACGCTCGGGGAGAATTCGTCGCCATATTTGATGCCGACTTCATTCCAAACCCCGATTTTCTGCAGGCGACCATTCTCTACTTTGCAGAAGATACAAATATCGGTTGCGTTCAAACCCGCTGGGGACACACCAATACCGATTCATCATTACTCACACGCGCCCAGGCAACTGGGATAGACGGCCACTTCTTGATCGAACAGGAAACCCGCAGCGCAGATGGCTTTCTTCTCAATTTCAACGGTACGGCCGGGATTTGGCGACTTTCCTGCATTGAAGACGCCGGTGGGTGGCAGAACGATACTCTTACCGAAGATCTCGATCTGAGCTACCGAGCTCAACTGCGGGGATGGCGCATCCTGTACCTACCGCACATCAGTGTACCCGGTGAGCTGCCCGTTCACATTAATGCTTTCAAACGCCAGCAGTTTCGCTGGGCAAAGGGCAGCATCCAGACCGCTCGCAAAATGCTGCCCGAGTTGTGGCGGTCTACTCAACCGCTGTGCAATAAAATCGAGGGTTCTATTCACCTGACCCACTACGTCGTTCACCCGCTGATACTGGTCAATTTATTCTTAACTCTGCCGGTGCTGCTTTTGAATAGCCGGTTCTTTTGGGCGATTCATCTCTTTACAACCGCAGCTATCGGTCCACTTCTCATGTATTGGATATCTATGCGCGAGGAGGGTCAGAGCATCCAAGAACGCCTATCGCACTTGATCATACTGCTTTTCTTGGGAATGGGATTATCGGTAAACAACACACGCGCCTTTGTGGAGGCTTCTTTAGGGATCAAAACTTCGTTTCTAAGGACACCGAAATTCAACTTTCAGGGAGGTGAGGGAGCGCGTGAAAACCAGGATTATTTATTACCGCGCGATGCCAACTTCTGGATAGAGGTCCTGCTTGCGATCTACTCCGTGGGATTATTAGCTTATGTGATATTGATCGGAGCCTGGGGGCTGTTGATCTGGGTATTATTATACGCTGGGGGCTTCAGCTATGTCGCTGGTTTTAGTTATATCCAGTCTCTACCGCGCAAAGCAAAAAGCAATCCTGATCGATTGACCTGGAGCCAAGAAAGCAAGGAGTCCAAGCTCATCGGGGGTTAAAATCGCCGTACTGCAGGGGTTATAGGTAATAGGAAGGTATTAAAACAGTGAAACATAAAAGATGATTGATTGCAAGCGTATCCTTATACCATGTTTCACGTGCAACATAAAGAAAAGAAGGGCAGCAGGACCTCAATGTTTCACGTGAAACATTGAGCGTATGATCTCTACTTTTTTATTCCACCCACACTCCGTTCCGGCGCGCCCACGCTTCTATCGTTTCTTCAATCAGGTCCAGGAAGGCGTCCAGCCCTGCAATCCGCTCCATGAACTCGGGACTTAACAGCCCCAAATACTTGAAGGTTTGCTCCCAGGCTTCCCTTTCCGGAGCCTCGCTGGGTAGAGAATTCACTGCTATCGTCCAGGTGCGCATCAACGACCATAAAATGTCTTTCGGCTGCTCTCCCTCCAGCATTGATTCGAAGGCTTTTTGATAGTACGTTTGTCGCATGGGGTGGATGCGAACCGGTGCTTTGTCAGGAGGTACAGCTTGAAAAGCGGTTTGCCAAAGAGACACCAACCTGGGCAGATCATCGTCTTCAATGTTGGGCGCGCCGAGCAAACCCAAAAGCCCGGCGTACATTCCTGGTTTTCCCAACGCCTCAGCACGTTCAGGGAAATTGATCAGGAAACGCCGCTCGGTAAGTGGGGGTCCATTGAAACTGGCAATCGCGTTGGCAGCCCGCCCCAAGGCTTTCAGATAACCCAACACTTCACTTGGTCCAGGGTCCGGTTTTTCCATCTGGTACGTTATCCAGATTTTGCGAGCCTTCTCCAATTGGGACCGCGATCTCTCGAAAACGCGATCCGGGCGGTCAAATTGTCCCCGTACGCTGGCTTGTGTGAAATCCATAAAGTGCTGCGGGTCGTGTAATATTCTACATCCCTTAATTGTCGGACCTAGCCAGGGATGCACGCGCAGACTCCTCGGAGTGCGGTACATGTTTTGTGAGTGATGAGCGATGTCCAGGTGAATTTCGTCCGTAACCGGTACTATTTCGCGCTCCTCAGCTACGTCATCTATATGAATGAATACCAGATCAACATCGGCAGCACCCCCCAAAAGATAGTCTTCATCCAACAAGGTACCACACAAGTATACCGAGATCAGGTTGCGATCTTTGCGCGAGCGCTCTTCTATCGTCTCACTAACAATCCTAATCAAAGCTTCATAGTTTATACGCACAGTCCCTTCCCTCCTCAATTACCTTACTCACGACTATCTGATAAAACAATCTTAAAACCTAGAACACGCTATGCACCAGGCTTTCAGTGTAGTTCCTTAAAAAACGCACATCTGAATATGGATACTAACTTAGCGCTTTACAATATGGTTGAATATTACTTGAGAGCACACGAAGTCCACAAAGCAAATAATTGGGCTCTAATTAACTTACAGATGGTGCATTCATTGGCAGCTCTTGCTGGAACGGCGGCATTTTCATAGCCTGACGAATCCCGTTTTCCACCAACTTCAAGTCTTCTCCATTCTGAACATAATCTAACTCATTAGTATTGATCGTCAGCAATAGTGAGCGGCGCTTATTACAGTCGCCGAAGAATGCCTCATAAGCCTGATTGACCTCTTCGATATAAGCACGCTCCATGCTGCGCTCATAAGAGCGGTCGCGCAGAGCAATGCGCCCCATAAGTGTGTCAGTATCCGCCCGCAGGTAAACAATCAGGTCTGGTTTAGTAATTTTCTCAGCCAAGGCATCGTGTACCCTGTTGTACATTTCGAGTTCATCGCCTTCAAGATTGATCTGGGCGAAAAGGGCGTCTTTTTCAAAGGTGTAGTCAGAGATTAGTCGCCCGTCCTTGGATAAGATATCGGTCACCGTGCGCCTCTGTTGGTGGTACCTGCTGAGTAGGAAAAAGATCTGGGTTTGAAATGCATACCGCTTCCGGTCAATGTAAAAATCGGATAAAAAGGGGTTCTCCTCGAACACCTCCAATAATAGCCCTGCATCGAATGAGGGTTGTAATAATCTGGCAAGAGTTGTCTTCCCAACGCCTATTGCACCTTCGATTGCTATGTACATTTCAGAACCTTTATTGATGTTTTCTCTATTTTTATTATATTTATGTTATATTCATAATTTTTATCTGGTGTGCCTGGGTTGCTGCTGCAGCACTAACCATTGTGTGTTACCGATCCATTTATTGAGCTCAGGATAAAGGATACCAGCGAACAGCTCAGAACGCAACAATCGACGGCGCTAAACCAACTAGCAGCGCAAAACTAATTAGCGGCGCTAGTTACGTCTCCAAAGTTATGTCCTCCAATTGTTCTATCAGATCCAAGATCACGTCAAATCCTCCCTGCCAGAATCCGGAATCATAGACATCGATTCCGGCGTCCGCAAGGATACGGACAGGCGCCTCTGAACCGCCAGCGGCAAGAATTTTAATAAAGCGTGGCTTAAAAGCCTCACCCTCCTCTTTATACTGCTGGTAAAGTGAGAGCACTAACAACTGTCCAAATGCATAGGCATATACATAAAACGGGACATGATAAATATGCGGGATGGAGACCCATTCCCAACCAAATTCAGCGCTTACTTCCACCGCCTCGCCGAACTGCTTCTTCAGATTTTCTTGATAAGCCTTCGAAAGATCGTCAACCGAGGCGTCCTGTTTGACCATTTCGTGTGCCTGGCGCTCGAATAGAGCGAAAAATGCCTGGCGCAGGATGGTAGCATAAGCATCGTCTACTTGCCGGAAGAGTAAGTCCTGTCGTACACTCTGATCTTCTTCTTGCGACAGCAAGCGATCAATCAGCAGCATCTCGGCGAATGTGGAAGCCGTTTCTGCCAGAGGCAGGGAGGAATGCTGTGTGAAAATGCTGTGATGTTCGGCCAACATGGAGTGAATTGCGTGACCGAGCTCGTGCGCCAGGGTCGCCACGTCTCTTGGACGACCCTGGTAGTTAAGCAGCACCCAGGGTGTCAAATCCGGCGTCACTGTGGCGCAAAAAGCACCGTCCCGCTTTCCTTTACGCACTTCACTGTCGAGGTGATCGTCAGTAAAGACTCGTTGCGCCAACTTCGAAAATTGAGGGTAAAACTGATTGAATGAATCCAAAACTAGATCAACCGCGGTTTGATATTCATACTTCTTATCGGATCCGGCTACCGGTGCATAAATGTCGTAACGTCGTAGTCGCTCAACACCAAGCAAGCGCGCCTTAAGTTCAAAAAAGCGCTGAAAAATTGACGCGTTGCGCTCGCAGACATCTAGCAGCGTGTTCACTACTTCATCCGGAATATCGTTCACTAAATTGCGAACAGCAATCGGGTTATCAAAATGACGCATATCCATCTGCTCGTTGCGCCAGTCCCGCACTAAGGTCTGGTAGATTTGCCCTAAAATTGGACCATCTTCCCCGTATACCCGGTAAAGCTCCTGGTATACGCCGGCGCGCAGTTGCGGATCACTATCATGGACATAGACCATCAATTGGCCGCGGGTCAGCTCTTTCACCTCGCCATCAACTTTCAGTTTGAATTCATACCGGTTGGTGATCGAATCGTATAATGTGTTGAGAGCCCTTGAGCCGGTAACATCCTTAATGTTGATAACCTTCTCCTCGACCTCGGACAATGTGTGCGGTTTAAAATGACGCATCTCCTCCAGCCAGTAGCGGAAATCGCCCGAATCGGCCATTAACCGCTCCGCCGGGGCGTCATCCAATCCTTTCCACCACAAACTGAAAAACAAAGTCTGGTTTTGCATCTCAGCCATTAGCTGTTCCACTTTCGCCAGGAACACCTGCGCATCCTGATTCTGGGTGTCAGCAGCAAACTGCAGCGCGCCGAAATCGTAGATACGAGAAGCCAGACTTGTGATCTCTTCCAATCGGCGGACAAGTTCCAAGAATTCGGTTTGATCTATGTCCTCGTTCAATTGCTGGCGTATAGTCTCAAAATCGGTGACTTTTGACTCCAATTTCGAAATAGCGGCCTTCATATCCGGTCCATCGTGGTTCTCAAATAGATCAATAAGACTCCAGCGAGTTTTTGTGTACGTTCTTTCAATCATGTTCTTCTCTCTTGTGTTCATTGGTTTTTTGATATTTTTCCCGGAATTTTTCTCTCAAATGATCAATCGGGAGGCGTTCTCCGGTCTGTTCGTCCAAATAATACCACTGCTCCCATCCATTGCACGGCGCCTGGTGCAATTCCTTTGCGATCTGATGGATCGATCCGCGCTGCCCATCACACTCAATCGCTCCATCGGCCAAGATCCTGGCAGCAGTATCTCCAGTCTTACCAAAATATAGTATCTGTCCTAGTTGCACAAAATCATTCTCCAGCAGTGTACCAAACGGGACCCGCCGCCGTTTGCGCGGGCTGGGGGTCTCGAAGATTGTGGCATCATAAGCGTTTTTGGGGGTGTCTTTTATCCTTTGTATTGCCAAATCGACAAATTTGGTCTCCCGTTCGATACCGACCCAATGTCTGTGTAGGCGTTTGGCAACCACACCGGTCGTGCCAGTGCCAAAGAAAGGGTCCAGGACCACGTCGCCGGGATTGGAACTGGCTTGCAAGATCCGGTAGAGCAAGGCCTCCGGTTTTTGGGTTGGGTGCGCCCGTTGTTTACCTTCCCGCAACCGCTCCCCACCGGAACAAATCGGTAAACACCAATCGCTGCGCATCTGCAGGTCGTCGTTAAGCACTTTCATGGCACGGTGGTTGAAGGTATAAGGGGCACCGCGCTCTCTCTGTGCCCAGATCAAAGTTTCATGGGCATTTGTGAACCGTACACCCCGAAAATTTGGCATTGGATTGGTTTTGACCCAAATAACATCATTGAGAATCCAATATTGCAGGTCCTGCAGGATTTTACCGATCCGGAAAACGTTGTGATAGGTACCAATCACCCACAAGGTGCCCTTCCGTTTTAACACTCGCCGGCAGGCTGACAGCCACTGGTCAGTAAAATGGTCATAAGCCTCGAAATTCTCGAATTGGTCCCAGGCATCATCCACGGCTTCTACCCGGGTATGGTTCGGACGCCATAACTCCTGGTGCAGCTGTAGGTTGTACGGCGGGTCGGCGAAGATTAAATCCACCGATTCGGCCGGTAGCGCAGCCAAAACCTCAACACTATCTCCCTGGATTATTTCGTCAATTGGCAAATGAGACAATTATATACTTCCATAAAATTCGATTAGCTTTTATGAAGGAGGTTCACGGTCTATGAATCGGTTCGTCTCCGATACCAATTATAACCCTTCGCCTTGACCTGACAAATAACCTTCGATATACTTTAGAAACTAACCACTTATCCAACTCATGCCGAAGTGGCGGAACAGGCAGACGCGCACGACTCAAACTCGTGTTCCTTCGGGAGTGTGGGTTCGATTCCCACCTTCGGCACAAAAAAAAATCGCCTAACAGCTGTCCGTGGCCAGCTGTTTTCTATTTACTTATTCTCCATATGTTAATGTGCCATTTTCTCTACTGTCCTTTAACCATCACACCAAGGTTTCTTTGCTATCGCTGAATGGAGTTTTCAGCCAATCCGATTAACCTTGTTCGTCACGACCCGCGTTACAATAAGCGAATCTGTATAATGGGTTATACAAAGCGCCCCATGTAGGGCAGGTTTCCATACCTGCCACCTTGTTTCCATGCCTGCCCACCCAAAAATATCGAGCAAGAAACTCACATTACCATGGAGAACAATTAAAAATAACCGGAAAAATAGGAGAGGAGGAACAATCAATTGAAAAGAATAAGAAAGACAACAAGTATATTGCTGATATCAATACCAATTCTGGCAGTCTCTCTAGCAGCATGCAGTGCAGGAGGTCAATCGCAGACCCTGGATGGGACGACCTGGATGCTCGAATCCCTGCGGGGAGAAAGTGCTCTGTCTGAAACAACAGCCACGGCTGAATTCCAGGTGGATAGCACGATGAGCGGTTCAACAGGTTGTAATAATTACAACGCGGCATACACAACCGATGGTGATATGATCACCATATCCCCAGGCGCAACCACGCTTATGGCCTGCCCCTCACCAATCATGGCACAGGAAAGCGCCTTTTTGGATGCGCTGGCATCTGCAACAACCTTCAATATTGAAGGCGCTGAGTTGGAGTTAATAAACGCATCCGGTGCTGTCACTGCTAAGTTCTCGGCTTTGGAGCCAGTATCATTAGAAGGTTCTTCCTGGCAGGTGATAGGGTATAACAACGGCAAACAGGCTGTCGTAAGCGTCATCATTGGCACCAAGATCGCGGCTAATTTTGGCGAGGACGGCACGTTGAGCGGTTCTGCTGGCTGCAATAATTACAACGCAACCTATGAATTCGATCAGGAGAACATATCCATCGGTCCAGCGGCTGCGACGCGCATGTTTTGCCAGGAGCCAGAGGGGATCATGGAGCAGGAAGTCCAATATCTGGCGGCTCTGGAAACTGCAACTACATATCTCATTGAAGTAGATAAGATGGAAATGCGAACCGCCGAGGGTGCGCTTGCGGCTACGTTTCAGGCTGCAGGAGAATAGTAAAATTCAAGATTGAGCGAGATGGGAAAAGTAAAGAGGAGGTAGCAAATAATGTTTCGTAACCTAATCACCAGCTTTGGCACAGGAGAAGTGTTCTTGGAATGGATCGAGTTCGCTGCACTTGCTATTGAGCTATTGGCCGTGGCGATCATCGTGGTGTTCATATTCGGTTCGATAACTCGTTATCTCATCGCGGGTATCCGCCATCCGGGGGAACGGCACCAGCAGTATGGGAAGCTCAAATACAACCTGGGTAGAACGTTGTTGTTAGGTTTGGAGATCCTGGTCGCGGCAGACATTATCCGTACTGTAGCCCTGGAATCAACCCTGGAAAGTGTAGCCATCCTTGGTTTATTGGTGCTGGTTCGCACCTTCCTGAGCTGGGCGCTGATAGTTGAGATCGAGGGACACTGGCCGTGGCAATCTAGTGGCTTGGAGGAGCATACAGAAGATATGTCTCTCTAAGCACGAATCTCCTGTACGCCCTCTTCGTCAACGCCCCGTAATGCCAGGGTCGAGAGAATAAAAAGCACTCCATAAATTGTGAAAAGCAGCACATAGCCGGCGTTATCCGCGATCGGTCCACCGATATAGGCACCAATAGCACCCGCTCCCGCGCCAGCAAGATTGGATAATCCCAGGAAGCGTCCAGCCTGTTCCGGGGGGACAATCTCTGTGCCAAGCGCCCAATTGACAGAATAAAACAATCCAGCCCCAGCACCTATCATGCAGCTACCAATATATACGCCTGTGATCACTGGCACGCTCAAGGCAATAAAAGTGCCTAAGGCTGCTAAAAAACCGCTCACGGCAACCAGGGGCTTCTTCCCAAAACGATCAGCCAGCCAACCGCCGGGTAATGCCACCAATAGAACAAAAACACCCACAAACATTACTGCTGTAGCTGCGGGTCCAGCAGCACTTTGACCTTGAAATTCGTAAAAACGTTCCTGAAGGTAGAACAGCATAAAAACCCCCAGGTTAGTAGCCGCAACCAAGAACGTTAACCGGTTCACCACCCACCAGGTGAATGACGAGTGTTCGCGAATTGCAGGACCAATACTAATCCGTATGCTCGACCAGACACCGAACCCAATAGCGAACCCCATTCCGGCTAATCCCACCAACCCAGTAAGGACAATGCTCGCGGGCTGAGACAAATTAAGGGCGACGCCCATAATCTGGTTAACAACCGCACCCATAACTAAAATGATCGCTGTAAACACAGCTGTCATCAGGAGCAAACGCAGAAAAGGTTCCCAAACCACACCTCCCGGTGCCTTATGTAGCGGTTGCTCGCGTACAAACATGACCACCAAAACGCAAGTGATTAATACCGCCATTAAAACAAACAAAGCGCCCCACAAGTTTCCGGCACTGATGAGCTTACCCATGACAAATGAAACGAATATCAACGGCAGTGGAAGCTCAAAAAGCGCCTTGACCCCTGAAAAGCGCCCTTTTTTATCGTCTGGTATCAGGTCTGGGATCAAACCCTGTGTCCCTGATTGGGCTGTGTTGGAAAAAACCATAGAGAGGATATAAACTGCAAATAATGCCCAAAAACCAGTCAAGCCTTCCATCCCAGCGATAAAACCGATTAATGCAAACACGACCAACTCGCCCGCAGTGCCGGTGAAGATAAAAGGTCTGCGGCGACCCCACCTCAACGTGCTGCGGTCGGACAACATTCCCATAAGAGCCTGTACAAGGACTGCAACCATCAATGACCACAAGCGGATGATGCCAACATAGGTTCCTTTCTCCGCCTCGCCAACAAACCTCTGCACCAGCAGGGGAGCAATTAAGGGCGCTAACACCTGGGAACGTGTGGTCAGAGCGAACCAGTAGATATTGATAGTAATGTAGTCATACCAGTGAATTGTGCGTCTCATCAGTCATTGACCAGGTTTTGCTGTTGTCTGTATCTTTGTTAAAGACAGCCCGCATGTGTAGGTTGAGGCTCTACTGAATTTATAATTATACCTACGTTGTTGTGATTAATAACTTCCCCCTACGCCTGGTTCATCTTATAATATGTCTAACCAATCTATTGGTCTAATCTATCTCTAAAAATCTTGTTTATAGGACTTCAGGAGAGTATTAAATGCCTTCATCCGACAACATCCTGGCAATCATATTAGGTGGAGGGGCAGGTAAACGCCTAGACCCTCTTACAAAAGAACGTTCCAAACCCGCTGTGCCGATGGCTGGAAAATACCGCTTGATTGACGTGCCAATCAGCAATTGTATTAATTCCGACATCAACCGAATCGCCATCTTGACACAATACAACTCGGTCTCCTTGCACCGGCACATCACTCATACGTATAATTTCGATTCATTTCACCGAGGTTGGGTGCAAATCCTGGCTGCCGAACAAACCCCGCTCAGCAGAGACTGGTACCAGGGAACGGCTGATGCCGTACGTAAACAGCTCTTTGAAATTAAATCAACGGGTGCGGAGTATGGGCTCATTCTGGCAGGAGATCATCTCTACCGCATGGATTATAAAGCCATGGCTAAATTTCATTGGGAACACGAAGCCGACATTACGGTAGCGGTGCAGCCCGTTGCCGTTTCGGATGCACACCGTCTTGGCTTGCTCAAGCGTAACGCAGATAGACGCATTACCGCTTTTGTTGAGAAAACCAGGGATCAAGATATTTTAGCTCAATTCGTCAGTCGGGAAGAATCTGAACGACCCTACCTGGGATCAATGGGCATCTATCTTTTCAATATGGATATCCTGGTGGACATCCTTGAAAACACAACCTTCGACGACTTTGGCTCACAGATCATCCCAAATAAACTCTCCTCCAACAACGTCTTCGGATACGATTTCGATGGATATTGGGAAGATATCGGAACGATTCGCTCCTTTTACGAGACAAACCTGCTGCTCGCTCGACCGGATTCGCCCTTTAACTTCAGCGATTCACATAGCCCAATTTACACGCGCCCGCGCTTCCTGCCTGGATCAGTAATCAGCGGCGCAATTCTTCGTAACGTGCTGCTGGCTGATGGATGTAAGATTCTTCAATCTGAAATTACTGATTCTGTGGTGGGTCTGCGCAGTCAAATCTCTGATGGGGTTAGGATGAATAGAACGATCATGATGGGGGCTGATTATTTTGATCCTGTTGAATTCGCGCCGCCAAGCAATATCCCACTTGGTATAGGACGTAATTGCCAGATTGAAGGGGCTATCCTGGATAAGAACGTCCGCATAGGAGAAGGTGTAATCATCAAACCTTTCCCCCTAGGCACGGAATTAGATGATGATAACTGGGTCTCGAAGGATGGGATTATAGTGATCCCTAAAAACTCAATCCTGTACCCAGGTACACATATTGGACCGGATTAATCCTGCAAACTCGTAATCCTATTATGTGTGGGCAATCTCCTCAATAAATGCCTGTTTGTCTTTTTTTAAACAGCCATCTCTACCGCTCTAGTATAAATCTCAAACTGGGGCGGCTGCTCGATATGTTTCTTAACTGCACACAGTTCTGCTGAACGCACGAGCGATGAATAGTACTTCTGTGGGAAATTTGAGGGTACCTGAATTTCCATTTCAATCTTTCCTATCATGCCGTTATTGGGAGCCTTATGTATTTCCTGGATGATACGTATACCTTCCGTCGGTATACCTCTTTGCTGGCAGAAACCCAAAACGTAAATACCTGCGCAGGTGCCCAATGAAGCCAAAAAGGTCGCAAAAGGCGTTGGTGCTGATGACATAGGTGGTTGGTCTGTGTGTACTGTGAATTGCCCAAAATGAGCGTCTACTCGAGCTCCACCGGGAAAATCGATAACCATTTCCATTAATTAAATCCTCCAAATAAACTTCCGATTTATTCTCATACTTAGATGCAGGATTCTCAAAAAAGTTACATACCTTAAAATGTTGCTGGGGATGCAAAGTTGTTGCATCTCCAGCAGATGACCTTACCATAACCCAAGTAGAAAACATTTTAATTGCCTGGCATAGGAACAGGTTTACGCAGCTCGCAAAGCAACCAATAGTTAATTTCCAAGTCTTTTTTCCCGATTCTGATTACACAAAATTGTGCAACAAAGAATTCAATTCCTTTATGAGGGAAAAACGTTTCTTAAATTCCCTTTGCACATAATTATTCGATTATATTGTGGATAACCTGTGAATTTCTGTGGATAATTGTCGCAATCTGGGGATTTTTTGGGGTAATTAGATTGAATAAAATGTTTACCAGATACCCCTATATGGGGGAAAAATATCAGCACAACCCAGATATGTGTTTTCCATGGATGATGAACCGAAATTAAATCCAATTTCCACACACTTCCCCATTAACCATATGATAAAAATCTCTTCATAAGTCCCCCTATGCAGCACCAACCTCTGATATAACCCCCACATCTACTGGCATCTTTACTAAAAATATCTTTTATCCACTTTTCCCCAATGACTACTATTACTACTAATTATATATATTTATTTGTATTGTTGATAGATTTAATCACTCAAGCGATTCCGAGAAATACTTATCCGTGATGGATTTTATGTCTTCTGTTGTATATTTTTGAAGGAGAGTAATAAAAGCACTAGTAGTGGCAATCTTGTGTGTGAAGCTTTGGGCATAATCTCGGAGGAAATCAAAAAAGGCTTCATCGCCGATTAAAAGCCGCAGGTCTTCCAGGAATAATGCTCCATTCAAATAGACC
>Ga0114922_10002589_pt1 | contig 16937 bp, 13 predicted proteins | sample AartaG_FD_100975 | JGI IMG/M metagenome (GOLD analysis project Ga0114922, IMG submission 100975) | Deep subsurface microbial communities from Aarhus Bay to uncover new lineages of life (NeLLi) - Aarhus_00045 metaG | ecosystem: Environmental > Aquatic > Marine > Oceanic > Sediment | place...
CAAGACGATACTTCCTACCCGTATTGAGGGAGGATCTCGATACATACCTGCACCAGCAGGACCACATTGCCGATGGGGTGGAGGAATGAGCCGTTATTTTAATTATTCGACAAACCAAAATTCATCCGGATCTGAAAACTGAGTTCAAGGACTTTGCCAATCATGTCTGCTCGGTCGCCGACCGGCTCATGAATGCTGCACAGGAAATGCAAAACCTGGCAGAAACCTCTTTCGGAGGTGCCGAGGCGCGCAAAGTGCTCAGTCTAATCACGGGTTTGGGTGAACAGGAATGGAAGGCCGATCGAATGCAGCGTCGACTGAGCATGCATATCTATAAGAAAGAGAAAGAACTCGATTCCATTACCATTCTTTTTTACGAAAAAATTATACAGGCCCTCAGTCAGGTAGCCAATGCCGCTGAAAATACCGGAGACATTTTGCGTACGATGATTGTTAAGGGACGTTAATTTCCTCATTACTACCTCTTCTGGAGAATGTTCAATGAGTATGCTTTTTATTGGTGCTACTGTCGCCCTTGGATTCTACATGGCCTGGACAATCGGAGCGAATGACGTAGCAAACTCCATGGCAGATGCTGTTGGCTCAGGTTCCTGTACAATTCGACAGGCTATTATCGCTGCAGGTATTTGCAATTTTGCTGGTGCGGTCCTGGTTGGTGCACATGTAACCGATACGGTTCGAAAAGGGATTGTTGATCCCAGAGCACTTATCTCACTTCCTCAATTGACCGATACGCAAGGTGCTGCATTACTTGTATTGGGCATGATGTCGGCACTTTTGGCGGCAGCCATTTGGATTCACATTGCTACGATATTCGGTATGCCTGTATCAACGACCCATTCAATTGTGGGAGCAGTGGCGGGATTCGGAATCGTGGCCGCCGGCTGGGCTGCGGTTCATTGGGGTAAAATGGGGCAGATCGTTGCGAGCTGGATCATTTCACCTGTCTTGGGTGGGATAATAAGTTATATACTTTTTAGGCTTATCAGTAGATTCATTCTCGGCCAGGAGCGACCCACCCGTTCGGCCGTTCAGTTTGCACCGATATTGATATTTTTCACATTCTTCGTCATCTTTTCAGCAATCGCTTTTAAAGGATTGAAACATATCATTGCGGCGGAGAAAATCTCATGGTTAACCGATTCTGTTGCATTGAGTATTGCCATATCAGGTGGCCTCATAGCGTCAATAATAAGTAAGTTATATCTATCTAAAAAGTTGAAATTGTTTTATAGGCATGCCCTGGCCGAGCAGCTTGAGCGGGTCGAACGGGTGTTTGCGCCTCTTGTTTTTTTGACCTCTTGTACTGTAGCATTTGCTCAAGGAGCAAACGACGTTGCCAATGCCGTCGGCCCCCTGGCCGCAGTTGTTGAAATATTCCGAACCGGTGATGTCCAGATGAAAGTTGCAGTGCCCACCTGGATACTGATGCTTGGGGGTGTAGGGATCGTGGTGGGTTTATCGATGTATGGTTATCGGGTGATGACGACTGTGGGCACAAAGATCACACAAATTACGCCTTCCCGCGGGTTGGCCGCAGATATCGCAAGCATGACCATCGTCTTAATCTGCAGCCGTTTAAAACTCCCCGTATCGACAACGCATACCCTCGTGGGTGCGATTATTGGAGTGGCTTTTGCGCGAGGTTTAGGCGCCATAAATAAAGAGGTAACCCGGAATATTTTGGGATCCTGGGTGATCACGGTACCAGCGGCTGCAATAATTGCTATTATTATATTTCTGGTAGGACGTTTGTTCCTCATGGAAACTGTCACCGATTTAATCTCCACCATTTCTATTGGGTAATTATATCCTCTATGATATTACCAAAGCACGACATTTTACTGAAAATTTAATCTTCTTATTACGATACGGTAAGGTTAATGTATTTATAAAACAGGACTATCTTACATGGGAAAAAGTGACAGTGTCTATCCAAAGAACAGACGAATTAATCGCCTCGATACTTCATTGAAAATTTTTTTCATGAATGCAGTTCGGGTTGCCATTCGGAATCCCGGACAGGTTTTCACTTTCTTGAGAACGATCATATGGTTAATGAGGTCAGCCCGTCTCCGCGCAAACTGGATGCGAAGAGGTATTCGTGTACCACCAATTATCCTGTTCAGTGTGACATATCAGTGCAATCTCGAGTGTAAAGGCTGCTATGCCAGGTCTTTTCATAAACCTTCTGATCAGGAATTGACCGGAGACGAATTGGGAAGAATCATCGCCGAAGCCAGTGAACTCGGCGTTTCCTTTTTTGTTCTCACAGGTGGTGAGCCTCTCATGCGTCCGGAAATATTTCAGATCACGGAAAAATTTCCGGAAATGATCTTCATTCTGTTTACCAACGGCTCCCTAATCGAGAATGAAACCATTGATAAATTTAAAAAACAGAAAAATATCATCCCGCTCCTCAGCCTGGAGGGGGATCCTGAAGACACAGATCAGCGAAGGGGAGAAGGGACACATACACATGTAGAAAGTGTCATGGGGGACCTCAAGAAAGAGGGCGTTTTCTTTGGAACTTCCATCACCCTGACAAATTTCAACTTTGAGACTGTGTTAAACGATGCGTATATACAAGCATTCATCGATCGGGGTTGCAAGTTTCTACTTTTCCTGGATTACACACCGACGCAAGCCGGTACCGAGGACTGGAGTTTAACCGAAGAACAGAAAGACAGGGTCCCATCCATCATGGAAGATTACCGTAAAAAATTTCGTGCCCTCTTCATCGCAGTGCCCTGGGATGAAGAGAGTGTGGGTGGATGTCTGTCATCGGGCCGGGGATTCATTCACATCAATGCCCAGGGTGCGGTAGAGCCCTGTCCTTTTGCTCCTTACTCTGATGCAAACCTGAGAGAGGTCTCCTTGAAAGAGGCCTTAAAATCAAAACTGTTGGAATCGATAAGAGAAATGCCTGAACTCTCAAAGTACACAGGTAGTGGTTGTGCCCTCTGGAAGAATCGGGACAAGGTGGAATCCCTGCTAGGTAATGAACGAAAAAAAGCAAAATGATCAATTGAATTATCGAACCACACGATAAAAACGTTCAAGATTACGGGATTGATGTTCCGATGAAACTCCGCACCCCACCCAATCTTAAAGCCGGATGAACCACCGTCCATCTTCCTGTTTGCCCTCAATATGCATCTTACTCTCCCATCGCTGTATTTACTGGCATTATCCACTAACCAGAGAGGAATCGGAGAATGGCGTAAAGCTGCCATCGAGGTTCTGGGTGACCGGCTCGATGATCTACGCATCCCGTGGCAGCATGCTCAACTGGCATCGATGGCAAAACCCTGGATTGTGACTTGATTATTCGGTTTACTCTACACAAGGAATATTTTCAAGACTCCATTTAACAAGTATCTTTTCTTTTCACCCTAATCAGGCATTCGATTGTCAATAAAGTAAAGGAGATTGAAAATAAAATATTATTCCGTGTTCTTCCGTGTCTTTCTGTGGTAAATAATTCAAACTAAAAATTGGATATTCACTTGGACGATTGTCAAAAACAACTGACTCTGCAATTCATCTGGGAGGTTATTACTTAACCGACAGAAACATCACCGGTTTATGCCTCCCCCCTACCGATTCAAAGTCGAGCAGGAGATCCCAACGTATTCTCAGAAATCCGAACGAATATGGATCCCTTCCTCTGGTTGCCCGATTGAGTACCTCCGGCAGGGGAGGTTTTTAAGGCGACTGTCGTGAGGGCCAGGGCTTCTCACAAGACATGGGTATCCGGATACAGGGAGGGACCTCACCGGCCAGTCCGCAAAAAGCATTCGATGTGATCGCCCGGAGTGAATACGGTAAAAATCGTATCGAATATCCTATCTTCAAGAATAATATTGAGCAATTTTACAGTGGGAACAACATTACACCCCGGGATTTCAACCTCTACCAGAATTATCCAAATCCCTTCAATCCGGAGACAACGATTCCCTTTAACCTGTCACATCTCTCAAAGGTTTCTATATTGATATATGATATAAAGGGCAAGCTGGTCCGAACCCTGTTAAAAGGAAAAGCCCTGGGCTCGGGACCTCACACGACCTCCTGGGATGGTACAGATACTTCCGGAAATCGAGTGGGATCAGGCACTTATATCTTTAAAATGACGGCAGGAGGATTTGACAAGACAAAGAAGATGATTTTTTTGGAATAAAATATAGAAAATATACCTTTTCTATTAATATTTTGCTTGATTACGACTGAAAATATATATAAATTATATTCCATGATTGAATTCGAGTTTGATGAAAAGAAAAGTATCCTTAACGAAGAAAAACATGGTATCGATTTTATTGAGGCCCAAAGATTGTGGGAAGATGTAGATAGGATTGAAATTCCTGCGAAATACTTAGACGAAAACAGATATCTATTGGTTGGCACAATTAAGAAAAAACATTGGTCAGCAATTTTTACGTATAGAAAGACAAAAATAAGATTAATTTCAGTAAGAAGGTCAAGGAAAAATGAAAAAGAAATCTATGAAAGCTGATGAGTTTGATAGAAAATTTGATAATGGTGAGGATATCTCAGAATATCTCGACATCTCAAAAGCGAGGAAACCTGGCCAAGAACAAAAACGAGTGAATGTTGATTTTCCAATTTGGATGATACACTCTCTGGACAAAGAAGCCAAGAGAATAGGAGTCACAAGACAATCTATAATAAAGATTTGGATAGCTGAACGCCTAAAACACTCATCCGTTTAGACCTTAAAGAAACACTAACTTGCTCGTGAAAGTAATGCGTCTGGGATGAATCCTACATTGATTTCATTTCTTGTTTCACTTTAAGGTCTACATACGACAATATGAATAAGAAGATATCCACAATATTAGCTCTCTTCATATTTTTCATTATTCCCCATCTATTCGCCGCCCACAAAGTCACCAAAGTATTTTCCGTGAATTATCGACCGGTGGACGGAATCACAGTCAACAATACTTTCAGCGGGAATTACGGGATCGTCTCTTTTACATCCATCGACCAGGATGAAATGGCATTTCTATGCAGTGTCGAGAAAAAGGTGAAAATATTCAATACGGAATCGGGACGATTGATTCGGTCGTTTTCCATCCATTCAATTCCCCGGGATTTTGCATACGCCGATGGTTCATTCTACATTCTGTCAAATAATCGGATCTCCCAGTATCGTGCAAACGGTACAAAAGTGATGGATTTTCCAATCAATAATGAATTTAAATTTATCGACAGATTGCAGTTGATCGACGGAAAACTCCTCATTTTGACTTCGGAAGGAAATTCGTACACCGTACTCGATAACGGAACACCCATCGATCCCGAAACACAAAGGGACGAAATCATCCAAGGCTGGATTTTCCGAAGGGGATTCTCTCTGAATACGTTAAAAGTTGACCCATCCGAGTTTATAATAAACTTTTTCGAGAATGGTGAAAAGACTCAAGAGAGACATTTTTACACCGATAGAAAACTGGGTTGTGCAATTGTCATAGGAATGATTAAGAATGCCATTTATATCGACGTCCAGTATATCACCAACGAGATTCCTCTAAGAGTGGAGCGAGAGATCTGGATCTATTCATCGGATGAAAACAGGATCATCGACATCGTGAGCCCACCGGATTGTTATTATCTCACCATGAAGCGGGACTTCTACCCCAATGAGGATGGAATAGTTCAACTCATCACAACAGAAGACAGGGCAGAACTCCTCAAACTTTCGTTTGATAGATCCCTCAAGAAAACAACCTATCCTGAGGATCTCAATATGCGGTACCACTATAACCATCATCTCCCCGGGTCGGATCCGGATCTTGAGTCTCTTCCTGAAAGCAGAATGAATAAACCCCAGCAATCCATCACACGGTCCGAAATCCTCGCCATTGCAGATGCATACGAGACGATCGAGTGGACCTGCTCTGCCGAGAACACAACAAACCATCAACTTATACAATTGCCAGACGAATCATACATCAGGACGCCCGTATGGGTTGTTGTCGGGAATCTAAGGAGGGTGCCCTATAAATGGGGTGGATTTACCCACGTGGACAATTTTAATAACAGGATATTCAATGGCGCCTATGCCGGGGATGATTACTGTGTCCGCGGTGATGCTTTTGCTGTGAGTTACGGCGATACCTATTGCGTGGGTGTCGACTGCTCCGGATTCGTATCCCGGGCATGGGGCCTGACCGAAAAAGAATGGACCGGTTCCCTGCCCAATATATCGACGGCCCTACAATCCTGGTCAAGTACGAAAAAGGGAGATATTGCCAATAAAGCGGGCAGCCATACGATGCTCATCGTGGAGGACAATCCTTCAGGAACGTTAAACGTCATCCACGCCAATGGTTCCGATTGGGCCGTTTCCTACTGGACCTATCCTCTGAACGGTTTAGTCGACTATATCCCCAGAAAATACAATCACGTTATCGACGACCCGGTCGATCCTGTCATTCCCGAAGCCATCGTCCTTCATCAGAACTATCCCAACCCCTTTAATACGGAGACAAAGTTCGCATTTTATTTACCCCAACCCTCCACAGTGAACCTGAGCATCACCAATATCCGGGGCCAATTCATAGAAACCGTCTTAAACGAACATCATGACGCCGGTAACCATACCATCGATTGGAATGCTTCCCACAACCCCTCCGGACTTTATTTCTACCGGATTCAGGTCGGTCAATATTCTCAGACAAGAAAGTGTGTTGTAGTGAAATAGTATTGTGATAGTGATTCCGGTTGCAATCGCGTTTGTTCTACTATTTGTGTTCCTGCCGGTGAGGACGAGGGGAGTCATGGGACGGAGAGTCAAAAAGAGTGAGGTGTTCAGGGTTACCCTACACCACCCCTGGATTCCCGCTTAAAACAATGCGGGAATGACAACCCAGCAACCATTGTCATTCCTGCGAAAGCAGGAATCCAGAGTGGAATGATCTATTTGATGAGTTGATTGGGTGAAAAATACATCTTGATTTCTCACATAATACTTATTATACTTACTATGCGTAGATCGATTATTTTAAATTAGAAATAAATCATTATTTGGAAGGCTATAACAATGCCAGAAAACCACCAATCAAACGTCAGATTATTAATTGATTTAGAACTCACCAAATTACGCGAAGAAATTTTTCAACTGAAAAGACATCAGATTCATTTCATATTTTTAGCTATCGCTCTCTTTGGAGCGGTAGCATCTATCGTCGCTGCCCTATTACCCCACTTACCTATTTTCAGTGAGGAAGGATTCAATCCCGTTTATGTACTTTCATACATTTCAATCACATCCATCATCCCAATCATTTACCCCTACATTTCCTGGGTCATTATTCATAAATGCAGGTCAATTTTCAGAATCGTCGCTTACATCCGTACCATTGAAAATATCATGTTAGAAAAAAGCCATGAGATACATAACTACTTCTTTGGATACGAAAGACATCATCGTAAACTCAAGGACCACCCATGGCTAAAAATACGAATCGTTCCTTTTCATAAATTTCTCAAACGTTTGGACAACGATTTCCAAACTTATAAAGAGAGAACTGAAAAAGCAATTAGGGCATATGAAAAATGGAAAAATACGGTTAAAGATAAATATAAGGTCACTGAAAACATCAGTTACGACGGTTTAAGAAAAAAAGTGGAAGTACCTTACATCGGAGACTATTATGGAAAAATATTATTCTTCGTAAATTTACTCGGAATAATAGGAGTCATAGCCGTTGTTATATTATCAATATATGCTTACTATTATACAGGTGGATTTTATCATTATTTCTTTTTATTGATAGCGATATCATCCATACTCTGGTATGCCTATCACTTCCGATTGTTGAAAAGGTATCTCATGGAACTCAGGTATCAGCCATTTTCGATCGATGCCCATTACGATATGTGGCAATGGGCCATTCAAAGGCTACAAAAAAACGATTAATGCAACGAGAACGAATCATAAAATACCCGGGAAAAGATATTCTTGTCCATTTCAGTGTAGATCGCTGTACCCATGTGGTGGAATGCCTGCGGGGAGCACCGGAAGTCTTCAATGTGAAAAGGCAACCCTGGATTGAACCCGATGCTGCCGAACCCGACAAAGTGGCCGAAGTCGTCATGCGTTGTCCCACCGGGGCGCTTCATTTTGGTAGAACCGACGGAGGTCCTTCAGAACCCGTTCCGGAGAAAAACATCTTAACCTTAAATGAGAATGGCCCGATCTACATTGAGGGTGATATTCATGTCCTATCCGGTGATGGGACCGTATTGCTTGAGGATACGCGTATTTCCCTTTGCCGATGCGGCGAATCACAACACATGCCATTCTGTGACGGAATCCATACTATTGTTGGTTTCATAGATGCCGGTAAAGTTCAAACCAACAAAAAAGAATACGTAGAAAAGAGGACGGATTCAGAGAAATTACAAGTCACATTGCAGCCCAATGGCCCCCTCATACTCAAAGGGCCATTTATCATCAAGAACGCCGATGGGGAAATTGGTTTCCAGGGGAATCGGGCCGCTCTGTGTCGATGCGGCATGTCTAAAAAGCGTCCCTTTTGTGATGGAAGCCACGTGAAAATCGGTTTTACGGCAGAGTAACGGAATTATTATAAAAAAGTTTTCTTGTCTTTATTAATCTGTGATTTTCCGTGCAAATCTGTGGTAAATAATTCAGGTTAATATCTTTAGAGAAATAACAATCCCAAGGAGGTGCTTCATGTACAGGAAACATCCATTTCTTTCGACTCTCATTTTTTTCGTTCTCATAACAGTCATCACAGCTAATGTTCAGGCTCAGAAAAAAAGACTCACCTACAATCAGGCCTATCAGAAAGGGAATCCCCAGCTCCTGGGGACCCTGCCCCGTATGCAGGGGTGGTTGGATAACAACCATTACTTAGAGCTGAAATCGGAGAAAAAAGACAAAAAAACAAACTGGTATCTGATGAAAGTCAATGCAGTCACAGGCAAGGCAACCCGCTTCATCGACTATCAATCATACAAAGATAAATTGCCCACGGAATTCTCCTTAAGAAATCCCACCGATAGAACAGACGATTACTCACATTTCCTTTTCAACCGAAAGGATGATCTTTACTACTTCTACAGGAAGACAGGGTTTTTCAAGCAACTGACTTCCACCACCAGCGAGGAGAACAATCCCAGATTCTCTCCGGATGGAAGAAAGATCGCCTACACCCGGGATCGCGATCTATACGTTGTCGATATTGAAACCGGTTTGGAACATCAACTCACCAACGATGGCTCGAAAACGATCTACAACGGATATGCCTCCTGGGTCTATTTTGAAGAAATTCTCGGCCGGAGATCCCGATACGGCGCATTTTGGTGGGCTCCCAACAGCCAAATGATCGCGTTCCTCCGTTTCGATGACAGTCCCGTGCCCACATTTCCCCTCTACCGGGCCGACGGCGTCCACGGAAAATTGGAGATACAACACTATCCCAAACCCGGAGATCCCAATCCCAGGATCAGGCTGGGTATTGCCCACCTCGAAACAGGTGAAATCGTCTGGGTCGATATCGATGAGCAAGCAGACCATTATGTGGCCTGGCCCTTCTGGACACCGGACAGCAAGCAGCTCTTCTTCCAGTGGATGAGTCGGGGGCAGGATCACATCATCCTCTACTCGGCCAATCCGGAAACCGGACAAAAGACCCAAATCCATGAAGAGAAACAAAGCGCATGGGTCAGCTGGTTTACGGATCTCCACTTTTTTGAGGATGGCAGCGGCTTCCTCCTTCGCTCCGATGTCGCCGGCTGGTCTCATCTCTATACCTACGACATGAAGGGCCGGTTGAAGAAACGCCTCACCAGCGGTGAGTGGAGAGTCCGAAACATCGCTCGGGTCGATGAGAAAAACAAGCGAGTCTATATCCAGGGTTCTAAAGAGAACTCCACGGAGAGTCATCTTTACAGTGTAGGTTTCGATGGGAAAAATTTAAAGCAGCTCACCGACACTGCTGGAAGCCACCGCTGTCAGGTTTCTCCCGGCGGAAAATACTATATCGACACCTTTAGCAATATTCATCAGCCTTCAAAGATGGAACTCTGTACAGCAAAGGACGGAAAAACCCTTCGCACGTTGGGCGACCAGAAGCTCCCCATCACGGATGAGTACGACCTGGGCAAGGTCGAGTTATTCACCGTTCCGTCCGGAGATGGGTACGATCTGCCTGCCATCTGGACGCTCCCACCGGATTTTGATGAATCTAAAAAGTATCCGGTGATTTTTGCGATCTATAGTGGCCCCGGCTCCGCCCGGGTATCAAACAGCTATGGTCGACTGAGCACCCATTTTCTGGCCCAGCATCGCATCATCACCTTTAGCGTGGATCATCGCGGGTCCGGCCATTTCGGCAAGAAATGCGTCGCATTGATGCACCGTAATCTGGGCAAATGGGAGATGAACGACCTCATCATCGCAGTGAAATGGCTGCGGACTTTGCCCTATATCGATGAGAAACGAATCGGTATTACTGGGGGGAGCTATGGTGGATATACCACTTGTATGGCCCTGACATACGGAGCCGACTATTTTACCCACGGAATTGCAGGCTCCTCAGTCACCGATTGGAAACTCTACGATACGGTCTATACAGAACGTTACATGGACACACCCGAAGAAAACCCCGAGGGCTATAAATTCGGGTCTGTGATGACCCATGCCGATAAATTCAAAGGCACCCTCTTAATCACCCACGGCACCATAGATGATAATGTCCATATGCAAAATACGATTCAACTGATCGATAAATTGACGGCCTTGAACAAGGACTTTGAACTGATGCTCTATCCCAACGAACGCCACGGCATCGGTTTACCCAAGCGAAATCATTCGACGAGAGAAAGCGTACAGTTCTGGTTTCGTCATTTCCTGGGTAGTGAACTCAACACTGAAGAAAGTGAATAGGTAATGAACCATTCTCGGCAAATACTGGGAATCTGCACACTTTGCTTCGTCCTTTCCTTTTTCACAAATGCCGAATCAAAAAGTACTAGAAGCGAACGCCCCAAAATCGGCCTCGTCCTATCCGGTGGCGGAGCCAGGGGATTTGCCCATATCGGCATCCTGAAAATGCTGGATTCTCTTCACATTCCCATTGATTGCATTACCGGAACCAGTATGGGGGGTATCATGGGAGCCCTATACGCCATTGGATACTCGGGACGCGAACTCGAAGCAATGGCTCTCCGCACCGATTGGCTGGAGACATTTACGGACAAACCGTCCCGTTCCGTTCAACCCTATTTTCAGAAAGTGGATGGTGCCAAGTACATATTTGAATTGGGCATTGAAGGATTGAAACCTACTCTCCCGACAGGACTCATCGTGGGTCAAAAGCTTTCATTGCTCTTCTCAAGCTTGACTTTCTCATTTGAAAAAACCACCGATTTCGACCGATTCCCTATCCCTTTTCGATGTGTGTCCATCGATCTTTATACCGGAGATGAAGTCATCCTGAAAAATGGCTCCCTGGCAAAGGCCATGCGCTCTACTATGGCCATTCCCACTATATTCAGTCCAATAGAGTATGGTGACTCCCTTCTCATCGATGGGGGCATTATCAACAATTTACCGGTAGATGTCGTTGAAGAAATGGGAGCCGATATCATCATTGCCGTCGATGTCATGGGTCCCCTCCCGGAACAGAGGGATCTACACGACATCTTGGCCGTCCTTCAACAGTCCATGGGAATTGTGGGCATGGATCGTTGGAGGGAAAATGTGAAAAAGGTTGACATTTTAATACAACCCGATCTCACCGGATTTTCAAGTGGCGACTTTTTAAACGAAAAAATCAGGGGCATCATCCAATGCGGTAATAAGGTCGCTTCAAAGAGTGTGGAGGATCTCATTGCCTTGAAGGAACTACACAGATTGGTAAGACTGATCGATCCCTCCAATCTCGACGGAACATTCATCACTCCAAAAATTGAAGAACTACACATTACAGGTCTGACAAGCTTACCATTGGAGTCATTTCTCAATCAACTCCAAATTCGTGCAGGAGACTTCTTAGACATAGCCTTCCTGAAGGATCGGCTTCATGTATTGGAAACAACAGGACAATTTACGAACATACGGTACGAGGTTGTACCCCTATCTGAAGAATCGGTCCGTTTACATATTCGGTTGAGGGAAACCCGTGTTGCCAGGATTTACAAAATCTCCATCGAAGGATGTCAAAATCTACCCCTCTCTTTTATCCAACGGATGCTGGGTCTAAAAAAGGGAGATATCCTCGATTTAGATGACCTAAACCGCCGCATCATGCGAATGTACGGACTGGGTTATTTCCAACATATCCGGTATAACCTGGAGTCAATAAAAGAGGGCCAGGTCTATTTGAAACTGATCGTAAAAGAATGGCCTCAGCGGTTACTACGCATCGGCGTTCGGTACAACGACTATCACCAACTCGTCATTGCTGCGGGCCTTCGCACGACAAACTTCCCATTGCCGGGGTTACGCTTCGATCATGAACTCCAGTTTGCCGGATTGAGTCGTTTCCAGTCTAAAATATATTATCCCTCAAGAACCTTCAGTCTTCCTGTCTATCCACTGCTTCGATTTTTTTACAAGGACATCCCTACATGTGTATTCAATAGAAGCGGAGATAAGATTGCAAGATACAAAGATCGTTCGGTTGGTATAGGGTTTGGTTTAGGATTCCTCCTCGCTAACTCTTTCAATATGGAGGTCGAATTTCATCAGGAATACATGAACATCAAACCCGACATTGCTCTGCCTGAACAACGCCTCTTTACAGATTTGAAAGACCGACTCCGAAGACTCCAAGTGCTCATTCGCCTAGATTTACTAGACGATGTTCTCGTGCCACGGCGAGGACTCTTGCTCCAGGGTCAGTATGAAGGAAGCTATCAGAGATTCCGAAGCGACATTCCCTATACACGTATGAGCGTTTCGGCGGATATTTATACAACTTTTCTCCGGCGACACACGACCCGTATCCTCTGTTTCTGGGGAACCGGTTCCTCAGGATTGCCGATATATAAGCAGCATAACCTCGGGAAGCCCGAGACTTTTGTCGGTATGCCATACGATCAGATGAAGGGGAATCGGATGACGATCCTCCGATTCGATTATCGATTTGAATTCAGGAAAAACCTCTTCTTTAAACTCATGGGGAACATAGCCTTTCATTTTGAGTATCGCTCCACTTCATACAGCTATACGGCTAACAACCTGTATGGACTCGGAATTGGTGTTAAGTTTGGGACTCCCATCGGAACCATAGAAGCCGTGGCGAGCCGCGGAAATAAGCACTTCGGTGCTTCCAGCGAAATGCAAAATGTGGCTTATATCACCTTGGGCACAAAATTTTAAATTTCAAACGATCATGGCTCCCTGGCCCAATATTCTTTCATCCTCTTGGCAAAAGTCTCGAGTTTTAGGTTTGCTAATTGATGGATCGTTCCTTCGGGGTAATTTCCATGCTTATCTTTGGATCCAGCCGTCTTTCCGGTCAGAATCTCGATACCCTCATCGATCGTGCTCACTGCCCAGACATGAAACTGATTCTTCCTGACGGCCTCTACGATATCCTTACGAAGCATCACATCATCAATATTCTTTTTAGGAATCATTACTCCCTGACTACCGGTCAGCCTTTTGGCCTTGCATACATCATAGAATCCCTGAATTTTCTGGTTTACACCCCCGATAGGCTGAATTTCGCCCTTCTGACTCACTGAGCCGGTCACAGCGATATCCTGGCGCAGAGAGACTTCAGAAAGCGCAGAGAGCAATCCATATATCTCGGTCGACGAGGCCGAATCTCCGTCCACCCCAGAATAGGACTGTTCAAAACAAAGGGAGGCCGACATGGTTAAAGGTTTCTCCTGGGCATACATTCGCCGAAAATAACCGGCAATGATAAGAACTCCCTTATTGTAGCTCCGCCCACCGAGACCGGCTTCCCTTTCAATATTGATGATGCCCGATTTGCCCACGGCCACTTCGGCAGTGATTTTGGAAGGTTTGCCAAAGACATAATCACCGAGATCATAAACGGAAAGCCCATTCACCTGTCCAACACGTTTTCCTTTAATATCAATCATCAAGGTGCCGTCTTCTATCATCTCCTGGATTTTTTCCTCGACACCATTCAATCGGTACTCTCTTTCTTCAACGGCCCTATCCACATGTTTCACCGTAATGGTTTTCTGTTTACTTTGAGTTGCCCAATAGTTCGCCTCCCGGATAATATCGGCCATATCACTAAATCGGGTCGTCAATTTTTTCTTGCGCCCCGAAAGGGTGACACCATATTCGATGAGCCCGGCCAGAGCGGTATTATCCATAAGAAGCAGTTTTTCATCCTTGATTATTTTGCAGGCAAAGCCTAAATACTCCTTAATCGCTCTACGATTATTTTCCATCACTGTATCAAAATCGGCTCGAATCTTAAATATCTTTTTAAACTCATCGTCTAATTGATAAATCTGACGGTAAGTATACTCATCCCCAATTACCAGGACTTTTAAATCGATTTCCACAGGTTCGGGTTTGAGGGCCGATGTGGCAAAGCCGGCAAGGCTCTCCAGACCCTGGATGATGACTTGCCGATTTTTCAAAGTTCTCTTAAGCACATTCCACACGCCGGGTTCGGCCACGGCTTCGATGAGATTGAATACGAGGTAACCTCCATTGGCCCTGAGGATGGATCCCGCCTTAATTTTCGTAAAATCCGTGCGCCAACCTCCTGAAGGATCCCAGGAACGTTCGATAGTACCAAAAAGATTGTTGTATGTGGGAGCCGTTTCGATCACAATGGGTATTCCCTTGGTTTTTGAGTTGTCCACTACGCGATTCACCTTGTAAACAAGAAAAGGATCCACTCCGGGCTGTTTGGACACAGGAAAAGGCAACGCTTGATTCTTGCCCTCTTCTTCCTCTTCTTTTTTAAACCTGTCCAAATTCTGGAGAATGTGTTCCTGGACATTCTCTAAATAGGCTTCGACAAGCGCCATTGGATATTTTTTCTTCAAGGTTTTGATATTGGATTCCACAGTAGATCGCGCTGCATCCTGCTCGAGTTCATACAATGCCTCTTGCGTTTCCTTCTCCAGATCCTGCTGAACAGAAGCGATCTTCTCCAGATCCCCCATGAATCGATCATGCTTTTTCCGCAGCTCCACTGCGGTTGCTTCTTCGACTTTCCCTTCGGCGACCAGTTCACTCAATTTCTGCCATTGTACAACATTTTTCTCAATAACGGGTAAAAGCTCGGGACGGGTAACGAGCCCTGCCTGGACCTGTACCAGAGATAAACCCTCTTTTTTAACCTTACTTTCGTATTGAAAAACGGCTTGTTGCACTTTCGTTTTAAATTTATCGATGATTTCCTTTCGTTGATTCTTATACCGTTCACTCTCATAGATTTGCGGAATATGTCTTCGAAGAGAGAAAACGGTTTTATCCATGTCTTGTGAGAACATCTTCCCCCGTCCTGCAGGAAAAGAAAGGGCCGAGGGACTATCAATATCGTGGAAATTGTATACATAACAAATATCCTGTGGGGTGGGTCCATGTGCATCCATTTGTTGTAATAATTTTTTTACAGTTGTCGTTTTTCCGGTACCGGTCAACCCGGAGACATAAACATTATAACCGTGACTTTTCAAGTTTAAGCCTAATTGAATCGCCCGAATGGCGCGATCCTGGCCGATGATTCCCTTGCATTCTGGTAATTCCGCTGTCGAACGAACGCCTAATGATTCCGGATCACACTGCCAGCGTAATTGTTCGGGGGTAAGTTCGTGTATCGATAATCCTTTCTTCGTCATAGAGTATTCCTCCTAGTTCTCGATTCCTTATTGTAAAAAGAGATATTCCATTTTCATAGATAATACTCAATTGTTACTCAAAGAAATATAGAATTTTTTAGCAACTGTGCAAGTTAAAAAACAAATCACAATAATTGTTATAAAGGATTTCTATAAATCCATTGAAACTTATATAAAAAATTGTTATGTTTCAAGGATTATTCAATGATCGAGAAATTTTTTGTTTTTTCCTTTTTGACTGAGAGAATATTTCTTATAATGTCCAATCAAAAAACCTGGCAGTTGATCGATGTCTTAAAAGAGGCTACTGTATATCTAAAGTCTAAGGGAATCGAGAACCCAAGGCTCAATGCCGAGCGGTTGATGGGCCATGCGCTTGGACTCTCCCGACTGGATCTCTATCTACGTTTCGAACAACCTTTAAGCCCGCAAGAGCGGGAAACTTATAAAATCCTGCTCCGAAGAAGAGCCGATCACGAACCCTTGCAATACATCCTGGGAGAAACTGAATTTATGTCCCTTCCTTTCAAGGTGACGCCCGAAGTCCTCATTCCAAGACCGGAAACCGAGATCATGGTCGAAAAAGCAATAGAACTTATACGTTTAATATTTGATCATAACACAATAGTGTCTGTCTTAGATATTGGAACGGGTTGTGGGAATATATCAATTTCTTTAGTTGAAAATTTAAAAAATCTTCGTATATTAGCAATAGACAAGATTTCAGCAGCGATAAAAATTTCTAAAGAAAATGCTGAACGGAATAATACGATTAACTGTATCGAATTTCAAGTCTTGGATGTCATGAAATCAGATTTTATTGAGAGGTGTAATCAGAAATTTAATGTCATTGTCTCAAATCCACCCTATGTGTCTACATCCGAATATAAAATTCTTTCTGATGAAATTCGTAATTATGAACCCAGAATTGCTTTAGAAGCAGGCGAGGACGGTTTAATATTTTACCATCGTTTTTTTCAGCTTCTTCCATCCATGCTAACAAAACCGGGGCTTGCTCTGTTCGAGATAGGAGAAACCCAGGCGTATCAAATAAAATCAATTTTTTC